>JADHED010000147.1_pt1 | contig 97546 bp, 64 predicted proteins | sample 8952041 | NCBI WGS metagenome assembly JADHED01 (sample SAMN16124423, study PRJNA663239) | bioreactor sludge metagenome | isolation source: sludge (control) | place: India:Bengaluru | collected 2018-09-08
GACGGGGGCGGGGCTTGCGCTGCTGTCGGCGCGCGCCGGGGACGCGGTGACGGTCGTCTCCGTGGACCGCCCGGCGAGCCGTGCGACCGCGCTCTCGTGCGGCGTCGTGCACGGCGTCGGACCGCCCGGCGACCCGCACGACTGGGCCACCCTCCCGCCCGAGGTCCACGCGGCCGCCGCCGAACGGACCCGGAGAGGGTACGGCTTGCTGCAGGCGGTCCTGCTCGGCGCCACCCGCTCGTCCGGCTTCTGCCGCATGCCCCACGAGATGCACCCGCCGGCCGCGAGCGACGGTGCGTGGCACGACGCCGCGCTGCCCCGCCTGCGCCAGGCGGGGTGGCCGGTCGAGGTGCGCGAGTCGCGGGCGGGACCCCGGCTCGTGCGCCCCCACGACGCGATCGTGCACCCGCGCCGGCTCGTCTACGAGCTGCTCGGCGCGGCACGCGCCGCCGGCGCACGGCTGCGCCTCGGCGCGGCGCTCCGCTCGGCGGAGCCGGCGCCCGGAGGACGGGTCGCGGTGCGCATGGGACGGGAGACGGCCACGTACGACCGCGTCTTCTGGGCCGCCGGGCAGTCCCTGGCGCGGCCCGACTGGGACCCTCCCGGCCGCGCGCGCCTCGTGCTGCACCAGCAGCTCGCCCCCGGCCGCGAGCGCGTCCCCGCGATCCTCGAATCCGGCGACGGCAGCGTCGTGCTCTGCCCCGACCCGCTGCGCGAGGGCCACGCCGTGCTCACCCGCATCGCCGACGAGAGCCCGGGCGGGGGGCTCACGTGGCCCGCGGTGCCCCTCGAATGGGAGCCCTACCGGGGGCCGGCGGTGCGCCAGCGCCTCGCCGAGGCCTTCTTCTCCCCGCCGGGCCCGTCCTGCCGAACGGGGTCAGGCGTCGTCCGCGTGCTCGGGCTGGCCGGCTGGTCGGTCGCGGCGGTGCTCGGGGCGTGTCTGGAGACCTTCGATAACCCGATCTAATATTCCAGTTTCCCGAATCAAGTCAGCTCAGATTCGTTCGATTATGATGCGCCCGCCTGTTGCGCCCCCGGCGCGACCGGAAAGCCCGACTGAAGGAGCGGAGAGGAAACGCGAGAGGACGGAGGAGAGTGATCATGAAAGCGATCCGGAAGTGGCTGGTGCCGGCGGTGATCGTCGTCGCCGCGACGCCCTTGGCTCTCGCCTCGGGCTATCACATCTACGAGCAGGGCTCGAAGGCCTCCGGCCAGGCCGTCGCCTTCGTCGCGCGGGCGGACGACGCCTCGGCCGCGTTCTACAACCCTGCCGCGATGACGCAACTGCCCGAAGGCGCGAATTTCGAGCTCGGACTGTCGCTCGTGCTGCTCGGCAACACCGAGTTCCGCTCCAACGCGAGCGCGCTGACGCCCGGCCTGCCGGCCCAGATCCAGCCGGTCTCCACGGCGCTGTTCGGCAGCGGCGAGACCGTGTTCGACATGGACGACAACACGGGCACGCCGGTGCACCTCAACTACGCGCACCGGATGGCGGACTCGAACTTCGCGTTCGGCCTGTCGGTCACGAACCCGTTCGGGCTGATGACGGAGTGGGCAGACCCCGCCTTCAAGGGGCGCTTCTCCGCCGTGAAGACCGACCTGCGCACCTACATGGTGAATGGCAACCTGGCCTACAAGTTCGGCGAGAGCAACTTCTCGGGCGCGATCGGCGTGGACTGGATCTTCGCGGACCTGAAGGACTTCAGCCGTCGCGTGTCGCTGCTGCCGCTGGGCGTCCAGGCGCCCCCGGGCTCCGGCGAGCCGCTGATCAACCTGCAGGGCGACGGCGACGCGTGGGGCTGGAACGCCGCGCTGCACTGGAAGAACGAGAAGTGGGCGTTCGGCGCGACCTACCGCTCGAAGCTGGACGTGGACGTCGAGGGCGACCTCGTGGTCACCGACGTCCCGGCCGGCAGCGTCCCGAACCTGCCGCAGTTCGGCCCGCTGGCGGGTGCGCCGTACTCGCTGCTGTTCCAGACCGTCGCCGCCCAGGGCACCCTGAAGCTGCCGGCCAACTACGCCGTCGGCATCGCCTACACCGGCCTCGAGCGCTGGGAGTTCGAGTTCAACGCCAGCTTCCTCGAGTGGTCGCACTTCGACGAGGTGGCGATCGACGTGATCGAGCCGGTCGGCCTGATGGCGGACTCGGTCGTCCTCGAGAACTGGGAAGACACCACCGCCTACCGCCTCGGCGGCTCGTTCGACCTCAACGAGAAGCACCAGCTCCGCTTCGGCGGCTACATCGAGGACAACCCGATCCCGGCGCGCTACCTGCGGCCCTCGATCCCGGACGGCGAGCGGACCGCCTTCACGCTGGGCTACGGCTTCACCGGCGAGAAGTGGAAGCTCGACTTCTACTGGCTGCACATCATGGTGGACGACGTGGCCGTCGGCACGGGCGACGTCGACCTCGGACCGACCTCGACGGCGTTCGACATCATCGAGGAGCAGTCCCGGATCGGCGAGTACTCGTCCGACATCGACCTCGTCGGCATCACCGCGTCCTACAAGTTCTAGACAAACCGATGTGTAGGGGCGGCCCTCGGGCCGCCCTGCGATTCGAGACGATCAAGCCTCGAGAAACCGCAGCGCCAACGCAACGTAGGGCGGCCCAAGGGCCGCCCCTACGTTTTGGGGGTCGATGCGGGACTAGCGGACCTCGCGGGTCGTGACCTTGGCGCGCATCACGGTCGCCGGGACGCGGTAGAGGAACAGGCGCGGCTTCGTGATCACCTGCGCGCACTGCTGCCCCTTCACGGCGTACACCTCCTCGACCTCGAACTCGACTTCCTCGGGGTTGACCACCTTCGCCGCGAGCACGTTGGTGCGCCGGCAGCCGTTCTCGCGCGGCCGGCCGGTGACCGCGATCACGCGCTCCTTCTCGAAGTCGATGGCCGGGCCGCGGTCGGCGATCCCGAGCTTGGCGAGCACGGTCTTGTACTCCGGCTGCTCGATGATGACCTTCGCGCCCGGGGAGCCGTCCCACGCGCCCTCGAACACCATCGTCGCCTCCTTGGCCGCCTTCGCCTTGGCGACCTCTTCGGGCGCGCAGGGCACGACGACGTCGGTCTTGACGATCTCGGCGCTCCGCACGGAGCGGCCGACCGTGACCAGGTAGACCTTCGGCGGGCGGGGCGCCCCCTCGCACGGGCATTCGGCCGCGGGCACCTGCTCCTGCAGCTTGACCGTCGCGGTGGTGCCCCGGGTCGAGACCTCGATCAGCCGCGTGTCGCGGCAGCGGTTCTCGCGCGGGCGCCCGGCGATGCGCAGCACGGTGCGCTTGTCGATGTCGGGCGCGGCGCCGCCGAACGCGGGGTCGAGCGGCTGCAGCGCCTGCTGCAGCGCCGCCGCGTCGCGGACAACGAGCACGCCCTCGCCGAGGTCCGTGCCGCTGCCCGTGTAGATCAGCTCGGGTTCGACGGTCGAGAACAGGCCCGCGGCCGCCGGCAGGGCGGCGGCGGAGAGCGTCAGGAGCACGGCCAGCGACCGCATCGGGGGGCCTCCTCGTCAGGCGTACAGCTTCATGAGTGTCCAGCCTCTCGCGTCCGTCAGGCGGGGCGGTCGAGGACGGTGATGGTGGTGTCGTCGTCCTGCGCGGTCTCGCCGGCGAAGTTGTCGAGGTCCTCGCGCATCCGGTCGAGCAGCTCCTGGCAGGGCCGGTTGCCCGCCGCGAGGATCGAGCGCGTGAGGCGCTCGATCCCGAACGGCTCACCCTTGGAGTTCTGCTGGTCGGTGACGCCGTCGCTGTAGAGCACGAGGCTCGACCCGTGCGGGAACGGCGCCTTGACGATGTCGAACCGGCAGCCCGGGATGATGCCGAGGATCGGGCCCGTGGAGTCGAGCTGGACGACGTCGTTGCCGTGGCGCAGCAGCGCGGGATTGTGGCCGGCGCTCGCGAACAGGATCTCGTCGTTCTTCGCATCGACGAGGGCGAAGGCCATCGTGATGAAGCGGTTGCCGGGGTGGGTCGCGATCACCTCGTCGTTCAGGCGCTCGAGCCACTGGCCGGGGTCGATCCCCATCAGCCGCACGCCGTGCCAGCGGGCGTGGAGGTTCGCCATCATCAGGGCCGCGCCGAACCCCTTCCCCGCGACGTCCGCGAGCATCACGCCGATCGCGTCGCCGTGGTGGAAGAAGTCGAACATGTCCCCGCCGACGGTCAGGCACGCGCGGTGGTATCCCGCCGCGATGATCCCGTCGGGGGTCTCGAGGCACGCCGACGGCAGCAGCGCGCGCTGGATCTCCTCGGCCGCCTGGAGCTGCGCCTCGACGCGCTGGCGCCGCTCGCGCTCCTCGCGCGTGCTCGCCGCCTCGAGCACGACGTCCGCCATGCCGGCGAGGATCGTGACCGCCTCGAGGTGCTGCGGGTTGAAGTCGGCCCGCCCGCCGAGCGTGTCGAGGTAGAGCACGCCGCGGAACGGCGGCTCGGTGCCCAGCGGCGCGCAGAGGATCGAGCGGATGCCGGCGCTCATGATCGTCCCCTGGGACGCGAGGTCGTTGGGGAGGTCCTCGAGCGAGAGCGCCTCGCCGTGTTCGAGCACGCGCTGCCGCACCCGCCGGCTGATCACGGGCGGGCTCGCGCCGCGCGGGAACGAGGCGACCGGGACGAGCAGCGGGCCGTTCCCGTGCCGCGCGATCACGCCGCGCTCGGCGCTGGTCGCGCGCACGGCGAGGGCGAGCAGGTCGTGGAGCACGTCCTCCGGCGCGCGGTGCGCCGCGATGCCGCGGGCGCCCTCGACCAGGATGCGGGTCAGCGCGTTCTCGGGCGCCTCGACGACGCGCAGAGACCCGATCGTCCGCTCCTCGGTGGCGGAGTCCGCGTGCGGGACGACCGTCATCTGGCCGGGATCGAAGAGGATGTGCGTCTTGCCGACGGTGATCTTGTCCCCGGGCGCGAGCGGGTAGCGGGACTCGGGCTCGAGCAGGCGGCCGTTGAGGTACGTGTGGTTCTTGCTGTTGTGATCGACGATCTGCCAGCCGGCGCCGTCGACGACGAACTCGGCGTGCTGCCGCGAGAGCGCCGGGTCGGGGATGAACAGCTGGCACTCGCGGGAGCGGCCGATCCGGACGCTCGGCGGCTCGAGGGTGACCTCGCGCTCGGTCCCGCCCTCCTCGAAGACCCTGATGATCATGCGACGCCCCTCGGCCGCGCCCTTGTGGCAGAATCGGCCTGTCCGAATGCTAGCGCACGACCTGCCGTTCCTGCTCGCCGCGATCCCGCCCGGCGCTTCCCGCCCCTCTCCGGGGGTGGTGGTCGCCGCCGTCGTCTTCCTGGCGATCGTCCTCGTGGTCAACGCGGTCTGGGAACTGCTCAAGGGCCCGCCCAACCCGTGAGCCGACGGCCGGGCCCGGTCCACCCGCTTTCGGGGCCTGCCGGGCGCCGTTCCCGCGGCGGTCAGGACTGCGGTCGGGACTCCCGGAGTCCGGCGGCAGAGAGTCCGGCGGCAGAGGTCTCCCCGGAGATGGCCCCCGCCATGAGCTGGTCGCCGAGATGATCCGCAAGTTCCTCTCCGACACCGTGGACCTCGTCGTCGACGGGCTCGCTCGCCTCGGGCTGCTGCGCGGGGGCTCCACCTGGTGGCGCGAGCGGATGCGGCGCCGCGTCGAGACGCTCGGCGGCGAGACGGAGAACCTGCGCCGCGCGGTCGCCGCCCGGCACCGGATGTGCCGTGAATGCCGGTCCCTCGTGCCGACCGGCGAGCGCACCTGCCCCCAGTGCGGCGCGTCGATGAGCGGGGTCCCGTCCGGCGGCGCCGGCCGGCTGGTCGCGCTGCTCGCGCCCTCGACCGGCTCGGCGTCCTCGTCGCTGCTCGGCGCGATCGTGGTGCTCTACGCCGCGGCCGCCTTCGCCGGCGCGGGGCCGCCGTCGATCTTCTCGCTTCCCGGCCTCACGCTCGACCGCCTGGGCGCGATGCGCGTGGACCGGGTGCTGGTGCTCGGGGAGTGGTGGCGGCTGGTGACGGCCATCTTCCTGCACGGCGGGCTGCTGCACCTCGCGTTCAACGGGATGGCCCTCGCCAACCTCGGGCCCACCATCGAGCACGCCATCGGCGGAAGGCGCCTGCTCGTGCTGTTCGTGCTCACCGGGATCGTGTCGTTCGCGGCCTCGGGCGGCTACAACCTGTTCCTGCGCTCGCTGCGTCCGAGCGTCGGCGCGTCGGGCGCGCTGTTTGGCCTGATCGGCTACGGCATCGTCTTCGCGCGGCGGCACGGCGGCATGTACCGCGAGTGGGGACGCCAGCTCGGCAGCTGGGCGCTGATGGGGATGCTGCTGTCGCTGATGCCGGGGATCGACGCGGCGGCGCACGTCGGCGGCTTCGCGGCCGGCGCGCTCGCGGGGCTGTTCGTGACCGGGCGTGCGCCGCGGTCGAAGTGGACCGACCGCGCGTGGACCGTCGCCGCGGTGATCGGCGCGCTGCTCCCGGTCGTCTGCTTCGGGCTCGCCCTCACCACGCCGCGCTGACGGGACGAGGGCGGTCTTGTGGTCCTTGAAGGCGACGGCCTTCTCGGCCCAGCCGGCGCGCAGCTGGTCCCACAGCTTCGCGTCGAACGGCTTGACGGCGTCCTCGACCACCGTGACCGCGAGCTCGCGCGCGAGGCAGCCGTCCACGACGGCGGCGACCATGCGGTCGGCCGGGATGCCGTAGACGATCACCCGCTTCGGCGCGAGCACCTCGAGGATCGTCGGCAGCGCGACGTGGCCGAACGGGTCGAAGCCCGCGACCTCGAGCAGGATCTCGCCGCTGTAGGCGCGCAGCGTCTCGCGCACGGGCCGGGCGGCGTGCGGCACCCGCGGGATCTCGACGGCGCGTTCGCACGTCGTCTCCGGGATCTGCTTCCACCCCGGCGTCCCCTCGAGGCAGTGCGGCGGCCAGGTCGTCTTGTAGTCGGGCTTCCCGGTGGTGATGTCCGGGTCCCCCTCGACGTGGGTCACCACGGTGCAGAGCCGCGGGAGGTTGGCCTTGCGCGCGGCCTCGGCGAGCCGCTGCAGGCGGGGGCGCACGCTGTGCGTCCCGGGCACGTAGAGCGTGCCGTCGATGTCGGCCAGGTCGAACTGCGTCCCGCAGTCCCAGATCAGCGTGTCGTTCATCCTTGTATGATAGCCAGACCTCATGACCGGTTACCCAGAGCCACCCGGGGGTTATGTTCTCGCGATCGCCCTCGCGGTCGCGCTGATCGCGGCCAACGCCCTCTTCGTGATGGCCGAGTACGCGCTCGTCCGGGTGCGACCGGCCCGCCTGCAGGACCTCGCCCAGCGCGGGAGCAGCCGCGCCGCCCTCGCGCACGCCCTCGTGCGGCGCCTCGACGAGTCGATCTCGATCTGCCAGGTCGGCATCACGCTCTGCGGCCTCGGGCTGGGCTACCTGGCCGAGCCGGCCGTGGCGTCGCTCCTCGGCCTGGCCTTCGGCCGCCTGCTCGCGCCGGTGGCGGCCGCGCTCGGGCCGTTCGCGAACACCGTCACGCTCGTGGTGTCGTTCCTGGTCGTGACGGTGTTCCTGGTCGTGTTGGGCGAGCTGCTGCCCAAGCGGCTGACGATCGCCGCGACCGAGCGGGTCGCGCTCGCGACCGCGCTGCCGCTGCGCCTGTTCGGCCTGTTCGCGTGGCCGCTCGTGTGGCTGCTCAACAACGCCGCCGACCTGCTGGTGCGACTGCTCGGGCTGGGCCGCATCGAGGAGTCCGGCCACAGCCGCGAGGAGATCCAGCAGCTGCTGTTCATGTCGGCGCGCAAGGGCGAGCTCGGCACGATGGAGTTCCGCCTGCTGGAGAACCTGTTCCGCTTCGCGAAGCGCCGCGCCCGCGACGCGATGGTGCCGCGCAACCGCGTCGTCGCTCTCGACGTGACCCGCCCGCCGTCCGAGATCGCGGCGCGGGCGCGGGCCGAGGGTTACAGCCGCTATCCGCTGGTCGAGGGGGACCTCGACCACGTCGCCGGCATCCTGCACGTGAAGGACCTCGGCCCCGCCGAGGCCTCGGCCGCCGACCTGCGCCGCCTCGCGCGCCCGCCGCTGATCATCCCCGACACCCTCCCGCTCGAGAGCCTGCTCCGGCAGTTCCAGTCCGAGCGCGCGCACCTCGCGGTCGTCGCCGACGAGTACGGGGCCGTGGTCGGGATCGTGACGCTCGAGGACGTGCTCGAGGAACTCGTCGGCGAACTGCGCGACGAGTTCGACGCCGAGGAGCAGGACGCGGTGCGGCAGCGGCCCGGCGGCGGCTGGGTCCTCGACCCGGCGCTGCCGCTCGACCGCGCGGTCGAGCTGGTCACGGACCCACCGGAACTGCCCGAAGGCGTTCACACCATCGCGGGCCTGCTGCAGTCGGAGCTCGGGCGGATCCCCGAACCGGGAGAGCGGGTGCCCTTCGGCCCCGGGCACGACCTCGTCGCCGCCGCCGTCCAGGGGACGCGGGTCCTGCGCGTGGAGCTCGTCCCGCGCGCCTGATCCGACGGTCCCGTCCGTCTCGCGGGAGGCACGACCCGATCGTCGAGACTCCCGCACACTCGACGCGGACGCGCGGGCCCGAAGGGCCCTGCGTTCGCGTCGAGTCCCGGGGGCGCGGGGGTGGATCCCCCGCGTCGAGACCGCATCCTGACACCACCCATCGGTCCGCCGGGGATCGCGCGATCCGGGCGGACCACGCCGGGCGGACCATCGCACGCCTCCGGCGTGCGAGGCCCGCCCCTACGACGTGTGTTGTTTCTGAACACTCCGCGACGATTTCGTTACGGATGCCGCCCCGCAACGAGACGCGTGTCCGCGGGGGTTTCCACCCGTCCGTCGGGCGGCGCAACTCCACGCACGCCGCGCCTTGCCTCCGCTTTGCCGGGGCCGATATTCGCGAAAGGGGAACACGGGCGCGGGGGTTCGCATCGTTGGTCCGCCCACTGAGGAGCAGGGACGTGCGCAGAGTCTCATGGCTGGTGTCGGCAGCGCTGTTCGTCCTCGCGGTCGTTCCCGCGATCTCGCAGGAACCACAGCCGCAGGCGCCGCAGACGAAGCGGCCCGTCTTCGACCTGTCCGCGTACCGGCCGGTCGTCGTGCTGCACGAGGTCCCGCAGGTCACCGAGAAGGGGTTCATCACGGTGACCGGCGTCGTGTTCTCGCGCGCCCCGATCGAGAAGGTCAGCGTGGGCGACCGCACCGCGAGCACCCGCCCGGCCGAGCCGAAGGACCTGGTGAAGCTGAAGCAGGTCCCGGCCGGCGTCGCCGACGCGCCCAACCGCACGTACTTCGAGGTGCCGGATGCCGCGCTCGCGCAGTTCGGCGCGAACGACCTCGACGTCGTCGCCAGCGGCAGCGACGGCCGCGTGTCCGACACGCACCGCGTCACGGTGCTGCGCAGCATCGCACCGCCGCCGAAGTCGTAGCCGCGCTCGCACCCAGTCGCGGGAAACGTCACGGGAGGGGATGAGCGTGGCCGCGTTCGACAAGGTGATCCTGCGAGAGGCCCCCGGCACGAAGAAGCAGTCCTTCGTGACGGCGGCCGTCCTCCACGCGAGCGTCGCGGCGGTGCTGGTGATCACGTCGCTGGTCGCCGTGGAGCAGATCCAGGACCCGCAGGCGGACATCACGCTGAGTTTCTTCGCGCTCCCCGAACCGCCCAAGATCGATCCGCCCAAGCCGAAGCAGCAGTACGAGCTGGCGCAGGCGGAGCCCGAGCCCGAGCCCGAGCCGCAGCCCAAGCTCGAGGTCCGGAAGCCGGAACCCGAGCGGATCCAGTTCAAGGCCGAGCTGCCCGAGATCGACGTCGAGATCCCGAAGAACCGCGAGCAGCAGCAGAAGCTGCAGCTCGCGGCCGACCGGCTCGAGCGGATCGGCGGCGTGCTCCAGACTCCCGAGCCGTCGCCCGCGGTCGGCACCACGCGCGGCGCCAAGCGGCCCGACGCCGGCCTCGCGGCCGCGAACCTGCGGGCCGGCTCGCCGCTCGCGGCGACGCTGGACGCGCCCGAGGTGAAGATCCCGGGCGGCGGCCGCGGCGGCCCCGGGCTGCCCGCGCGCGAGCCCGGCTTCCAGGTGCGCGCCGGCGGCAGCGGCAGCTCGATCAAGGCCTATGCGTCGGAGTCCGGCCCGACCGGCCTCGACTTCGCGATTCCCGCGCCCTCGGGGCAGCGCGGCGTCCGGGGCGGCAAGCCGGGCGGCGGAGCGCCGGGGCTGATCACCGTCGCCGGCAGCGGCGTCGGCGGCGGCGCGGGCAGCGGCGGCAGCGGCACGCTCAACCACGGCGCGGCGTCCGCGCCGGGCGGCGAGATCGGCGGCTTCGGCATGACCGGCCGGCCGGGCGGCAAGGGGGGCAGCGGGACGCGGCTCGACCAGGTCCGCTCGGCGCTGTCCCAGCGCTACGGCCTGCCGCTCGTCTCGATCGGCGACCTCGGCCAGCGCTCCACCGAGGCGGCGCGCTGGAACATGCTGGTCCCGCAGATCAGCGACATGTTGCGGAAGGTTCTCTCCCACCGGATCGCGGGGGGCGCGCAGGGAACGATCGCGTCCGTCCAGTCCGACGGCAGCAGTCTCGTCATTCGCTACACCGACGGGATCATCCACGTGCTGGTGCCGACGGAAGACGGTCTCGCGGCCCTGTTCGTGGCCCGCAACGCGGGTTCACGACCGGTGGTGTCCAAGGTCCAGGAGGCGGAGAGCGCCCTCGAGGCGCTGGCTCGGCTCTCAAGAGGTGCGTCGTGACGCGTGTGAATCGAGGCAGTGTGGGAACGGCCACCGTCGTCTGCGCGCTGCTCGCGCTGCTCGCGCCGGCGGCGGCGTGGGCGGCGGACGGCCCCGCGCCGCGCGGCAGCAGCGCCGCCGCGGCCGCGCCGGCCTCCAGCTCCGTGCAGCCGGCCACCGCGGCGAAGGCCCCGACCAAGGCGGCGACGCCCAAGACGGCGGCGACGCCGAGCACGGCCGCGGCGCCGAGCACGGCCGCGGCGCCCAACACGGCGGCGGCGCCCAAGCCCGCCGACAAGGCGCCGAAGGCGACCCACGTCGCCTCCGAGCCGGCGCCCGGGACCCCCGAGGGCATCGACAACCCGGCCCCGCGGCTCGAGTCGATGCGCGCGATCGCCGTCGAGGCATACAACCGCCGCGACTGGCAGGCCGCGTCCGACGCCGCGGTGGCGTTCGTGTCCGCGCTCGACGCGGCCCAGCTGCCCCACGCCGGCGCCGACTTCGCGCTCGTGCAGTTCATCGGCGGCAGCGCACGCTTCGAGCTGTGGAAGCAGGACCCGGACAACTTCAAGTTCGACTACAAGAAGGACGTCCTGGGCGCGATGAACGAGAGCCTCGCGATCCTGCAGGACGACCCGTTCTTCAAGCACAACGTGGTGGGCTCGGCCTACTACGAGGTGCTGAAGAAGGGCAATTTCCGCGACCTCGACGCCGAGAACGCCGGGAACTGGCACATGTTCCGGGCGCTCGTCGCGCGCGCCGAGGAGCTGCAGGACAAGAACGTGGCGCGGGACTCGGACGAGTACACCGCGTTCGCGAAGTACGTCCTGCAGTACGTGTCGCGCAGCTTCGAGGCGGCGCGCTACTCGGCCGTGCCCAACGTCTACCTCGTGCGCGTGCGCGAGGCGTGCCGGATGGGCTTCGGGACGAAGTTCGACGAGCGCTTCGCTCAGCTCTACCAGGTCGTCGGCTTCGACCGCGGCAACGTGCGGGCGGGCGTGCTCTGGCAGACCGGCCTCGACCTGATGAACGGCGAGGGGAACGCGCCGGAGGACGTGCTCGGCGTGTTCAAGGAGGCCGCGGTCGCCGCCCACGGGCCGCGCGAGCGGGCGGAGATCTTCCGCCAGATGGCCGACTTCGCGAGCCGCCAGGACGGCCACGCCTACAAGCTGCAGGCGGTGGAGTACGGCCGGCTCGCGTTCCGCCTGGACCCGTCGAACAAGGACATCCAGCTGCAGTACGGGACCAGCCTGCACGTGATCTCGTACGCCCACTACAACCAGGGCCGCTACGAGGACGCGCTGTCGTTCGCGAAGGAGGCGACCTCCTTCGCGTGGGACGGGGACGAGGTCGGGCTGTTCGACCTCTCGCGCGCCGAGGCCAACTTCGGCGACAAGATCAACGCGCTGCAGCACGCCGAGGCGGCGTACGACAAGGCGCGCCGCAAGTACAGCGGCGCCGAGGTCTCGCCGTTCCGCCAGAACTACGCCAACATCCTCCGCCAGTTCGGGTTCGCGCAGAAGGCGACCGAGGTCGAGGCGGACGGCGGGAGGAGCTGACCATGACGTCCCGCACTGCCATCCGGATCCTCTGCGCCGCGGCCGGCCTCGCGCTGGCCCTCGCCGCGCCGGCGCTCGCCGACGTGGACAGGGGCCAGGTCGCCCTCGACCGCGTGAACGACATGTACCGCGCGATCACCAGCTACCACGTGCTCGTGCAGGGCGAGGGCGTGGGCAAGGAGCAGGTGCAGGCGGCTCTCTACGACGTCGAGCGTTACGTCGAGGAGATGGAGAACCGCTACGCGACGAGCCAGCTGTTCCTCAAGGACGACAAGGTCCTCGACGAGATGCGGCTGACCGTGGCGAAGGCGCACCTGCAGGCCGCGATCCTGCACGCGCGCGGCGTGGACCTCGAGGGCTCGATCACGCAGTACGAGAAGGCGGTGGACCTGCTCGGACTCGACCCCGCCGACTGGGACGTCGAGGTCGAGCGCTCGGCGCGCCCGGGCACGCTCGCCAACGCCGTCGAGATCGCGTACCAGAAGGCGAAGCCGCGCGAGATCGTCGAGGACCTGAAGGTCTTCTGGTCGGCCGGCGTCGTGACCCGCTTCCGCGTGCGCGACTACGCGCACGTGCAGCGCGCGTCGGCGGCGCTCGAGCGCATCGGCGGGGCGATGGACCCGTTCTCGGACGCGTCCTTCGGCCTGGCCGCCCAGCGCTTCGCCGAGCGGATGTCCGCGGGGGTCGAGGAGTTCCGCATCGTGCTGCCGGCGGGCATGTACCGCGTCGCCTCGAAGAACGAGATGGTGACCCCCATCGAGTTCCGCGTGGTCGCGAACGGCGTCCCGGACCCCGTGGTGCTGAACCCCAACACGTTCAGCTTCTCGTTCACCGCGACCGACGAGAAGTGCCGCCCCACGCTGGTCCTCAACGGCATCCCGGTGAAGACCATGACCGGGCTCGCGTACGGCACCTACCGCGTGGACGCGCCGAAGACCTGCACCCAGCGGCTCCCGGACAAGATCACCGTCGACCAGAACTCCGAGGTGACCGTGCGCACCGAGCCCGAGCGCCTCGACTACGTCAAGGAAGGCCAGCCGATCTTCCTGTTCGTCACGACGCCTCCCGGCAGCACGTACAGCCTGCGCATGTAGGGGCGGCCCTTGGGCCGCCCAGGGCGGCCCTCGGGCCGCCCTCCGTTACCCGGCGCGTCGGATCGTCGAATCAGAACCGAGAGGATCGTAGGGCGGCCCAAGGGCCGCCCCACGGTTTATTTGTGACGGCGCGCGACCCTAGAATAGGGGCGTGAATCTCCTCGACATCGTTCTCGGCGTCGTGCTCGCGATCTCCGTGCTCTACGGGCTCTGGCGCGGCTTCGTGCACATCGCGCTCGGCGTGGCCGGCTTCGGGCTCGGCCTCGCGGCCGCGCTGCGGCTCGCCGACCGCGGGCCGGAGTGGTTCCGCGGCGTGTCGGCCGGCGCGGCCCGCGCGGCGGCGTTCCTCGCGATCATGGTCCTCGCGCTGCTGGCGACCGCGATCGTGACCTGGCTCGGCGGCAAGCTGATCCGCGCCGCCGGGATCGGCTGGATGGACCGGCTGGCGGGCGGCGTCATCGGGTTCGGCGGCGGCCTGCTCGTCGTCCTCGGGATCCTGCTCGGCCTCGCGACCTTCCTCCCCGCCGGGACGCCGCTGCTGCGCGATTCGCGCGCGCTGCCCGCGGCGCTCGGCGCCGTGGACCTCGCCGCGACCATCCTGCCGCCCGGGCTCGCCGAGTCGTACCAGAAGCAGCGCGAGGCGCTCGGCGGGCTGGCGCGCCGGCCGGCGCGCTGAGCGATGCCCAACACGCTGCTTGTCCTGCTCGCCCTCGCCGCGCCGCTCGAGCCCGGCGTCGGCACCACCGGCGGCGACGCGGCCGGCGGTCCGGCCTCGCCCGAGGCCGTCCGCGCGACGGCCGAGCGGGTCGAGAAGATCCGCGGGCTCCCGTTCCGCCGCCCGGTGCGGGTGGTCCGCGTCGACGCCGCGGCCGCGCGCGCGGTGCTGGAGCGCGAGATCGACGAGGACCTCGCGCCCGGCCAGTGGGCCGACCGCGGGCGGCTGCTGTCCGAACTGGGCCTGCTGCCGCGGGACTACGCCCTGCGCGAGCGCCTGCTCGAGCTGGTCGCGGAGCAGGTCGTCGGCTTCTACATCCCGCGCACGAAGGAGCTGGCGATCGTCAACCTCGGGCCCGACGCGCCGCCCGAGCTGCGCGCGCTGGCGGCGGCCGACAGCGGCCTCTACGACGCGGTCCTGCCGCACGAGCTGGCGCACGCGCTGCTCGACCAGCACGTCGACCTGGCGCGCGTGATCGACGCCCCGGAGCTGGCCGGGCGCGACGACGTCCTCTTCGCCCGGCACGCGCTCGCCGAGGGGGACGCGATGCTGGTCATGCTGATCGCGTCGCTGGAGAAGATGGGGCTCGCCGCGACTCCCGAGACCGTGCCGGACTCCGCGGTGATGCGCGCCATGGCGAACGGCGACGGGCTCGGCTTCCCGGAACTCAAGGGCGCGCCGCCCTTCGTGCGCGCGCAGGTGCTCGAGCCGTACCTGCTCGGGCTCGACCTGGTGCAGGCGGCGTGGAGGACGGGCGGCTGGCGCGCGGTCGACGCGCTCTGGAAGAGCCCGCCGTCCTCCTCGGAGCAGCTGCTGCACCCGGACCGGCGCGGGGACGCGCCGACCGAGGTGCCGCCGGACGACGTCCCGTCCGGCTGGGCGCTGCGACAGCACGTCGAGCTCGGCGAGCTCACGCTGCGCGCGTGGCTCGAGTCGAAGCTGCCCGCGGCGGACGCCGCCGCGGCGGCGGCGGGGTGGGACGGCGACCGGGCCCTCCTGCTCGCGCGCCCGTTCGCGCCGCCGCCCGGGGACCCGCTGCGCTACCCGCAGGAAGATTTCGGGGTCCTGCTGCGCACGGTCTGGGACAGCCCGGCGGACGCGCAGGAGTTCGGGGCGGCCGCCGAGCGCTGGCTCGCCCTCGCGGCCGGGGGCGACGACGACGACTGGTCCGTGCGGCGCCAGGGAACGCGCGTCGAGGTCTTCTTCCGGCGCGCGCCCGTGGGCGAGGTGCGCGTGGAGCCGATCGACCCCGACCCCTGGGATCGGTCCCCCTCGTCCTTGCGGTGACCCGCCTTTGCGGTAAACCCCCGGACGCCGCGGGCGCTACCATTCCCTCATGACCCCCACGACCGTGAAACCCGGCCTCGAGACCCTCTGCACCGAGACGCCGCGCCTCGTGCGCGGCGCGCGCGTCGGTCTGCTCGCGCACCCCGCGTCGGTCGGCCGCGGGCTCGCGCACGCGTCCGCGCTGCTGCGCGCGGCGGGCGCCGACGTGGTCCGACTGTTCGCCCCGGAACACGGCGCGTCCGGCGCGGCGCAGGACATGATCGGGGTGGACGAGCGGCGCGACGCGCTGACCGGGCTGCCGGTCGTCAGCCTCTACGGGGACGACGAGGCCTCGCTGGCACCCCGGCCCGAGCACCTCGACGGGCTCGACGCCGTGGTGGTGGACCTCGCCGACGTCGGCGCGCGCTACTACACCTTCGCGGCGACGGCGATCCGCCTGCTCCCCGTCGCGGGCGCGCGCGGCGTCCGCGTGATCGTGGCCGACCGTCCGAACCCGCTCGGCGGCGAGGCGGTCGAGGGCAACCTGTTCGACGACGCGCCGGGGCCGGGCGGATGGGGTTCGTTCGTCGGCGAGATCTCGGTCCCGAACCGCCACGCGCTCACTCTCGGCGAGCTGTGCCGGCTCGCCGTGCGGCGGCGCGGCATCGCCGTCGACCTCGAGGTCGCGCCCGCGGCGGGATGGCGCCGGTCGATGCTGTGGGACGAGACCGGGCTGCCGTGGGTGCTCCCGTCCCCGAACATGCCGACGCTCGAGACGGCGCTCGTCTACCCGGGGATGTGCCTCGTCGAGGGGACGAACCTGTCGGAGGGCCGCGGGATCACGCGGCCGTTCGAGATCGCGGGCGCGCCCTGGATCGATCCCGTCGCGCTCGCGGCGCGGCTCGCGGGCTGGGACCTCCCCGGCGCGGTCTTCCGGCCGCTGACCTTCCGCCCCTCGTTCCACAAGCACGCCGGGCAGGACTGCGGCGGCGTGCAGATCCACGTGACGGACCGGCGGGCGTTCCGCCCCGTGCTGACTGGGCTCGCGTTCGTCGCCGCGTGCCGCGCGCAGGACCCCGGGCGCTTCCGCTGGCGGACGGAGACCTACGAGTTCGTCTCCGACCGCCTGGCCTTCGACCTCCTCGCGGGCGGGACCGCGTGGCGCTCGGCGATCGAAGAAGGCGCCGACCCGCGCGAGATCGCGCTCTCGTGGGAGGAGGACGAGGCGCGGGCCCGGGCGGAGGGCGAGCCGGATCGGCTGTACGCGGCCTGAGCCGGGCGCCCCGCGACCATCGCGCCCGAGGCGATCCGTGGGCACGTCGGCGAGCTGGGCGACTCGCGTCCGCGCCGCGGCGCTTCAACTGCAGGGGCGGGCCTCGCGCGCGCAGCGCGCGAGGGTCCGCCCACTGCCCACCGCCCACTGCCCACCGCCCACTGCCCACCGCCCACTGCCCACTGCCCACCGCCCACTGCCCACCGCCCACCGCCCACCGCCGAACGCCGAACGCCGAACGCCTACCGGCAGGTGGGTCCCGACGCCGGCGGACAGTTGCCGGAAGGATCAAGGTCCTCGGGAAACAGCCCTCCCCGGCGACACGAGCCGCCCTCGCGCGACGCCCGTCGCCGGATGGCCGTGGGCCGAGGCCCGGACCGACGACGACGCGCTGGGCGTGCCTCCCGCGCCACAGCACGTCCGCTCGTGTCCGCTCGATCTTTCCGGCAACTGTCCGCGGTCCGAAGGACCCGCCGGCCCGGCCGGACACGTCGCGATGGCGGCCGGGCGCCCTCACCCGGGGCCCACGGTCCGCGGCGGCCCTGACCGGTCCGTGACAATCCTCGGGCAGGATGCCCGCCAGAACCGCCGGAGTCCGCGTCCGGCCGGTGAGGAGTGTGCCCGATGGGTTCGCGAATGCTGGGGATCGCGGCGGCGGTCCCGTCGAAGGTCGTCACGAACAAGGACTTCGAGGCGCGGCTGGACACGTCGGACGAGTGGATCGTCACGCGCACCGGCATCCGCGAGCGTCGCATCGCCCCGGACGGCGTGCAGCTGTCGGACCTCGCGGCCGAGGCCGGGCGCAGGGCCATGGAGCGCGCGGGCGTCGCGCCGGACGAGATCGACGCGCTGATCGTCGCGACCGCGACCCCGGAGACGCTCTACCCCTCGACCGCCTGCTGGACGCAGCCCAAGCTCGGCCTGCGCCACGTGCCCTGCTTCGACCTCGGCGCGGGCTGCTCGGGGTTCCTCTACGCGTACACCGTCGCGGACGGGCTCGTGAAGGCCGGCACGGCGAAGAAGGTTCTCGTCATCGGCGCCGAGATGCTGTCCCGCGCGGTCAACTGGGAGGACCGCGGGACGTGCGTGCTGTTCGGCGACGGCGCCGGCGCGGCCGTGGTCGCGGCGTCGGACGGCGAGCGGGGGCTGCTGGCGAGCACCTGGGGCGCCGACGGCAGCCTCGGCGACCTGCTGATGCAGCCGGCCGGCGGCACGCGCATGCAGGCGTCCCGCGAGACGGTCGAGAAGAACCTGCACGCCGTGCACATGGCGGGCAACGAGGTCTACCGCTACGCCGTGAAGGCGATGCAGCAGGCGACGCTCGAGGTGCTGGAAAAGGCGGGCGTCGCCGCCTCCGACATCAGCCTGTTCGTGCCGCACCAGGCCAACCAGCGGATCATCAGCGCGACCGCGGACCGCGCCGGCATCCCGATGGAGAAGGTGATGCTGACGATCCGGAAGTACGGCAACACGTCCGCGGCGTCGATCCCGACCGCGCTCGACGACGCGCTCGCGGAGGGGCGGCTGAAGGAGGGGGACCTCGTGCTGTGCGCGGCGTTCGGCGCGGGCTTCACCTGGGGCGCGGCGCTGTTCCGCTGGTAGCGGGCGACACCCGAACCCGGCGGCGGCGGGCCGCCAGCCACGCGCCGCAGAGGGCCAGCGCGGCCGGCCCGAAGAAGACGAGGGCCGATCCGGCGGCCGGGAGCGCGCCGCGGCGCACGTTCACGACCACGCCGAGCAGCCCCAGCAACAGCGTGCCCCACGAGGCGAGGAACGCGAGGAACCAGGCGCGCGGCACCAGCGCGCCGAAGGCGAGCCCCGAGACGAAGCCGAGCGCCGCGGCGAGTGCGTTGCGCAGCGCGGCGGACTCGCCGGGGCCGAGGTCGACGAACGCGAAGTAGCCCGAGAGCGCCCCGGAACCGAGCGCCAGGAGGGCCGCGAGGAGCGCGCGCGCGACGTTCCGCATCAAGTCCCCCCTCCGATCCACCAGCACCCTCACTCCGCTAGAAGCGCATGCCCCACGACACCTGCACGTCCACGCCGTCGAGCGCCACCTCCCGCCCGAGCAGCGTGACGTCGCCGACGCTGTAGCGCACCCGGAACCCGAGCACGCCGACGCCGCGCGTCACGAAGAACACGCCGCCGTCGGCGAAGGGCCCGAACGTGACGTCGTCGTCCAGCGACTCGCTGCAGTACGCCCAGTACTCGCAGGTGTCCACGCTGGCGAAGTACACCGAGCCGCCGACGCTCAGGAACGGCTGCACCGGCTTGCCCCGCGCGAAGACCTTCCGCGCGCCGAGGCCGAAGTCCAGCATCTCGATGTTGGTCGTTTCGGTACCGAACCAGGGGTCCGTCAGCGTCGGGCCGTCCGCGATGGCGACGTTCATGTTGAACAGCAGCCCCACCGGCCAGCCCTTGCGCTGGAGGTCGGCCTCGAGCGACATGGCGAACCCGGCCTCGTCCTCGCCGATCTGGCGCACGCCGAGCCCGACGGTCAGGTGACCCCACATCGGCTCCCGCACGGAGCCCTGCGCCATCTCCCGCTGACGCGCCCGCTCGCTCTCGGGGACGAACTCGTCCGAGGGCTCCTCGTCCACCACCGGGTCGGCGGCGACCGCGGCCGGCACCGGCACCAGCGCCAGCGCGAGTGCGAGCGCACGCCCCGTGCCCAGCCACGTCGTGCTCATGAGTGCGCCTCCTTCTCCCCGCGACGCGCCCGTTCCGAGACGACGAACAGGACGCCGGCCAGCAGCGGCGGGACGCCCATCAGCAGCACGACGAAGACCGAGGTCTCGATCGGGAACCGCTGCCCGACGGTGAGCGGGTAGCCGACGCAGACCAGCAGTCCCGCGAGCGCGAGGATGACGCCGCCCGAGGCGGGCCAGCGCCGCGCGAGCGCGAGGATCCCGAGCAGCAGGCCGCCCGGCAGCAGCAGGTGGGCGATCCAGTTCGCGATCCCCAGCCGCTCCCCCATGGACGAGGCGATCCCGAACCAGAGCCAGAAGGCGATGATCGCCAGCATCAGGACGGTGGCGGTGCGGCGCATCAGGCGCGAGCTCATGGGTTCCCCTTCTCATCGTATCGCGTCGGTGGGACGCCGGCGGACGCGGGCCGCCGCAGGTACCCAGAGCGAGAGCCGTGCCAAGGAGGAGACTCGGAGAAAAGGCTCCCGGACGTGTTTTTCCTTGCGGATCCGGGGGGGAAACGCGGAACGCGGTGCGAACCCCCCTTCGCACCGCGCACGGCCGGACGCGCCGCGGCCGGCCTCGCGCTGGCCCTCGCCGCTCCGGCCGTCGTTCGTTCAGTCCCGGTGGTACGCGCGGTCGAGTTCGGCGATCTGGCTCTTCCCGTCCTTGCTGACGGCCTCGAGGATCCGGTCGACCTTCTCCTCGAGGCGGTCGTTGCCGTCCTTCGATTGCGGGGAGCCGATGTGGTACAGCAGCGCCAGCCCGGACACCTGCCAGACCAGCTGCAGGAACTCGGACTGCCAGTTCTCGAGCGTGTCACGCATGGCCTGGACGACGTACGTGCCGACCTCCGGCGTCTGACCCTGCTGGGTCTGCTCGGCGACGAAGGCGTACCAGCCGAAGATCCAGTGCCCGGCGAGGCTGAGCACGAACACGAGCGCGGTCATCCAGAAGAACCCGTACTTCGACCAGATGTTGTCCTTCGGCTTCTGCTGGGACACGTGGCCTCCTGTTCGGGCCGACGCGCGTCGGACCGTGGAGGCTATTGAAGCCGCGCGTGGCGCCACTCCGCACGCCGTGTCGCCCATGCGTCAGCGGAGGCCGAGGGCCTTGAGCTTCAGTTGGAGCCCGCGCCGGGAGAGGCCGAGGCGCTCGGCGGCGTGGGTCACGTTGCCGCCGCAGGCCGCGAGCGCGGCCTCGACGGCCCTCCGCTCCGCGGACCGCGCCGCGGCGCGCAGGCCCTCCTCGGGGCCGGGCGTCGCCGCGCCGCCGCGGGCGGCCGGCGCCAGCCCGAAGTCGGCCGACTCGAGGGACGGCCCGGGCGCGAGCAGGAGGGCCCGCTCGACCGCGTTCTCGAGCTCCCGCACGTTGCCCGGCCAGTCGTACCCGCGCAGCGCCGCGAGCGCGGCGTCCGCGACCGGCAGCGACGCGCGCCCGAGGCGCCGGGCGTGCTTCTGCAGGAAGAACGCGAGCAGCGGCGCGACGTCCTCGGGGCGCTCGCGCAGGGCCGGCAGCCGGACTTCCACGACGCGGAGCCGGTACAGCAGGTCGCCGCGGAAGCGGCCGGCGCGGACCGCCTCGTCGAGGTCGCGGTTGGTCGCCGCGACGAGCCGCACGTCGACCTTGCGGGGACCCGTGCCGCCGACGCGGTCCACGGCGCGGTCCTCGAGCACCCGGAGCAGCTTCGCCTGCACCGCGAGCGGCAGTTCGCCGACCTCGTCGAGGAACAGCGTGCCGCCGTCCGCCAGCTCGAAGCGCCCCGGCTTGCTCCGCTCGGCGCCGGTGAACGCCCCGCGCTCGTGGCCGAACAGCTCGGACTCGCAGAGCGCCTCGGGGATGGCCGCCCCGTTGATCCGCACGAACGGCGCCGCGGAGCGCGGCGACAGCCGGTGCAGCGCGTCGGCGACGACCTCCTTCCCCGTCCCGCTCTCCCCCGTGATCAGGACGGTCGAGGGCGTCGGCGCGACCCGCTCGACGACGCGCCGGACCGCTTCCAGCGCGGCGCTGACGCCCACGAGCCCGCAGCGCGCGCCTTCCGCGAGCGGCCCCTGGAAGTCCTCGCGCGAGCGGCGGGCCTGGCCCAGCGCGCGGCCGACGACGTCGAGCACGTGGTCGCGCTCGAACGGCTTCGTCAGGAAGTCGAACGCGCCGCGCTTCATCGCCTCCACCGCCGTCGCGATCGAGCCGTGCGCGGTCAGCAGGACGACCGGGATCTCGGGGTACAGCTCGCGGACCCGCGACAGCAGCGCCATGCCGTCCATCGCGCCCATCCGGAGGTCCGTCAGCAGCACGTCGGGATCGAGCGCGCCGACCTGTCCCAGCGCCTCCTCGGCGGACGCCGCGGTCGCCGCCTGGTAGCCCGCCTGCTCGAGCAGCGCGGCCAGCACGCGGCGCACGTTGGCCTCGTCGTCCACCACGAGCACCACCGGCTTCCCCGTCACGCGTCCGCCTCCTGCCGTCCGGTTACCGAGGTGCTATCGGCCGGAACGCCGTCGACCGGGATCCCGTCGGCCGGGTGTCCGTCGGCCGGGAGGACGATCGTGAAGCACGTCCCGCGCGGGCGGCGCTCGACGCGGATCGTCCCGCCGTGGGCGTCGACGACGCGCTGCACCAGCGCGAGCCCCAGGCCGAGGCCGCCCTTCTTCGTCGTGTGGAACGGCTCGAAGATCCTGCCCGTCGCGCCCTCGGGAAGGCCGGGGCCGTCGTCCGCGAACGCGATCGCCACGCCGTCCGCCGCGCGCGTCACGGAGATCGCGAGGTGCCCCCCGGGTCCCGCGGCCTCGCGCGCATTCCGGACGAGGTTCGCGAACGCGCGCCGCAGCTGGTCGGGGTCGGCGACGACGGCGGGCGCCGCGTCGTGCGCGCCGACGTCGGCATCGAGGGCGAAGTTCATGCCGAGCCCCGCGTACTCCGCCTCGCGCAGCGTCGCGCGCAGCAGGCCGGCGAGGTCCACCGGCTCGCGGCGGCGCTCGATCGGCCGCGCGTAGTCCGAGAACTCCTCGAGCACGCGGCCCAGGCGCGCCGACTCCTCGCGGATCACGTCGAGCATCTCGCGCACCGCCGCGGGCCGCGTCTCGAGCGCGAGCACGTCCGCGGCGCCGCGGATCGCGGCGACCGGGTTCCGGATCTCGTGCGCGAGCCCGCCCGCGACCTCGCCCAGCGCGGCGAACGCGGCGTGCCGCCGGGCGCGCGCCTCCGCGCCGAGGCGCTCGAAGGTCGTCATCGCCTGGTGCCCGAGGGCGAGCAGCGCGGTCGCCACCTCGGGGCGGAGGTAGTCCTCCGTGCGCCCCGCGCCGAGCCCGAACCAGCCCACGGTCTCGCTGCCGCGCGAGAGCGGCACCAGCAGGTCGAGGTCGAGCGCGTCCATGGCGGCGAGCACCGCGGCCGCGTCCCCGTGCGGTCGTCGCGCGTCGTCGGCGGCCTGCTGCAGGATCTCGCTGCGCGGCGCGGGCCCGCCCCGCCGCGCCAGCCAGCGCAGCACCGCGTCCCCCCGGTCGCCGTCGGGCACGATCAGGGCCGTGCGCGCCGCGACGCGGCCGAGCGCGTGGGCGCCGGGCAGGTGGATCGCCAGGCGCGTGCCGCGGGGCAGCACCCGCCGCCCCTCCGCGATCGCGCGCCACGCCTCGCCCGCGTCGCGGGCGGACGCGAGCCGCGCGCTCGCGGCGGCGAGCACCTGCGCCATGGACTCGCCCGGCGCGAGCAGGCCGAAGCGGCCCGACGTGAGCGTCCGCGCGAGCGGCCACGACAGCGCGATCAGCAGCAGGATCGCGAGGAACAGCGGGAACGGCCGCCGCGTGAGGGAGACGACGGTGTACAGGACCGCGGTCGCGACCGCCGCGCCGAGGATGATCGCGACCATCCGGGCGAGGAAGCCGTCGATGTCGAAGAACCGGTAGCGGACCACGAGGGCGCAGATCACCAGCAGCAGCAGCAGCACCGCCGCCGGGCCGATGCGGGGGATCGTGTCCTCGCGCGGGATGAGGTCCGAGAGGCCGCCGACCACGGCGACCACCGCCCCCGCGAACAGCATCCGGAACGCCCCGCGCTGCGGCTCGTGCGTGAGCGTGCGGAGGTGCCGCCAGAGCAGCCAGAGCGCGCCGCCGAGGATGGCCGCGAGCACCGCGAGCGCGCCGACGCGCCACTGGTCCCAGTGCCGGTCGGTCTCCGGGTGCAGGACCGACACCCAGAGCGCGGCGCAGACCGCGTAGACCGCCGGGACGAACCGCCGGCGCGCCCGGCCCCGTTCGCCCGCGAGGACCGTCATGAGGTGCACGCCGACCGGGACCGCGGCCAGCGCGCCGAGCATGATGACCCACCACCACGGGAAGCCCGGCGCGAGGTGCTCCTGGCGCGCCCAGACGCCGCCGTTCCAGACGGCGACGGAGAGGCAGAGCAGCGCGAAGAGCCGGCTGGCGAGCACGTTCGTGCCGCGCGCGAGCGCGCTCGCGGCGAGCAGCAGGGCGCCGAGGACCAGCGCGGCGTGGAGTTCCTTGGTCAGGTCCACGGCGTCAGCATACGTCCGCTCGCCAGCCGAGATGTGGGGGCGGGGCTGTGCCCCGCCCGCATGTGGGGGCGGGGCTGTGCCCCGCCCGGGTGGGGCAAAGCCCCACCCCCACAAAGACAACGCGCCTGCCGCGAGGGGCAGGCGCGTCGAAACGGACGGGGGGAGACGCCTCAGGGGCGCTTGGAGAGCCCGTACGCGTACCCCTCCTCGATCGCCTTCACGTTCAGCTCGACGAGGGTCTTCTTCTTGATCAGGGTGTCGAGCGCGGCGATGCAGGTCTCCTTGGCGAGGACGCCGGTGTAGCCGGCGTAGGCGCCCATCATCACCATGTTCGCCATCCGCGCGTTGCCGAGCCTGGCGGCGATCTCGCTCGCGGGCACCTCGAACAGCTCGATGTCCGTGCGCGACGGCCTCTCGGGCACCATCGAGGAGTTCGTCATGATCAGCCCGCCGGGCACGAGCTGCGCCTCGAACTTCTCGACCGACGGCTGGTTGAGCGCCATCAGCACCGTGGGGCGCGAGACCAGCGGCGAGCCGATCTCGTCCTCGTTGATGTTGACGTGGCAGTGCGCCGTGCCGCCGCGCATCTCCGGGCCGTACGACGGCAGCCAGGTCACCTTGCGCGACTCGAGCATCCCGCACTGCGCGACGCCGAGGCCGAGCAGCAGGACGCCCTGCCCGCCGAAGCCGGAGATCTTGAGCCGCGGGTTCGTGTACTTCGCCGCCGCGGACGAGGGCGGGAAGTGGCGCGTCTCGGTGCTCTCGATGCGGATCAGCTCCGGGATGCGCTCCTTCGCCGCGAGCGTCGGCGGGCTGAACGGCTCGTACGGCTGGTCCGACTTGTCGACGTAGGTCTTGATCGGGAAGTACGGGACCATCTTCTCGAGGATGAACTTCTGCGAGTCCACCGGCTGCATGCCCCAGCCGGTCGGACACGTGGAGAGCACCTCGACGAAGGTGAAGCCGCGCTTCTCCTTCTGCAGCGTCAGCGCCTTCTTGACCAGGCGCCGCACGGCCATGATCTCCTTCGTGCCGGCGAGCGCGCCGCGGGCGACGAAGACCGGGGCCTCGAGCTGCGAGACGATCTCGCACATCTTGAGCGGGTTGCCCATCGTGCGCGTGTCGCGGCCCAGCGGCGAGGTCGTGGTCGTCATCCCGGGCAGCGTCGTCGGGGCCATCTGCCCGCCGGTCATCCCGTAGATCGCGTTGTTGACGAAGAACACGGCCATGTGCTCGCCGCGGTTCGCGGCCTGCAGGATCTCGTTCAGGCCGATCGCGGCGAGGTCGCCGTCGCCCTGGTACGAGATGACGAGCGAGTTCGGCCGCGCGCGCTGCACGCCGGTGCCGACCGCGGGGGCGCGGCCGTGCGCCGACTGCACGTTGCCGACGTCGAAGTAGTAGTACGCGAAGACGGAGCAGCCGACCGGGCTGACCAGCACGGTGTCGTCCTGCACGCCCAGCTCGACGAGCGACTCGGCGATCATCTTGTGCAGCTCGCCGTGGCCGCAGCCGGGGCAGTAGTGCGTGACGCCGTGGTTGCCCGACTTGCGCTCGTACTGGTCGTACATCGACTTCGGCTTGCCGAGGTACAGCTCGTACGCCGGCGTGGGCATCTCGGTGCTCATGCGACACCTGCTTCCTTGGCGGCGCGGCGGATCGCCTCGAGGCTCTCCTCCGCGCTGGGCACGTTGCCGCCCATCCTGTTGAACAGCGTGACCGGGCAGCGCCCCTCGACGACGAGCCGGACGTCGTCGATCATCTGCCCGTTCGACAGCTCGGCGCACAGAATGCCCTTCACCTGCGGCACGAGCTGTGCGAGGCGCGTCTTCGGGTAGGGCCAGAGCGTCACCGGCCGGAACAGCCCGACCGGGATCCCCTCGTGGCGCGCGAGCGTGATCGCGGAGCGCATCACGCGGGACACGATCCCGTAGGCGACCACGAGCAGCTTCGCGCCGTCGGTCTGGAACTCGGCCGACATCTGCTCGGCGGCCTCGATCTCGGCGTACTTCTTCTGCAGGTGGACGTTGTGCGCCTCGAGGTCGTCCGCCTCGAGGTAGATCGACGAGACCAGGTTCTTGCGCGTGGCCGCGTCGGCGCGGACGGCCCAGTCGTGCTCGGGCCGGTCGGGGAGCGCGTCCGGGAACGACACCGGCTCCATCATCTGGCCGATGAAGCCGTCGGTCATGACGAACACCGGGTTGCGGTACTTGTCCGCGATGTCGAACGCCTTGATCGTGAGGTCGCACATCTCCTGCCCGGAGGCGGGTGCGTACACGGGGTTCTTGTAGTTCCCGTGGCCGCCGATGCCCACGACCTGGTTGTAGTCGCTCTGCTCCGGCGCGATGTTCCCGAGGCCCGGGCCGCCGCGCATGATCGTCGCGACGACGCAGGGCAGTTCGGCGCCCGCGAGGTACGAGAGGCCCTCCTGCATCAGCGAGATGCCGGGGCCCGAGGACGCGGTCATCGTGCGCACGCCGGCCGCCGCCGCGCCGTAGACCATGTTGATCGACGCGGTCTCGGACTCGGCCTGCACGAAGACGCCGCCGACCGCGGGGAAGTCCCGGGAGGCCGTCTCGGCGATCTCGGAGGCGGGGGTGATCGGGTAGCCGAAGTACGCGCGGCAGCCCGCGAGGACGGCGCCCTTCACGATCGCGTCGTTCCCCTTGATGAGGATCGGCGGACGCCGGGCGGGCAGACGCGTGGCGGAGGAGGTCGAGGCTGGCGTCATCTCACACCTCTCAGGCCGTGGCCGACTTGATGAGCCGGTACACCGCGATCGCGCCCGGTTCCGGGCACGCGTAGAAGCAGTAGCCGCAGCCCGTGCAGTCCTTGCCGGTGTACGCGACCGGGAAATAACCCTGCTTGTTGAGACGGGACGTCTTTTCGATGCAGTGCGCGGGACAGACGCTGATGCAGAGCAGACAGCCCTTGCACTCGTCGGCCGCGACCTCCATGCGTCCCCGATCGGGACCGGTCGCCATCGGCTTCTCCAAGGGTCTTTGACGCGTGAATGGTGGGGGTGCTTACGCGTAAGACAGCCAATTTTAGGCGCGGGTCCGCGGAAAGGTCAATCGCGTCGTCCGCGGGGGACGTGGGGGCGGGGCTCTGCCCCGCCCGCCGATCCGTGGGGGCGGCGCTCTGCCCCGCCCGCCGGTCCGTGGGGGCGGGGCTCTGCCCCGCCCTCTGCCCCGTGGGGGCGGGGCTCTGCCCCGCCCTCTGCCCCGTGGGGGCGGGGCTCTGCCCCCGTGGGGGCGGGGCTCTGCCCCGCCCTCTGCCCCGTGGGGGCGGGGCTCTGCCCCGCCCTCTGCCCGTGGGGGCGGGGCTCTACCCCGCCCTCTGCCCCGTGGGGGCGGGGCTCTGCCCCGCCCGGGCGGGGCGTAGCCCCGCCCCCACACTATCGTCTATAGTGGATATCGGGATCCGAAACGTCCCAAGCTCGAGCCAGGCTCCAGACCGAAGGTCCCGAAGGCGGCCGGATGATCTCGTTGACGACCGAGTACGCGCTCCGCGCCATGACCTACCTCGCGAGCGATCCCGGAGCGCCGCGGACGGTGAAGGAAATGGCGGTGGTGACGCAGGTGCCCGAAGGGTACCTGTCGAAGGTGATGCAGGCGCTGGGGCGGGCCCGGCTGGTGAAGTCGCAACGCGGGCTCCACGGCGGCTTCTCGCTCGCGCGTCCACCCTCCGAGATCAGCATGCTCGCGGTGGTGAACGCGGTGGACCCCCTGCCCCGTATCGAGCGCTGCCCGCTCGGGATCGAGTCGCACGGCACCGACCTGTGCGCGGTGCACCGGCGACTGGACGACGCGATGGGCATGGTCGAGGACGCGTTCCGGTCCTCCACGCTGGCCGAGCTGCTCGACAGCCCCAACCCCTCGCGCCCGCTGTGCCCGATCGAGGGGCATCCGCCCCGGCCGGCCCGGCCCGAGGGGGAGGCGCCGGAGCGTCCGGCGAAGCCGCGGCCCGGCAAGGCCGCGCCCCGCGGGACGGTTGATCGCCCCCGCCCGGTCAGGCGATAAGGGCGCATGCCCAACCCCCCCGACCCCATGCGCACGCTGCTCGTCACCGGGGGCGCCGGCTTCATCGGCGCCAACTTCGTCCGCCTCGCCCTGCGCCGGACCGCGGCCCGCGTGGTCGTCCTCGACAAGCTGACCTACGCCGGCAGCCTGCTGAACCTGGAGGGGCTCGAGGCCGGCCGGCTGACGTTCGTGCACGGGGACATCGCGGACCGCGCGATGGTGCGCCGCGTGTTCGCGGACCACGCGCCGGACGCCGTCGTGAACTTCGCGGCGGAGACGCACGTCGATCGCTCGATCGACGACCCGTCGCCCGTGATCGCCACCAACATCACCGGCGTCCACGAGCTGCTCGAGGCCTCGCGGGCCCACCTCGCGGGGCTCCCGCCCCCGGCGCGCGCCGCGTTCCGCTTCGTCCAGGTCTCGACCGACGAGGTGTACGGCTCGCTCGGCCCCGAAGGCCTCTTCCACGAAGACACCCCGTACGCGCCGAACAGCCCGTACGCCGCGTCGAAGGCCGCCGCCGACCACCTGGTGCGCGCCTGGACGCACACCTTCGGCGTCCCCGCGCTGGTCACGAACTGCTCCAACAACTTCGGCCCGTTCCAGTTCCCCGAGAAGCTGATCCCGCTGATGATCCTGAACGCGCTCGAGGGGCGGCCGCTGCCGATCTACGGCGACGGGCTGAACGTGCGCGACTGGCTCTACGTCGAGGACCACTGCGAGGGGATCCTGCTCGCGCTGCAGCGCGGGCGGACGGGCGAGAAGTACAACATCGGCGGCGGCAACGAGCGCACGAACCTCGAGATCGTGGACACGATCTGCGCCGCCCTCGAGCACCTCGCCCCCGCGGCCGAGAACGAAGCGCTGCGGGCGCGCGGCGTCGCGCGCTACGAGGACCTGAAGACGCACGTCGCCGACCGCCCCGGACACGACCGGCGCTACGCGATCGATGCGACGAAGATCCGCGCCGAGCTCGGCTGGCGCCCCGCGCACGGGTTCGCCGAGGCGATCCTCGCGACCGTGCGCTGGTACGTCGAGAACCGCGCGTGGTGCGGGGCGGTGCTCGCGGGCAAGTACGACCGCGAGCGCCTCGGCCTCGGCTAGAAACGTAGGGGCGGGCCTCGCCGCAGGCGATGGTCCGCCCGATCGAAGGCGTAGGGGCGGGCCTCGCCGCAGGCGATGGTCCGCCCGGTCTCTCAACGGGGCGACGAGGGGCGACGAATGAAGGGCATCATCCTCGCGGGCGGCAGCGGGACCCGGCTGCACCCCATCACCAAGGCCGTCAGCAAGCAGCTGCTGCCGATCTACGACAAGCCGATGGTCTACTACCCGCTCACCACGCTGATGCTCGCGGGCGTGCGGGAGATCCTGCTGATCAGCACGCCCCACGACCTGCCCGCGTACCGCCGCCTGCTCGGCGACGGCGCCGGGCTCGGCGTCTCGATCGCGTACGCCGAGCAGGCGCGCCCGGCGGGCCTCGCCGAGGCGTTCCTGATCGGCCGGTCCTTCGTCGGCCCGGACCGCGTGGCGCTCGCGCTCGGCGACAACGTCTTCTACGGCCACGGCTTCCCGGAGCAGCTGCAGTCCGCGGCGCGGCGCGACGTCGGGGCCACGATTTTCGCGTACCGCGTGCGCGACCCCCAGCGCTACGGCGTCATCGACTTCGACGCGCAGGGGCGCGCGCTTTCGATCGAGGAGAAGCCCGCGCGCCCGAAGTCCAACTTCGCGGTGACGGGGCTCTACTTCTACGACCACCGCGTCGTGGAGATCGCGTCCGGGCTGACGCCCTCCGCGCGCGGCGAGCTGGAGATCACCGACGTGAACCGGGCGTATCTCGCGTCGGGGGACCTGTACGTCGAGATGCTCGGGCGCGGCGTCGCGTGGCTCGACACCGGCACGCCGACGGCGCTGATGCAGGCCGGGCACTTCATCCAGGCGATCGAGGAGCGGCAGGGGCTGAAGGTGGCCTGCCCCGAGGAGATCGCCTGGAAGATGGGCTTCATCGACACGGCGCAGCTGCGCGCGGCGGCGCGGGCGCTGGCCGGCACCGAGTACGGCGACTACCTCGCCGGCCTCGCCGACGAGTGATCGCGGGACGGCGCCGATGCGATTCCTCCCGACGGGACTGGCTGGCGTGATCGTCGTCGAGCCGGTGGTGCACGCCGACGCGCGCGGCTTCTTCATGGAGGCCTATCACCGCGAGAAGTTCCGCGCGGGCGGGATCACGGCCGATTTCCTGCAGGACAACCACTCGTACTCCCGCCGCGGGGTGATCCGCGGCCTGCACCTGCAGGTCCGCCCGCCGCAGGCGAAGCTCGTCCGCGTCGTCCACGGCACGGTCTTCGACGTCGTGGCCGACGTGCGCGCCGGCTCGCCGACGTACGGCAGGCACATCGCGCTCGAGCTGTCCGGCGAGAACCGCCGCCAGGTCTTCGTGCCGGCGGGGTACGCGCACGGCCTGCAGGTGCTGAGCGACGAGGCGCACGTCCTGTACAAGGTGGACGCGTTCTACGACGCGCGCGGGGAGTACGCCGTGCGCTGGGACGACCCGACGCTCGCGATCCCGTGGCCGCTGCCGGATCCGGTTCTCTCGGACAAGGATCGCGCGGCGCCGGCCCTCGAGTTCTTCTCGCCTCGTTGGTGATCGCGGGCGGACCATCCGCTTCGCGGAGGCCCGCCCCTACAGTTTGAGGCCCGCCCCTACGAATCGAGTGTCAGCGCCTTCGATTCGGGGGCCGGGCCTACGGTTCACCGGTGGCGGCGAGGCAGTCGAGCGCGGCCGCGAGGCTCTCCCGGGCGAGGGGCTTCGTCAGCACGTCGTCCATGCCGGCGGCGAGGCACGCCGCGCGCTCCTCGGGCATGACGTCGGCGGTCAGCGCGACGACCGGCGTGCGGCGGCGGCCCGTCCGGGCCTCCTCGTCGCGGATCGCGCGCGTCGCCTCGAGCCCGTCCATCTCCGGCATCTGGACGTCCATCAGCACGACGTCCCAGTCCTCGCCGCGCCACGCCGCCAGCGCCGCGGCGCCGTCGCCGACGAGCGTCGCCTCGTGCCCCAGCCGCCCGAGCATCGCGCTCACGATGCGGCGGTTCACGGCGTGGTCCTCGGCCACGAGCACCCGCAGCGTGCGGCCGGACAGCGCCGCGCCGGTACCGGCATCGTCGTCCTCGACCGCGTCGGCCTCGGCGAGCGGCAGGTCGAAGGCGAAGCAGCTCCCCTCGCCCGGCGTGCTGCGGACCTCGATCTGGCCGCCCATCGCCTGCACCAGCCGCTGCGAGATCGCGAGCCCGAGCCCCGTGCCCTGCGCGCGGCGCGTGGCGCACGCGTCGACCTGGCTGAAGCGCTGGAAGAGCCGCTGCAGCTGCTCCGGCGCAATGCCGATCCCGGTGTCCTCGACCTCGACCCGCACCCCCGCGCTTGCGCCCGCGCCGGCGCCCGCGCGGCGCCCCTTTCGGACGCGCAGCTCGACGCGGCCCTTGTCGGTGAACTTGATCGCGTTGCCGACGAGGTTGATCACGACCTGCCGCAAGCGGTTGGCGTCGCCGACGAACAGCCGCGGCGCCGCCGGCTCGTACGCGCAGGCCAGCTCGACGCCCTTCGCGCCGGCCTTCGCCGCGAGCAGCCGCACGACCTCCGCGAGCACGCGCTGCAGGTCGAACGGCCGCGACTCGAGGTCGAGCCGACCGGCCTCGATCTTCGAGAAGTCCAGGATGTCGTTGATGATCGCGAGCAGCCCCTGCCCGCTGCCCCGCAGCGTCTGGAGCATGTCGCGCTGCTCGTCGGTCAGCGGCGTCTCCAGCAGCAGGTCTGTCATCCCGATCACGCCGTTCATCGGGGTGCGGATCTCGTGGCTCATGGTGGCGAGGAAGTCGGACTTCGCCACCGCGGCGCGCTCGGCCGCGGCCTTCGCCGCCGCCATCTCCAGCTCGGCCAGCTTGCGGTCCGTCACGTCCTGCACCGCGCCGGCGACCCGCACGCAGACGCGGTCGCCGACGATCACCGGCCGGCCGATCGTGCGCACCCAGGCGTGGCGCCCCTTCGGCGTCACGATCGGCGTCTCCACGTCGACCGGATTGCCGTCGTCGACGGCCCGCGCGAGCGCCGCGTTGAGTTCGGCGCGCGCCGCGCCCGAGTAGAGGTCCAGGAAGCCGCCGAGCGTGAGGTTCGTGTCCGGGCGCAGGTCGAAGATGCGGAACAGCTCGTCGGAGCAGTCGAACCCGCCCGTGCGCGGATCGATGTCCCAGCCGCCGAGGTGGGCCATCTCCGCGGTCTGACGGTGCAGGTCGTGGCTCTCGCGGAGCGCCTCCTCGATCCGGCGGCGGTCCGTGATGTCGTGGAGGATCGAAAGGACCAGCCGTCCGCCGTCGCGGTGGCCGTCGTGTCCGGCGTCCTGGTGGCCGTCATGGCCGTCGGGCTCGAGCTCCGTCGCGTGGACCTCGACCTGGCGGATCTCACCCGACCGGAGCCGGCAGGGCAGCACGAGGTGGTGGCGGCGCTCGGCCTGTGCGAGGGCGATCTCGGCGACGACACGGTCCGGCGGCAAGGCGACGATCTCGAGGATCGACAGACCCACCAGCTCGTCGCGCGTCCAGCCGAGGTACGCGCAGGCGGCGGCGTTGGCGTCCACCAGGCGCGTGGTCCTGGCGTCGTTCACGATCATGGCCGAGGTGTTCCGCTCGAACAGGGCGAGATCGCGGGCGTCGCACCGCTCCGCCTCGGCCGGGCCGTTCGATGCAGCAATTGGCTGGCGCACGCCAGGCACTCCCGGCACAGGCCGGCTCCTCGCCCCCTCTCGGGCGGTCCCCCCGATTCTCTTGTCGGACCCGCGCCCGGTCTTCTTGAGGAAGTGCGGGCTCCGGGGCTCCCCGAGGTGCGGGCTCCGGGGCTCCGTACCGGGGCTCCGTACCGGGGCTCCGTACCGGGCACCCGTCCAGAAAGTAGACGCCTCTCGTAAGCCCGGAGCGCGCCCCGGCGCGTTCCGATAAACTTCCCGTTTCCCGCCGGAGACGTCACCGTGTTGCCAGTCACACGCATCGAGGTCGGGACCCGTCCCGGGTTCGTCGATCCGCGCGGCACGTCCGTCGCGCGGAAGGTCCGCGAGCACCTCGGCCTTTCGGTCGGATCCGTGCGGACGCGCGACGTCTACCACGTCGAGGCGGAGCTGACCCCCGACGAGGCGCGGCGCGTCGCCGCGGAGTTCGCCGGCGCCGTGGTCCGCGCGGGGGCGCTCGGCCGGCTCGAGGACGGCCCGTTCGAGGTGGCGGTCGCGGTCGGGTACAAGCCGGGGGTCACCGACCCCGTCGGCAAGAGCGCGCGGATCGCGATCGAGGACCTGCTGGGCCGGCCCCTCGGCTCCGGCGCGCACGTCTACACCTCCCGGCTGTACCTCTTCACCGGCGCCACGCGCGAGCAGGCGGCGCGCATCGCGCGGCAGCTGCTGGCCAACGAGGTGATCGAGCGCATCACCGTCCAGACCTGGGACGAGTGGACCGCGGCGCCGCCCGACCTGTCGGTCCCGCGCGTCGTCGACGCGCCGCCGCACCCCGTCGAGACGATCGACCTCGAGCGCGACGACGCGGGGCTGATGGCGCTGTCGAAGGAGCGGCTGCTCGCGCTGTCGCTGCCCGAGATGCAGGCGATCCGCGACTTCTTCCGCCGGGCGGGGCGGCGCGCGACCGACGTGGAGCTGGAAGTCCTCGCCCAGACGTGGTCCGAGCACTGCAAGCACAAGATCTTCAACGCGACGATCCGCTACAGCGAGGACGGCGGCGCGCCCCGCGAGGTGCGCTCGCTGTTCAAGACGTGCATCCGCGGCACGACCGAGGCGATCGACGCGGAGGTCAAGGCGCGCGAGGGGCGCAGCTGGCTGGTCTCGGTGTTTCACGACAACGCGGGCGTGATCGCCGCGACCGACCGCTTCCACCTCGTCTACAAGGTGGAGACGCACAACAGCCCGTCCGCGCTCGACCCCTACGGCGGCGCGATCACGGGCATCGTCGGCGTCAACCGCGACCCCTTCGGCACCGGGATCGGCGCCGACCTGCTGTGCAACGTGTGGGGCTACTGCTTCGCACCGCCCGACCACGCCGAGACGCTCCCGGCCGGCCTCTTGCACCCGCGCCGGATCCGCGAGGGCGTGCACGCCGGCGTGATCGACGGCGGCAACCAGTCCGGCATCCCGTACGCGCGCGGCTGGGAGTTCTTCGACACGCGTTTCCTCGGCAAGCCGCTCGTCTACTGCGGCACCGTCGGGAGGATGCCCGTCGAGGTCGCGGGCCGGCCGGCGCACCTGAAGGACACGCGGCCCGGCGACCGGATCGTGATGGTCGGCGGCCGCATCGGGAAGGACGGGATCCACGGCGCGACGTTCTCCTCGGCCGAGCTGACCGAGGAGAGCCCCGTCCAGGCCGTGCAGATCGGCGACCCGATCACGCAGAAGATGATGTTCGACTTCCTGCTCGAGGCGCGGGACCTCGGCCTGTACTCCGCGATCACCGACAACGGCGCGGGCGGGCTGTCGAGCTCGGTCGGCGAGATGGCGCAGAAGCCGGGCGGCGCGCGGCTCGACCTCGCGCGGGCGCCACTCAAGTACCAGGGGCTCGCGCCGTGGGAGATCCTCGTCTCCGAGGCCCAGGAGCGGATGACCTGCGCGGTGCGGCCGGAGAAGCTCGAGGCGTTCCTCGAACTGGCGCGGCGCCGCGAGGTGGAGGCGACGGACCTCGGTGAGTTCACGAGCGACGGCACGTTCCACGTGACGTACGGCGACGGGACGGTCTGCCGGCTGCCGCTGAGCTTCCTGCACGACGGCGACCCCGACATGAACCTCGTCGCAGAGTGGCGCACGCCGGAGGCCGCGTCGGTGAAGCCGGTCGCGCCGCCCGCGGACGGGGCCGCCGGGGCGTCGCTGCTGGCGTCGTTCCTCGCGCGCGACAACATGGCGTCGTGCGAGGACCTCGCGCGCACGTACGACCACGAGGTCAAGGGCCTGACGATCGTCAAGCCGTGGACCGGCGCGCAGCGCGACGTGCCGGCCGACGCCACCGTGCTGCTGGTGGACTACGAGGACACGGCGGGCTTCGCGCTCGCCGAGGGCGTGTTCCCGACCTACTCGGACCACGACGCGCGCGCGATGGCGCAGGCGGGCGTGGACCTCGCGGTGCGGCGCCTGATCGCGACGGGCGCGCGGCCCGACCGGATCGCGGCGCTGGACAACTACTGCTGGCCGGACCCGCTGGAGGGGCCCGTCAACCCCGACGCGCGGCACAAGGCCGCGCAGCTCGTGCGCGCCTCGTTCGGCCTCGCCGACATCTGCCGCGCCTACGGCGTGCCACTGATCTCGGGCAAGGACTCGATGAAGAACGACGCGGTGATCGGCGGCAAGCGGATCAGCATCCCGCCGACGCTGCTCGTCTCGGCGATCGCGCTGGTGGACGACGTCCGCGCCGCGATCACGCTGCGGCCCCCCGGGCCGGGATACGTGCTGCTGGTGGCCGGCGCGACCCGCGACGAGGTGGGCGGCAGCGAGTGGGCCGGCCATCGCGGCGTCACGGGCGGCGACGTCCCGCGCTGCCGGCCAGAGGAGTGGTGGCCGGCGTACACGGCGCTCGCGGGCACGATCCGCGGCGGCCTCGTCGCCGCGGCGCACGCGATCGGCCGCGGCGGACTCGCGCCCGCGCTGTTCTACATGGCGCGCGCGGGCGGCTGCGGCATCTCGGCCGACGCGCTGAAGCTGCCCGTCGAGGACGCGCCCTGGTGGGAGGCGCTGCTGTTCGGCGAGTCCTGCGGGCGCTTCGTCCTCGCGTGCGCGCCGGACCGCGTGGCCGAACTCGAGCGCCGGTTCGCGACGGCCGGCCCCGGTGGCGGCCCCGCGCCGCTGCGGGCTATCGGGCGCACGGAACCTGGCGGGCGCCTTTCCGTCCGGCTCGGCGAGCGGGTCGTGATCGACGCGGCCGTGGACGACCTCGCGGCCGCGTGGCAGCGGCGCCTCGCCGCGTCCACGGAGAAGACGGCATGAGCGCCCCCCGCGTCCTGATCCCGACGGGCCTCGGGCTGAACTGCGAGGCCGAGACGGCCGCGGCGTTCCGCATGGCGGGCGCCGAGGTCGACCTCGTGCACCTGACCGACCTCTTCGCGCGCCGTGCCGCGCGGCGCATGACCGACTACCGCATCCTCGGCCTCGTCGGCGGCTTCGCCTACGGGGACCACGTGGCCGGCGGCTTCGTGCTCGCGACGCGCATCCGCGCGCACCTGCAGGACGACCTCGCCCGCTTCCTCGCGGACGGCGGCCTCGTGCTCGGCATCTGCAACGGGTTCCAGACGCTCGTGCGCCTCGGCCTGCTGCCGGGGCCGGACGGCGGCGCTCCCGACTTCGTGCCGCGCGCGTCGCTGACCAACAACGACCGGCTCGGCTACCGCAACGCGTGGGTGACGCTCGCGGCCGACCCGAAGTCGAACTGCGCGTGGACGCGCGGCCTCGGCACGCTGCAGATGCCGACGCGCCACGGCGAGGGGAAGCTGATCCTCGAGTCCGACGCCGCGCTCGCGCGCCTCGACGAGCAGGGCCGGGTGCCGCTGCGCTACGCCGACGCGGACGGCCGTCCCACCGATGCGTGGCCCTTCAACCCGAACGGCTCCGCCCGCGGCGCCGCCGCGCTGTCGGACGCCACCGGCCGCATCCTCGGCCTGATGCCGCACCCGGACGCATACCTGTTCCCCTGGCACCACCCCGACTACCACCTGCGCCGCGCCGAACTCGACGCGCAGGAGCCCGACGGCCTGCGCCTGTTCCGGTCGCGGCCCCGGCCGTCGCCCTCGCGGCGGCGCTTGCGCCAGGACGCGAAGAGCACGGTCAGCAGGCCGAGCAGCAGCTCGTCCGCGAACGGGACGAGGTCGGGGATCAGCAGGTCGAGGACGAACAGGCCGGCCGTGACCATGAAGAGCTGCGGGAAGCGCAGTCGCTGCGCGAAGCGGAGCAGGCCGGTGGTCATGGGGTTGCGCATCGCGGTGTCCCCCGGGGGTCGTCAGGAGAAGTCGCGCGCGTCGCGGAACGGGACGGCGCGGTCGGTGAAGTCCGGGCGGTAGTACTGCGCGGCATCGTCCTCGAACGGCTGGACCCAGCCGCTCGTGAAGCCGAGCACGTCGAGCGCCTCGAGCACGCGCTCCCACTCGCCGGCGCGCACCTTGCGGTCGAGCAGCGGGTAACGCCCGCCGCCGACCCGATGGGCCGGGTAGTACTGGCTCATCACGCTGAGCGTCACGTCCGTGCCCAGCTCGCCGGCAATCCAGCGCAGCGTCTCCGGCAGCCCGGCCCCGTCGTTGGGCAGCGCCAGCAGCCGGATGACCAGGCCGCGGCGGAGGAGCCCGCGCTCGTCGACGACGAGCCGGCTGCCGACCTGCCGGTGCATCTCCTTGATCGCGGCGCGCGCGTGGCGCACGTAGTCCGGCGCCTTCGAGTACGCGCGCGCCGCGGCGTCGTCGGCGTACTTCAGGTCCGGCAGCCAGACGTCGAAGATCCCCTCGAGCAGGCGCAGCACGTCGAGGCTGTCGTAGGCGTTGGTGTTGTAGACCAGCGGCAGCGCGAGGCCGCGCTCCGCTGCCCGGGCCACCGCGGCCGCGATCTGCGGCGCGAAGTGCGTCGGCGAGACGAAGCCGACGTTGTGGCAGTCGCGGGCCTGCAGCTCGAGCATGATCTCCGCGAGCCGCTCGATCGAGACCTCGCCGGAATTCGCGCCGGTCGCGCCGGCGTCGGAGAAGTCCTGGCTGATGTCGGCGTTCTGGCAGTAGACGCAGCGCAGGTTGCAGTGGCCGAGGAAGACGTTGCCCGCGCCGCGCGCCGCCCCGCGCGGGAGGTGCGTCCCGGAGAGCGGCGGCTCCTCGCCGAAGTGCGGCGCGTAGGACGCCACGATCGGCAGCGCGCCCGCCACGCAGACCTTCGTCCGGCCGGCGTGGCGATCCACCCGGCACTCCCACGGGCAGACCGTGCACGCCGCGAGCCGCGCCTCGAGTTCCCGGGCGCGGCGCGCCAGCTCGCCGCTCCCGGCGAGCGCCAGGTACGAGGGCGTGAAGGCCGCGGACATGTCCGGATTGTCGGCCCGCGCCCGGCGGGTCGCCAGCGGCTACACTCCCGGGCGCATGGACGGCCCGAAGTCGCAGGAGGCGCGTGGGGGCGGGGCTGCGCCCCGCCCGGGCGGGGCAGAGCCCCGCCCCCACGAATGGCGGGGGCGAGCCGGGGCGATCGTCGCGCTCGCGGCGATCGTCGGCGTCTTCGCCGTGCTCGCGGTGCAGCACCGCTGGTACGCCGACGAGACCTTCGTGGCGTTCCGCCAGGCGTACAACCTCGCGCACGGGCACGGCTTCGTCTGGAACCCCGGCGGGCCCGCGGTCGAGGCGACGGACGCGCCCGGCTGGGTGCTGCTCGTCGGCGCCGCGATGGCGACGCGCGTCGACCCGGTGCTGTTCGCCTGGTATTTCGGCGCGTTCTGCGGCATCGGCGTGCTGCTGCTGCTCTATGCCGCAGGGCGCACGCTGCTCGACCTGCCGCCGTGGTGGGCCGTGGTCCCGCCCGCGCTGCTCGCGGCGCACCGGTTCTTCGTCACGAACGCGCTCGGCGCGGACGCGACGCGGCCCGCGACGCTGCTGGTGCTGGGCGGGACGCTCCTGCTGGGACGGCTGGCCCGGAGCGAGTCACGGGCGGGCCCGTACGCGGTGGCGTCCGGGGTGTCGTTCTTCCTCGGCACGCTGCTGCTGCCCGTGGCGCCGCTGCTGCACCTCGCCGCGGCGGCGGGGTTGCTGATCGCGCGGCCGGCGCGCGAGCGGGCGCGCGGCGTCGCGCTGTCTTTGGGCGTGCACGCGGTGCTGTTCCTGGGGCTGACGATCGCGCGCGCCGCCGCCTTCGGCCACGCCCTGCCGCCCGCGGCGACGGGGCCGCTGACGGACGGTACGCGCTACCTCGCGGCGTTCCCGCTCGAGACGCACGGCTGGCTCTGGCTGCCGCTGTTGCTCGGCGGCCTCGCCCTGCTGGCGACGCGGCTGCCGGACCTGGCCGCCGCCCTGCTCGTCCAGGCCGTCGCGCTCGGCGCGCTGGTCGCCGCGCGCGACGCGCGCGGCCCGGCGTTCGTCGCGCTGGACCCGCTGCTGCCCGCGTTCGCGCTGCTGCTGCCGCTCGCCCTGCGCGCGATCCTCGAACTGCGCGGCGAGGAACCCACCCGGCGGCGCACCGTGATCCTCGTCGTGGTGACGCTCGGGCTCGTCGGGACGCAGGCCTCGACGCTGCTCGGTCCGCGGCCGCTGGGCGCCGCCACCGATTCCGGCGGCGCCGCCGCGACCGCGCCCGCCGCGCCCGCCGCACCCGTGGCGTCGCCCGTCGCGGCGGGGATTCCGCGGCCCGCGCAGGTGCAGCGCGTCGCGGACGACGCCCTCGGCGAGGCGCAGGCGCTCGCGCGGCACCTCGGCCCCGCGGACCGCATCGCGACGGAGAGCCGCGGGGCCATCCCGTACGTGACGCGCGCGTGGCACGAGCCGCTGCGGCCGATCTCCCGCGCGCTCGCGGCCCGCGTGCTGGCGGCCGCGATCTTCGGACAGTCCCTGTTCGACCGGCCCTACCCGCCGCACCGCGTGCCCGTGGCGCCGTTCGCCGCGCCGCCGGACGGGACGCCCGTCTACTGCCTGCAGCTTCCGGCGGGGCCGCGGCCGTACTGGATCTTCGCGTCCGGGCTCCCCGACGGCGAGGTCCGCGCGTGGGCCGCCGCCCGCGGGCTCCCCGTGATCTACGCCGAGCCGTGGCGCGGCAGGTCTGCGCCCGGCGCGACCCAGGCGATCGGCGCCGGCGCGGCCGTCGGCGCCGGCGACGCGGTCGGTTCCGGCGCGACCGGTGCCGGCGCGGCCGCCGGTGCCGGCGACGCTGGTGGCGCCGGCGACGCCGTCGGCGCGCCGCCGCGCCGCTGACTACAATCTCGCGCCATGGACATCGACGCGAAACTCGACCTGGTGACGCGGTTGCAGGCCTGGGGCCTCGCGCACGTGCCGAACCTGGTGCGCGCGCTGCTGATCCCGATCGTCGCGTACTTCCTCGTGCGCGCGGGGGTCTCGCTCATCCGCCGGATGGAACGCTTCGCCGACGACGGCGACGACACCCTGCTCTCCGAGCGCGAGAAGCGGGCCAAGACCCTGGTCCGCATCCTGACGCAGACGGTGCGCGTCTCGGTCTGGACGCTCGCGCTCGTGCTCGTGCTCGCGGAGCTGGGCGTGGACATCAAGCCGATCCTCGCCGGCGCCGGCATCGTCGGCCTCGCGGTCGGCTTCGGCGCGCAGACGCTGGTCAAGGACCTGATCACCGGGTTCTTCCTGCTCCTGGAGAACCAGATCCGCGTCAACGACGTGGTCTCCGCGGGCGGCGTCTCGGGCCTCGTCGAGGAGATCAACCTGCGCACGACGGTCCTGCGCGATGTCAGCGGGAACGTCCACATCATCCCGAACGGGTCCATCACCACCGTGACCAACATGACGCGCGAGTGGGCGCGCGCGGTGCTGGACATCGGCGTCGCCTACGAGAGCGACGTGGACGAGTGCATGGCCGTGCTGCGCCGCGTCGCCGCGGCGATGGCCGATGACCCGGCGTGGAAGCCGCTGCTGGTGGGGCCGTTCGAGTTCCCGGGCATCGAGCGCTTCGAGGAGTCCGCCGTGGTGCTGCGGATCATGGTGCAGACGCGCCCGATCGAGCAGTGGAACGTGATGCGCGAGCTGCGCCGGCGGGTGAAGACGGCGTTCCAGGAGGCGGGGATCTCGATCCCCTATCCGCACAGGACCGTGATCACGAAGGCCGGATAAGGCCGGATGACGATCACTCGCCGATGATCTTGACCAGGACGCGCTTGGGCCGGCGGCCGTCGAACTCGCCGTAGAAGATCGTCTCCCAGGGCCCCAGGTCGAGGCGGCCGTTGGTGATCGCCACGACGACCTCGCGCCCCATCACCTGCCGCTTGTGGTGCGCGTCCGCGTTGTCCTCGCCGGTGCGGTTGTGCCGGTAGCGGTCCGGCGAGGGGTCGAACGGGGCGAGCTGCTCGAGCCACGCCTTGTAGTCCTGGTGCAGGCCCGGCTCGTCGTCGTTGATGAACACGCTGGCCGTGATGTGCATCGCGTTGACGAGGCAGAGCCCTTCGCGCACGCCGCTCTCGCGCACGGCCTGCTCGACCTGCGGGCTGATGTTGACGAACTCCATGCGAGCCGGCACGTTCATCGTGAGATAGCGCGTCAGCGACTTCATTCAGCGGCCCTCGCCGGGATTATACCGGTCGGACCCGAAGCCTCGCCCCGACGGTGACTCAGACGGCGACGCAGTCGGCGACCCAGAAAGCGACGCTGGCAGTGACTCAGACCGCGACGCGCGGCAGCGAGGGGTGGATCCGCGCACAGATCTCGTAGTGGATCGTGCCCGCCCACCCGGCGAGGTCCTCGGCGCGCAGGGCCTCCTCGCCCGAGCGGCCGAGCAGCACCGCCGCCTCGCCGGCCCGCGCCTCGGGCACGTCGGTCACGTCGGCCATGATCATGTTCATGCAGACGCGGCCCACGACGGGCGCGCGCCGGCCGTGCACGAGCACGTGCGCGCGGCCGGACAGCCCGCGCGGATAGCCTTCGAAGTAGCCCACCGGCAGCACCGCGATGCGCGAGGGCCGCGTCGCGCGCCACGTGCGCCCGTAGCCGACGTAGCCGCCGACCGGCACGTCCTTCACCTGCGCGATCAGCACCTTCCAGGTCAGGACCGGCGCGAGCGCGAAGTGGGACAGCCCGCGCTCGCGCGCCGAGACGAGCGTCTCGCGCGAGGGCCACAGGCCGTAGAGGCCGATGCCCGCGCGCGCCATGTCGAGGTGCGTGTCCGGGAACAGGATCGCGGCCGCGGAGCAGGCGGTGTGCCGCACGGGCGGCAGCAGCCCCTCCGCCGCGAGCGCCGCCGAGGTGGCCGCGAAGATCGCCCGCTGCCGCTCGGCGAAGCCGTGGTCGGTCGTGTCCTCGATGTCGGCGAAGTGCGTCGACAGGCCCTCGAGCACGAGGCCCGGCTCCCGCGCGACGCGGCGCGCGAGGCCCAGCACGCGGTCCGGGTCGAGACCCTGCCGGTGGGTGCCGGTCTCGACCTTCACGTGGACGCGCGCCTCGCGCCCGGTCGCGCGCGCGGCGCGGCCGAGGTCCGCCACGACGTCCTCGTCGTAGATCGTCAGCCGCATCCCGGCCGCGAGCGCCTCGTCGAAGTCCGCGGGCGGCGTGTGGCCGAGCAGCAGGATCGGCACTCCCGGCCCGACGATCCGGCGCAGCGGCAGGCCCTCGTTGGCGCCCCACACGGCGAGCCAGCGCGCTCCGGCCTCGAGCGCCGCGGGGGCGACGAGCGCGACGCCGTGACCGTACGCGTCGGCCTTGACGACCGCGGCGAGCGCCGTCCCGGGCGAGAGTCGCGAGACGAACGCCGCGACGTTGGCGCGCAGCGCCGCGAGGTCGATCTCGAGCCAGGTGACGGTGCCGGGCGGGACGCCCGCGGGGCGGACGCCGGCGGGGCGGAGGGACGCGTGCTGCGGCGCTTCCTTCATGGTCTCGATCATAGGGCCGGCACGCGCGTTCTCAACCCGGGGGTGGCCCGGGGGCCACCCCTCCAGGAAGGTCGGCACGGAGGTCGATGCGGTCGTCAGGCGTCCCGCGGTCGTCAGGCGTCGAGCCGCGCGCCGTCGGCGGCGAGCGCGGGCTCGTTGCCCATCACGCCGTAGCGCTGCAGCTTGCGGTACAGCGTCGTGCGGCCGATGTCGAGCAGCCGGGCGGCCTGGCTGAGGTTGCCGCGGCAGGCCTCGACGGCGCGCAGGATGTGACGTCGCTCGACCTCGTCGAGCGGCACCACGAACTCGTCGTGGGCCGGCGGCCGCGTGGTCAGGCCGACGCTGTGCAGTTCGCCGCGCAGCGTGTGCACCTGCCGCGAGAGCTGCGACAGCGACAGCGCGTTGCGCACGACGATCAGCAGCCGGTCGACGTCGAGCGGCTTCGTCAGGAAGTCGAAGGCGCCGAACTTCATCGCGTCGATCGCCGCGTCCACCGAGCCGTGCGCCGTCATCACGATGACCGGCGCCTCCGCGCCCCGGTCGCGCAGGCGGCGCAGCGTCTCGAGGCCGTCGATCCCCGGCAGTCCGAGGTCGAGCAGCACGAGGTCCGGGACTTCCGTCCCGGCCACGCGCAGGGCCTCTTCGCCGGACCCCGCGTCGAGCACCCGGTGCCCCGCGCGCGCGAGATGGAATCCCAGCAGGTGTCTCAGGCTCGGCTCGTCGTCGACGACGAGGATCCGGTAGCCCTTGTCCTGATCTCTGCCCCCGCTCGGGGTGTACGCCTCTCCGCCCATGCAGCCTCTCCCGCGTTCCACCATCCCACCCGTGTTCAAATATTGGCCTCCGTCGCGCGGGCGCCACCGTCTTCCGCCACCCTGCCCCGGGGGGATCCGCGCCGGTGCCGCCGATTTCCGGACCGTCCGCCCCTCTTCCCTGTCGACCAAGGTGGTTCGACGGCATTACGCTGTGCCGTGGACGCCCGCGGGCGCCGGCTGCCGGCCGCCCCCACGGGAACCGAACGGCGAACCGAACCAAGAGAACCGAGCGCCAACCGAACCCAAGAGAACCGAGCGGCGAACCGGACGGGAGGCACGGATGGACGGGGCCGGGGACCTCACCCGATCGGGCGAGGGCGCCATCGGCGATATGGCCGGGACCCTGCGCGCGGCGCTGGACGCGCTGCCGGACGGGGTCGTCGTGGCCGACGCGGCCGGGACCGTGCTGTGGGTCAACCGCCGCTACTGCGAAATATTTCGCTGCGCGCCGTCGGCGGTCCGGGGCCGGCCGGTCGCCGTCGTCTGCGGCCCCTTCGCGCAGCAGGCCGAGGGTCGGGCCGTGGAGCAGGTCGTGTCCGCGGCCGAGGGGCACGTCGAGACCATCTGCTTCAACGCCGACGGCGAGGCGTTCCCCGCGCTCGTCCGCGCGCGCCGGCTCGAGGCCGGCAACCTGCGCGTGGTCGTCGTCGGCGAGCAGCTCGAGCTGCAGCGGCTGCGCGCCGAGCTGGTCGTCAAGGCGGAGGCCGCCGCCCGCGAGCGCGAGACGCTGCGGGTGTCCTGCGAGGCGCTGGCCGATCCGGTGCTGGTGGCCGACGACGCCGACCGGCTGCTGCTGGCCAACGCCGCGGCGCGCCGGCTCTTCGGCTTCGGTCCCGGCGAGCACATCGGGCGCCCGCTGACCGACCTGCCGCTGCCCGCCCCGGTCCGCGGGTTCTGGCTCACCTTCCTCGGTTCCAGTGAGCCGGCCGCGGAGCGCACCGTGCTGCTGCCGGCCGGCGAGTCCCGGACGGCCTCCGTGCTGGGGTTCATGCGCGTGCGCTCGCCGCGCGGCTACCCGCTGGCCAGCGTCGTCGTGGTCCGGCCGCCGCGCACGGCGTCCAGCGGCACCGCGGCCCGGGACCTGCTGGCCCGCCTCGGCCACGCCCTGCGGACGCCGCTGGCCTCGGTCCAGGGGCTCGCCGCGACGCTGGTCGCGGACCCGGGGACGCCGGCCGAGGACCGCGCGAGCTATCTGAAGATCCTGTACGAGGAGTCCCTGCGGATCGGGCTGGTGCTCGACGAGATGCTCGAGCTGGCCCAGTTCGACGCCGAGGAGGGCGCGCTGGCGCCGCGGCGCGTGGACCTGGCGGCGCTCGCGCGCGAGGCGGCGAACGCGCGGACCGCGAGAGAGCCGGGGCTCGGCATCGCCATCGAGGCCGCGCCCGCCCCGGCCTACGTCCACGCCGACCCGCCGCAGCTGCGGCGCGCGGTGGACCTGCTGCTGGCGGCGCTGCTGCGCCGCGCCGGCCCCGGCGGGACGGTGGACGTCGCGGTCTCTGGAGGCGAGGCGGGCGGGACGCTGGCGGCGCGGGACCGCGGGGCCGCCCCCGCCCCCGACGAGCTGGTCCGGCTGTTCGAGCCGCTCGCGCCGCTGCCGGGAGCCGAGGGCGGCGCGCCGCAGATCGGGCTCGCGCTCGTGCAGCGGATCGTCGAGGCGCACGGCGGCGCGGTCCACGCGGACGCCCCGCCGGAGGGCGGGCTGCGGGTCACGCTCGAGCTGCCCTGACGTCTACAGACGGAAGGTCGGGGGACGGAAGGCCGGGCGAGAGACGGCCGGAAGACGGAAGGACGGAGGCGGGGGTCCCAGATCCCACGGGTGCCCTCCCCCGCCTCCGTTTGAAGGACAGATTAGAGATACGCGCACTCCGCGGGCGCCGGAACCCCCGAAGACAGGCCGCGCGGAGAATTCTCAGCGGACCCGCGTCCGCACCCGTTCGTGCCCGTTTTTCCGGGAGAAATCGCGGCCCGATCGCGCCGGCGCGCGAGCCGGACCGGGCGCGGTCCGTCAGCGGGCGACCGAGCCGGACCGGACCGGCGCGGCCCCTCAGCGGGCGAGCCGGACCACCAGCCGGTTCGTCACCCCGAGCGGCTCGCCCGGGGCGCCGCCGAGCACGACGAACAGGTCCCCCCGCCCGATGTTCCGGCGCTCCCGCAGGTCGTCCTCGAGCGCGGCGATCGCCTGGTCCAGCGAGCGCTGCTCGCGCAGGTAGCGCGGGACGATGCCCCGGTAGAGCGTCATGCGGGCCAGCGTGCGCCGCGAGGACGTGTAGGCGTACGTCGGCAGCGTCGGCAGGTAGCGCGCGATCTGGACCGCCGTGGCGCCGCTCCGGGTGAGCGCGACGAGCGCCCGCGCGCCGACCTCGAACGCGACCACGACCCCCGCCTCGGCGATCGCCTCCGACACCCCGGCCGCCGCGTGCGCCATCCGGCGCCGTTGGCCGCGCAGCAGCAGCGGCTCCGCCTCGCGCGCGATGCGGTCGAGCATGCGCACGGCCTCGACGGGGTACTCGCCCGTCGCGGTCTCGGCCGAGAGCATCACGGCCCAGGTGCCGTCGAGGACCGCGTTGGCGACGTCCGACGCCTCGGCCCGCGTGGGCCGCGACGCGAAGCGCATCGACTCGAGCATCTGCGTCGCGGTGATGACCGGCTTCCCCGCCGCGGTGCACGCGTCGATGATCCGCTTCTGCTCGATCGGGACCCGCTCGGGCGGCAGCTCCACGCCGAGGTCGCCGCGCGCGACCATGACCGCGTCCGCGGCCCCGACCACCTCGTCGAGGTGGGTCAGCGCCGCGCGGGTCTCGATCTTCGCGACCAGCGCCTGGTCGCCGCCGAGGCGCTCGATCAGGCGGCGGGCCTGCCGCAGGTCCTCGGGCCTGCGGACGAACGAGAGGGCGACGAAGTCGGCGCGGATCCGGATCGCCAGCTCGAGGTCGCGGCGGTCCTTGACCGTCAGCGCGGAGCGGACGACCCGCGCCTCGGGCAGCGCGAGGCCCGCCCGGGGGGGGATGGCGCGGCCTTCCTCGACCACGGCGCGGACCCGCTCGCCCTTGATATCGGTGACGCGCAGCCGGACGGCGCCGTCGGCGAGCAGCAGGATGCGGTCGACTTCGGACTCGACCGGCAGATGGCGGTAGTCCACGGGCAGGACGCGGCGCGCGGGATCGGCGTCCGCGAGGCGGGTCGTGAGCACGACCTCGTCGCCGGGATCCACGGGGACCGGTTCGCGGAACGGGCCGAGCCGGACCTTGGGCCCGCGGAGGTCGACCATCACGCCGACAGGCCGGCCCGCCGCCCGCGCGGCCGCGCGGACGCGGCGCGCGAGGCGCTGGTGGGATCGGGCGTCCCCGTGGCTCATGTTGAGCCGGGCCACGTCGAGCCCGGCCGCGACCATGTCCTCGAGCACCCCCGGCTTGTCGGTGGCGGGGCCCAGGGTCGCGACGATGCGCGCCAGGCGGCGTCCGGTCTTTTCGACGGCCATTCGCAGATCGTACTCCGTCGCGCGTTCCTCCTGTCCACTCCGTGGGGGCGGGAGCTACGCCTCATCGGCATGTGGGGGCGGGGCTGCGCCCCATCGCTCCGTGGGGGCGGGGCTGTGCCCCATCGCTCCGTGGGGGCGGGGCTGCGCCCCATCTCTCCGTGGGGGCGGGGCTGCGCCCCATCGCTCCGTGGGGGGGGGGGGGGGGGCCCGCCCCCGCGGGGGGGGGCGCCCCCCCCCCGCGGCGGGGGGGGGGGGGGGTGCCCCCCCCCGGGGGGGGGCAAACCCCCCGCCCCCACGAAATCCGGACGGAGCCCCGGCCCCGCGGGCAAGGCGGTTCAGGGTCCGGAGCCGCGGTCGATAAGCCTCTCCGGAGGCCCGATGCCCGGTTCCGCCACGATCGGACCGCCGGTCGGCGAGAGAGCGTCGATCGGCACGCAGCCGATCTCCGGCATTCGTCTGATCCGCTCGCTCGCCCGCGGCGGCTTCGCCGAGGTGTTCGAGGCGGAGCAGGAGTCCCTCGGGCGCCGCGTCGCGGTGAAGATCCTCCGCCCCGAACTGCTCGGGCAGGAGCAGATGGTCCAGCTGTTCGAGCAGGAGGCGCGCGTGCTGGCGCGCCTGAACCACCCGAACGTCGTGCAGGTGATCGACCGCGGGCGCTCCGCGGAGGGCCCGTACTTCGTGATGGAGTACATCGAGGGGCCGACGCTGCAGGAGCTGCTCAGCCAGAACAAGCTCGGCCGCGACAAGGCGATCCACACGCTGCTGCAGGCCGCGCGCGGGCTCGCGTACGCGCACCGCAACCGCGTGGTGCACCGCGACGTGAAGCCGGCCAACATCCTCGTCGGCAACAACGGGCACATCAAGATCGGCGACTTCGGCATCGCCAAGCTGCGCGCGGCGTCGGAGCGCGCCGACGCCGGGGGCGCGGACGGCGACGAGTCCGACCCGACGGGCAAGCAGCTCGCGCTGGGCACGCGCGCGTTCATGGCGCCCGAGCAGCGGTCGGCGTTCGACGCGGTCGGCCCCGCCGCCGACGTCTACTCGCTGGGCGTGATCCTGCACCGGATCATCACCGGCAAGCTGCCGCGCGGGCCGGGCAAGGTCGTCGAGGGGATCCCGATCCCGGAGCACCTGCTGCCGATCGTGGAGCGCGCGCTCTCGCCGGTTCCCGAGGCGCGCTACCCGGACGCGGGGGCGTTCCGCGAGGCGCTGGTCAACGCTCTCGAGGGGCGGCACATCGACGACCCGGTGCGGGCCGGGGCGAGCCGCGAGTTCGGCGGCTCGGGGCGCTTCGAACTGCTCGACGTGATCCGGCAGGACGCGTGGCGGTCGGTCTACCTCGTGCGCCGGGGGGACGGCGAGCGGATCGTCGTCAAGAAGTACAAGCGCGACTCGGGCGCCCTCCTGACGGTGCGCAACCTCGTGCGGATCCAGCACCCGAACATCGTGCGGATCCACGCCGTCGGCGAGCGCGAGGACGCGTTCATCATGCTGATGGAGCACCTGCCGGGCGGCGACCTCCGCGAGCGGCTGGTCCGCACGCACCCGCCCGACGAGGTGGCGGCCGTGGGCCGGGACGTCGCGTCCGCGCTGGCGCACGCGCACCGGCACGGGATCGTGCACGGCAACCTGCGCCCGTCGAACGTGCTGTTCGACGACAAGGGCGGCATCCGGGTCACGGACTTCGGGCTGCCCGAGCACTACGCGGGAGACACGCAGCGCCGGAACTGGTACGCGGCGCCCGAGGGCGGCCGCACGGTGCCGGCGGACCTGTACGCGCTGGGCGCGATCCTGTTCGAGATGCTGAGCGCGAGCGCGCTGCCGCCGACGGCCGAGGAGCAGGGCACGGTACTGCGCCGCGTCGACGGCGCGCCGCCGGAGCTGGTCGCGATCATCCAGCGGCTGCTCGCGCCCTGGATGGACCGCTTCGAGTCCGCCGACGAGGTCGAGAAGGCGCTCTCCCGCCTCGCCACCCGCCTTGCCGCCGAGCGTGCGGCGCGTCCGCGCGAGCCGGAACCCGCGCCCGAGCCGTCGGCGCGCGTCTCCGAGCGGCTGCCGGAGCCGGTCCGGATCGTGGCCTACGGCCCGGCGCTGCTGGGCCTCGGCGGGCTGCTCTTCGTCTGGATCCTGGAGCGGCCCGAGGTGCAGGACCGGCTGACCGAGTTCTTCGCCCGCTGACCCCCGTGGGGGCGGGGCTCTGCCCCTTGTGGGGGCGGGGCTCTGCCCCTTGTGGGGGTGGGGCTGTGCCCCTTTGGGGTGGGGCTGTGCCCCTTTGTGGGGGTGGGGCTGTGCCCCACCCGGGCCGTGCGCAGCACGGCTGAGTTGGTCCGCCGCGTGAGTCGTTGCTCGGCTGCTGCTCAGGACGCCGCTCACGCCCGACCGGGGTGGCGCAAAGCCCACCCCCGCGGTCGATGTCACAATGCGCGCATGCTTGCCGCCGCCGCTTCCGCGGGGATCGATCTCGGTTCCGTGCTGCCGCTCTGGTCGGGACTCCCGTTCGCCGGGATCCTGCTCTCGATCGCGCTGTTCCCGCTGGTCGCGCCGCACTTCTGGCACGCGCACTACCCCAAGATCGCCGTCGCGTGGGCGTTCGTCTTCGCGATCCCGTTCGTCTGGACCTACGGCGACGCCGCCTGGCTCGCGATCTCGCACATCTACCTCGAGGACTACGTCCCGTTCCTGATCCTGCTGTCGGGGCTGTACATCGTCGCCGGCGGCCTCGTCATCACCGGCGACCTGCGCGCCACGCCGCGCGCCAACACGCTGCTGCTGCTGGTCGGCACTCTGATCGCGTCCTGGGTCGGCACGACCGGCGCGGCGATGGTGCTGATCCGCCCGCTGCTGCGCGCGAACCTGCACCGCAAGTACCGCGTGCACACCGTCGTGTTCTTCATCTTCCTCGTCGCGAACGTCGGCGGGATGCTCACCCCGCTCGGCGACCCGCCGCTCTTCATCGGGTTCCTGCGGGGCGTGCCGTTCTTCTGGACGCTCACGATGATCAAGGAGATGCTGGTCTGCGCGACGGTGCTGCTCGTCATGTTCTACTTCGTCGACCGGCGGCTCTGGAACAAGGAGAGCGCCGAGGTCCGCGCCGAGCCCGAGGGCGCGCGCGCGCCGCTGCGGATCAAGGGCCTCGTCAATCTCGTCTTCCTGGCGGGGATCCTGCTGGCGGTGCTGCTGTCCGGCATGGTGCACCTGGGAGACGTGAAGATCCTCGGCACGACGCGCCACGTGCAGGGCGTGCTGCGGGACGTCGCGATCGTCGTGCTGGCCGGGCTCTCGCTGTACTTCACCCGGCGCGAGCTGCGGCGCGCCAACGAGTTCTCGTGGGGTCCGATCCGCGAGGTCGCCTACCTGTTCTTCGGCATCTTCATGACGATCATCCCCGTGCTCGAGATCCTGAAGGCCGGGGAGGACGGCCACCTGGCGGGGCTCGTGCGCGCCGTCAGTCACCCGTACGAGTATTTCTGGGTGACCGGGATCCTGTCGTCGTTCCTGGACAACGCGCCGACCTACCTGACGTTTCTGACGACCGCTCTCGGCCGCTTCTATCCCGGGATGCCCGACGCGCAGGCGATCCACGCGATGATCGCCGAGCGTCCGATCTTCCTCGAGGCGATCTCGGCCGGCGCCGTCTTCATGGGCGCCAACACCTACATCGGCAACGCGCCCAACTTCATGGTCAAGGCGATCGCCGAGGAGGCCGGCGTGAAGATGCCGTCCTTCTTCGGCTACATCCTGTTCTGGACGCTGCCCTTCATGGTGCCGGCTCTGATCCTGACGACGTTCGTGCTGATGCGCTGAGCCTGCGCATCGCCTGCCGGCGCGTCGTGCACGCGAGGGTGCTCAGATCTCCGGCGGGGACTCTCCAACTCGGTTTGTCACGTTTATCGCGAGTGTGGAACTCAAGAAGCAGCGCATTGACCTGCTCGAGGCGATCGCCCTGGGTGGGATCGTCCCAGATCTCCTCCGCCTCGTTATGCAGCACTTCATACTCCCCGAGATTGCGGATTCTTCCACGGCTCAGAATTCGGTCCGCTCGCGAAGCCCGCGACGCTCGCGCTGCGGCAAGGCCCTTCCCGCGCGAATTACGGTCCGGCACCACTCGCTGAGCTCTTTCAACTCATCCATCTCTGCGGCCCCCTTGAGTGCGCGCGCGTCAGGTTTTAGCCTCCGTCGCGGTCCGGTCCGGGTCATCGACGGCTCCGCTTCCACCACCGGATCAACTCATCGCCGATGTCGATGGGATCCTGACTCGCCCGCTCGGCTACCTCGACGTCCCAGCGGACGGTCAGGCCGACGGCACGCAGCGCCGCGACCAGCGCCGCCTCACCCGCGCTCACCTGGGCGTCCAGGTACGCCACTCTTCCCCCGTGTCCCACGATCGTCGCGACCCTGCTCAGGGGTCGCGCGAGGTCCCCGGGGCGCACGTCGACCAAGCGAATGTCATTCGTCAGCCACGTCTCCGGGGTGGACGCGTCACCTCGGGACAGCAGGATCTTCAGTCGATGGACCTCGACCGTTCGTGGCGTGTTCCGCCAGCGCCAATACCACACGCGGACCGTGAACGGGACGCTGATCGCGATCAGAGCCAGCGGGACGATGCTGCGCGCGGTCACGGAGAGGGCGACGGCGAACACGATCGACGCGAGGGACGCGTACGCGTACCGCTCCCGTCGTTGCCAGCGCGAGTAGGTGAACGTCATCGCGATCGGTCCGGTGCTGCCTGCCAGCGATCTCGGGAGGGCCTCAGTCTACCGTTACGGGGACGGGCTTACTTCGAATTGACGCGCCGAATCCGCCCTCCGGGTGGTAGACGATCTCGACGGTGTAGGAGCCGGGGCGCGGGAAGAACCAGGCGGCGGGGAAGTCACTGATGCAGCCGATGAAGTGTCCGGGGGCGAGGGAGACCCTCGGGCGTGACTCCCGGTAGCCCGGCGCAGTGAGACCACACATGATCACGCTCGGCGGCACCGGTTCACCGCCCGCGGTGTAGACGTAGATCTCCAGCTCCCTATGAAAGCCCCAGGAGAAGGCCGCCGGAGCGTCGATGGGGGCGCCGGAGGCGTTGCGTACCCGTGCCTCGAGTGTCAGCTGCCCGTGCAGTTCGACCCGGGCGGGCACGGCCGCGACCTCCAGGATGACCGCGCCACGCTCTCCCGCGTCAGCGGCGTAGCCACCCATGCTCGACGCCACGAGTGCCGGAACAACGAGCAGCGCGCTCGGCCTGAGCATTTCACCTCCGATGCCGGCCCACGTGCGGGTATTACGGGCGGAGACCGTGGTCTCCATCCAGACAACGCGCAATGCGGCCTAACCGTCTAGGTGACCGGCCCGCCGAACCCCTCGCAGATGCTGTGACCTCGGCCGAGACGGCCGGCGGATCCTTCGATCCCGATCACAACCGGCTGCCGAGTTCAGCCAATTGGGGCCCAAGGTGGGGAGACCCGCCTCTCACGGCGCAACCTGCGCATCACCGGCTGGGACGACCTCGTCTTCCACGATCTTCAACGGCGCTCTCGTACGCGTATGGAGAGGAGTGCCACTCCTCCCCGAACAGTCGGACCATCGTCTGTTCGCTGACGAGGACCAGAACCTCATCCGAGGTCGTGATGAGCTCCGCCATGGGACCCTTGAACGACGGGTAGCGACCCGCGCTGCGTACCGCCAGATCAGGGACACGCGCCCGCTGACGCGGCGATCTCGGCGTCTCGCGGCGCAGTGCCGGGCTCGTCGTAGCTGCCGCTGCCGGCGCAGTTCAGCGCGCGCGCGAGGTACCACAGCCCGCCGCCCTGGCCGGGCTCCGCCGGGTCGGTCGTCTCGTTGGCCGTCAGGTCGTTGGCGGCGCAGAGCGCGAGCGACGCCGCGAAGTCGCCGTCGGACGAAAGCAGCGCCTGCAGGCTGCCGCGCTGGAGGTCGTACCCCGTGGCGCCGGCGACCGCGTCCCAGCGCAGATGCGTGCCGGAGGGCAGCACCAGACCCGTCACCTGGCCCGGCGCGGCGATGTTGTTGTCCACCGTGCCGTCGCAGTCGTCGTCGAGACCGTTGCACGCTTCCGTCGACGACGGCCCCGGCACCGCGTCACACTCCGAAGCCAGCCCGTCCCCCGCGCACACCACCCTCCCGCTGCGCAGGCAGATCCCCAGCCCCGCGGTGCACGACGCACCCAGGCCGTAGCCTTCGTCCACCTGGCCGTCGCAGTCGTCGTCGACCGCGTTGCAGCGCTCGAGCGCCCCCGGCTTGACCTCCGGATCCGCGTCGTTGCAGTCGCCGGCGCAGTCCGTGACGCCGTCCTCGTCGTCGTCCGTGATGCTGCACACCCGGAACAGACCGTCGTCCATCTTGCTCGAGATCGCACGGCCGTTGATGTCGCAGCGGACCAGCTCGAGCGGCGTCCGGTCGCCGACCGGGCCGACGATGTTCATCAGCACGTCGGCCACGGAGCCGCTGCCCGTGATCGCGGTCGTGCCGAAGATCGAGATCCGGACCTCGCCCGGCGGGTTGAGGTTCGTCGTGAGCGTCATGCCCGACGTCAGCGGCGTCGTCGTGACCTGCTGCGCCGCGATCACGTTCGGGTTGAAGTAGAGCGTGATGTCGAACGCCGTGGCGCCGTCCGCCGGGACCACCACGACCGGGACGGTGTACTGCGTCCCGGGGGGCCCCTTTGCCGTCTCCACGTCGGGCACGCTGCAGTCGGCCGTCGCGCTGATCAGCGTCACCTTGCCGTTGGTGGTGGTCGTCGGGATCGCGCCCCCGTTGAGCGTCGCGCTCACCCACACGAGGTCGCTCGCGGCGCCCACCGCGCCGACTGTCCGGAACGTCACCCAGGCGACGCGCCCGCTGCCCGCCAGCGCCGCGCCGCCGGCGAGCGATACCGTGACGCGGCCCGAAATCGAGAAGTCCCGCGTCGCGGCGAACCCGTTCGTGTAGCCCGTGCGATAGGCCCCCGTCGGCTGCAGCACGGCGGGATCGTACGTGAACACGAAGTCCATCGCGGTCACGCCGTCCGCGGGGCTAACCGTGATGGGTACGACCACGTCGGCCGCGGTGCCGGCGCGCAGCGATGTCGGCATCGAGACAGTGCTCTGGGCCAGGCAGGGCGCGGACGACGCACCGGCGACGACGAACACCATCGCAAGCAGGATCGCCGTCGCGAGGCGTTCGGTCGACTGGGTCACGTGGCGGCGGGTCATCGGGTCTCCGTTCGGATGGCGGACGCGAGCCTCGGGGAGCCCGCGCGAGCCGTGCCGTGTCAAGGGAGCGGGAGCGGCGTGGGATCGCAGGCGTCACCGGTGCCGTCTCCGTCGCCGTCCTGCTGGCCCGGATTGGCGGCCCGCGGGCAGTTGTCGTCGACGTTCGGCACGCCGTCACCGTCCATGTCGGGGTCGCAGGCGTCGCCGAGCGTGTCCGTGTCGAGGTTCGACTGGTCCGGGTTCGACGCCGCCGGGCAGTTGTCGCAGACGTCGCCGCGGTAGTCCGCGTCGGCGTCGTCCTGGGAGGGATTGTTGAGCCCCGGGCAGTTGTCGAGGACCTCCTCGACGCCGTCGGTGTCGACGTCGGTGCCGGTGCTCGGGCAGGCGTCCGAGAGCGGGATGGCCGCGCCGGCCGAGTCGACGCCCGGCCGCGACTCGCCGCACGCGCCCACGCGGGTGATCAAGTAGTAGAACGCGTCGCCCGGGAGCGGGTTGTAGCCGTCCGTCGCCGTCGTGGCCGCAACCCCGAGGGTCGCGCAGTAGTGGTCGTACGCGAAGGCGCCCTCGGGGCGCACGCGGCCGCGGTACACGTTGAACGGCCCGGCCAGCGCCTCGGCGGACCAGTCGAGGACCGCCGTCGTTCCGGCCCGCGTGACGCCGAGCGTGTCGCCGACGGCATGCGTCTGGACCAGCGGATCGACCGGCGCCTGGTCGCAGGCGTTGCCGCAGTGGTCCGCGTCGCCGTCGGCCTGGTCGGGGTTCGGCGTGGCGAGGCAGTTGTCGAAGCACGAGGCCACGCCGTCGCCGTCCGCGTCGAAGCCCTCGTCGGTCGCGCCGTTGCAGTCGTTGTCCACGCCATCGCAGATCTCGAGGGCGTCCCCGGTGGCGTCGGAGCACCCCTGCGCTCCCTCGGTGCACGCGTACGTGCCCTCCGCGCAGAGGTCGCCGTCAGGACCGTCGCACGCGGCGCCGACCCACGGCTCCGCCGCGCCGTCCGCCGTCGCCGGGTTGCAGTCGTTGTCCGCGCCGTCGCAGACATCCAGCGCGTCGCCGCTCGCGTCCGTGCAGGCCTGCGCGCCCGCGGTGCACGCGTACGTGCCCTCCGCGCAGAGGTCCGCGTCGGCACCGTCGCACGCGGACCCGACCCACGGCTCCGCCGCGCCGTCCGCCGTCGCCGGGTCGCAGTCGTTGTCCGCGCCGTCGCACACGTCGTCGGTCGTCGCGGTCGTGTCCGAGCACGCCTGGGCGCCGCCCGTGCAGGCGTACGTGCCCTCCGCGCAGAGGTCCGCGTCGGGCCTGGGCGCCGCCCGTGCAGGCGTACGTGCCCTCCGCGCAGAGGTCCGCGTCGGGACCGTCGCACGCGGCGCCGACCCACGGCTCCGCCGCGCCGTCCGCCGTCGCCGGGTTGCAGTCGTTGTCCGCGCCGTCGCAGACATCCAGCGCGTCGCCGCTCGCGTCCGTGCAGGCCTGCGCGCCCGCGGTGCACGCGTACGTGCCCTCCGCGCAGAGGTCCGCGTCGGCACCGTCGCACGCGGACCCGACCCACGGCTCCGCCGCGCCGTCCGCCGTCGCCGGGTCGCAGTCGTTGTCCGCGCCGTCGCACACGTCGTCGGTCGTCGCGGTCGTGTCCGAGCACGCCTGGGCGCCGCCCGTGCAGGCGTACGTGCCCTCCGCGCAGAGGTCCGCGTCGGCACCGTCGCACGCGGACCCGACCCACGGCTCCGCCGCGCCGTCCGCGCTCGCGGGATCGCAGTCGTCGTCCTTCGCGTTGCAGACCTCCGCCGCGCCCGGGCTGACGGACGCGTCGCCGTCGTCGCAGTCGCCGTCGTCCTCCGCGTACCCGCCGGGGACGGCGCACCCCGTCACGGTATCCCCCGTCACGCCGTAGCCGTCGCCGTCGGCGTCGCGGTAGAACGTCGTCGTGACCCCCTCGTCGATCGAGCCATAGCCGGCGTCACCCGGGCACTGGTTGTCGCGGCCGTCGCAGACCTCCGGCGCACCGGGATGGACGTCGTCCCGCGCGTCGTCGCAGTCGCCGCCGCACGCCGTGACGCCGTCCTCGTCCGCGTCGGCGCAGATCGTGAACAGCCCGTCGTCGAGCGAGACCGGGATCGCGCCCTCGTTCACCGTTCCCGCGACGAGGTCGAGCGGCGTCGCCTGGCCGAGCGAGCCGACCACGAGGAACTCGACCTCGGCAATCGGCCCCGTGCCCACCGGGGCGGTGGTGCCGAACAGCGCGAGCGTGGCCATCCCCGGCGTCGCGAGGTTCGCGAAGACGGTCCAGCCCGCGGTGAACGGCGTCGTCCGCACGGCCAGCGCCTGCAGCAGCGCGGGGTCGTAGCGCAGCTGGGCGTCCACGCCGAGGAAACCCGTCGCGGGATCACCGACGATGGGCACGTAGACGCGCGTTCCCGGCGCGCCGTTCGCGTCGTCCGGAACGCGCAGGAACGCCGCGCCGGCGGTCAGCGCGACCGAGCCGTCCACGGCCGTCGACGGGATCTGCCCCTCGTTGAGGTCGTGCTGCAGCCAGTGCAGCGGCGAGACGCCCGGCGCCGCGCCGAGGCCCTGGAAGTAGATGTCGACCACGTCGCCCGAGCCCAGGAGCGGCGTCGCGCCGTACAGCGAGAGGCGCAGCTGCCCCGGGATCGGCACGTTCCAGGCGAGGGTCATGCCGGACGTCAGCGGCGTCCGGAGCACCGTGGCCACGCCGACGAGCGCCGGGTCGTACTGGACGGCGAAGTCCAGCGACAGCACGCCGTCCGCGGGCGTGACCGTGACCGGCACCACGGCGTGGCCGCCGGGTCCGGTCGACGCGCCGGTCGGCAGCGCGACCACCGCCTGCGCGAGCGTCGGCGTGGAGGCGGCCGCGGCCGCGAGGGCGAGGCCCGCGAGAGCGAGGAGGACGGACAGGCTCGGGTGGCGTGTCATGGGGCCCTCGATGCGCCGGGCGGACGGGGGATGCCCCGTCCGCCCGGTGTCGTCGTTGTTCGGTACGCGTTCGGTGCGCGTTCGGTGCGCGTTACGCTCCTTGCGCTCGAGCGGCTGCTAGTTCAGGTCCAGCCGCAGGATCGGACCCGTCGCGCCGCCCGCGGGCCGCGGCGCGGGCGGCCGCAGGCCGGGGGCGAACGTGAGCGGGATCGCGCCCTCGTTCGCCTCCGCCTGGAACGCGAAGGGCATCCCGGTCGCGGGGCCGGCCAACTCGTAGGTGACGACCAGGAAGGAGCCGGTGCCGAGCATCGGCGTCGCGCCGTAGAGCGCGATCCGCTGCTCGCCGTCCGCGGCATGCGTCAGGACGGTGAAGCCGTCGGCGAGGCCGGTGGTCGTCACCTCGCGGACGCGCACCGCGTCGGCGAGTTCGAGGCGGGCGTCGAACGCGACGATCCCGTCCGCCTGCGCGAGGCCCAGCGTGACCTCGAAGCGGTTGACGCCGACCCGGCGCGGGCCGCTGACGACGTACAGCTCGGCGTTCTCGGACGGCGTGACCGGGACGGGCGGCGCGACGGCCGGGCGGCGCGGCGGCGCAGGCGCCATCGCGTCGAACCAGTTGTTGTCCACGTCGCCCCAGAGGAACGTCGTGAACGCCGGGGAGGCCGTGGCGCCGATCGGCAGGTAGGAGACGTCGGCCGGGACGTAGGCCCAGTCCGAGCCGACGGCGACGGCTTTCGGGAGGTGGTCCGTGGGGATCAGATCGAGGTTCAGCTGCACGCAGAGCGAAGCGTCGAACGAGGAGATGGTGCCGTTCCCCGACGCGTCCGCGGCGAGCCGCTGGTTCGGCGACAGCGGCGTCGTGAGCAGGCCCACGACGTGCTGCGCGATCAGCGAGGCGTCCATCGAATCGACGCCGTTCTGCAGCACCTCGAGGGTCTCGAGACGCGGCTGCGGCGCGACGACGACGTTGCCGTTGACGCTGCTGAACGCGGCCTCCCCGGCGGCGTCGGTCGTCCTCGATTCGCTCCGCTCGGCGGGCGCGACGAGGTCGGTATCCGCCGTGAGCAGGAGGACGGTCCCGGCGACCGGCTTCGACGCATCGAGCTGGTCGACGCCGGCGACGACCTTGTTGTACTGGACGAGCGCGGTGACCTCGCACGCGCCGCTCGAGGCCGTGTTGTCGCAGCGGGCGGATCCGGCATCCGACACGCAGACGTTCGTGGTGCAGGTCACGTGGTCGTCGCAGTCGGCGTAAGCGTCGCTCCCGTCGATGACCGCGTCGCAGTCGTCGTCGATCGCGTTGCAGGCCTCGTACGCGCCGGGGAACGTGGCCGCACGGGCGTCGTCGCAGTCCTCGCCCCGGACGATGTACGGGGCCGGATACGGCGGGCCGCAGACGCTGATCGCAGCGGCCGGGTTGCCGTAGGTGTCGCCATCGGCGTCGGCATAGAGCGTTACCGGCGTGAGGGCGGCGTTGGCCGCCCAGGGCGAGTAGTCCACCACGAGGGGCGTCGTGACCGGGTTTCCGGTCCCGGCGGGCGACGGCCCGTTCGGGTCGCCCCACCAGGTGCACTGCGCGGTGGCCGCGACGGTCCCGTCGTTCGCGAAGCCGGCGACGGTGTTGTCGAAGATCCTGTTGCCGTCGAGGTTCACGACGCCGCCGTTGACGTCGGTGGCCACGTGCACGCCCGTGCCGCCCTGCGTGATCGTGTTCCCGGTGCCGGACAGTTCGACGTCCTTGGTGGTGTCCGCGGCGTGCTCGCCGACCTCGATGCCGGTCGTGCAGCCGCGGAGGCTGTTGCCGTCCAGCGCGATCTTGACGCTCGTCGCGCCCCACCAGAACGTCGTGCTCGACACGTCGAGGCCGATCTGGCACGTGCCGGCGCCGGCCCGGACGTCGTTGCCCGTGAACGGCGTCGTCGCGGTCGCCGCCGGCGGGAAGGCGCCGCCGTAGGCGCCGAGCCCCACGTCGGTGTCCTGGATGACGTTGCCGCGGACCGTCGGCGCCACGTAGGGCACGAAGACGAAGATGCCGTAGCCGCAGCCGTCGACGGTGTTGTTCTCGAGCAGGTCCGCGGTGTTCGGCGCGGCGTCCCCGGCGTTGTCGGTGTGGAGGCCGGAGGCGCCGTTCAGGCGTTCCGGCGCCTCGCAGCTGACGTGGTTGCCGCGGAAGACCGTGCCGCGCGAGTGGTTCGCCACGATGCCGTCGGCGCAGGCGCTGACGGTGTTGTTCTCGAAGCGTCCCGTTCCGGCCCAGTTCATGATCGCGATCGAGCTGGCCTCGCCGCGCGCGTTGTGGACCGAGGTGTTCTCCACGACGAAGCCGTCGCCGCCGCTGCTCATGTACACGCCGCGCAGGTACACGTTGCGCACCGCGACGTCGCGCACGGTGGTGCGGTGGAAGGGCACGCCCGCGTAGACGTTCTCGATGATCCCGTTGCGGGCCTCGAGGTCGGCCCCGCCGACGACGACGCCCGAGGTCTGCCCGGTGTCGTCGCCGTCGAGCGCCAGGTTCTCGACGGTCACGTCGCTCGCCTCGACGAGCACGATGTTGCTCGCCGCGGTCGGGCTGCCGCACATCGACGAGCCGGAGCACGGGTTGGGCGCGGACTGGGCCGGGACGATGGTGGTGACGGCCCGCCCGGCGCCGTGCAGCGTCAGGCGCTTCGGCACGCGGACGTTCTCGACGAAGCGGCCGGCGCCGATGTCGATCACGTCGCCCGCGCAGGAGACCCGGATCGCGTGCGCGATGGTCGCGCAGCCGGGCGTCTCGGCGGTGCACGTCGACAGTCCGTCGGCCCCGCCGGTGCGGACGTAGCGGGTGCCGGTGTCGTCGAGCGCCAGGTCGCAGTCGTTGTCGACGCCGTCGCACAGCTCGAGCGCGCCCGGGTTGATCGCGGCGGCCGCGTCGTCGCAGTCCGTGAAGAAGACCGACTCTCCCGCGTCCGTGCAGTCGAGGTCGGCGCTGTTCACGAGCGCCGCGGTGCCGTACGTGTCGAGGTCGGCGTCCGCGAAGCAGGACTCGATGCCGTCGCAGTCCTGGTCCACCCCGTCCGCCGTCAGCTCGGCGGCGGCCGGGTTGATCGCGGCGACGGCGTCGTTGCAGTCGAGCGTGTTGACGGACTCGCCGGCGTCCGCGCAGTCGAGATCCGCGCTGACGACCGTCGTCGCCAGCGTGGTCCCGTAGGTGTCGCCGTCGCCGTCCGCGAAGCAGGCGTCGCCGCCGCTGCAGTCCTGGTCCACGGCGTCGGCGACGATCTCCGGCGCGCCCGGGAAGATCGCCGGGACGCCGTCGTTGCAGTCCGTCGCCAGCGCGGACTCGCCGGGGTCGGCGCAGTCGAGGTCGGCGCTGACGATCGTGGCCGCCGTCCCGAAGCCGTCGAGGTCGCCGTCCGCGCGGCAGAGGTCGCCGGCCGCGCAGTCCTGGTCCACGCCGTCCGCGACCACCTCCGGATGGCCCGGGAAGCGGTCGGCGTTCGCGTCGTCGCAGTCCCCCTCGAAGACCGTCCAGCCGTCGCCGTCGCCGTCGGGCTCGACGCGGAAGCGGCCATCGTCGAGGCTGACGGCGTCCACGTCGGTGGTCATCGCCGCGGTTGCCCGCGTGATGTCGAGCGGGCTCTCGGCGCCGGAGGAGCCGACCGCCTTCAGCTCGATCAGCGCGATCGCGTCCTCGGCGGTGCCTGCGGACGGAGTGGCGCGATAGAGGGAAATCGTGAGGCGTCCGTTGACGTTGTCCTTGTTGAATGTCAGCGCGAACGGCCCGTCTGGCGGGGGCGACGACAGCGCCGGCGCCAGCGTCACGTTCTCCACGTGGACGACGGCCGGCAGGTACTCGACGACCACGTCGAACGAGACCCACGGCCCGATCGGACGCACCTTCAGCGGTGCGACGGTCGTGGCGCCCGCCGGCGCGGAGGCGTTGTGCGGCAGGCTGAAGGCCGGCGTGTCCGTCGAGGACGTCACGCTGCCGTTCGTGACGGCGCCCGGAGCCGTGTCGCCGTTGAGGAAGGCCTCGCTGAAGGTGACCGCACTGGTCCCCGCCGCGAGCGCCTCGAACTCCAGCCAGAGCAGGTCCTGGTCCCCGTCCGTGATGTCGGGCGGGTCGGCCAGCGAGAAGAGCGCGAGGTCGAGGCTGCCCGACGGCGCGCTGCACGGACCGCCGGAGGACCCGCAGGACGTGGTCAGCGCGAGCTGGTTCGCCACGCTGAACGGGGTGCGGTAGATCCCGAGCAGCCGCAGGCGCGCGGGGTCCCACGCGAGCACGGCGTCGAGGCTCTCGAACGGCGCGCCGTCGGTGTCCACCGACAGCCGCATGACGACGTTGGACCCGGGGCCGGCCGTCGTCGGCTGGCCCAGGCCGACGCCCGTCGCGAGCGCCGGAAACGCCCCGCACGCGGCGAGCAGCAGCGCGGCAAGGACGACGAGCTTCGTCTTCATCGCTTCATCCCCCAACTCCGGACGACCCGCGGCCGCCCGGGAAACGCGCCGGCCGGCCCCGCAGGCCCGGGCGGCGCGGTTCCGGGCCGCCCGCGCGCGGCGGACGGCCCGGTCCCAAGACGGTTACGGACGCTCCAGCATCGCGGGGTCGCGCGGCGCGACGACGCGGGGGAGCAGTCCCGGTGCGTAGGTCACCGGGATCTGGCCCTCGTTCGCCTCGACCGCGAGCTCGAACGGCAGCCCGCCGAGCACCCCTTCGAGCCGGAACGTGATCGTCAGGAACTCGCCGGTGCCGACCAGCGGATCGGCGCCGAACAGCGCGAGCGACAGGTCGCCCTCGCGGTCGTGGCTGACCAGCTGCATGCCGCCGGCGATGCCGGACGGGCGGACCGAGGTGACGGCGATCGCCCCGGTGTCGTAGCGCAGGGTCATGTCGAGGCCTTGGATCCCGTCGGCCCGGGCGAGCCCGAGGACGGCGACCCACTCCCCGGAGGGCAGGCGGCGCGGCGGCGCGGCGAGGAACAGCTCGGCCTCCGTCGTCGGCGTGACCTCGAGCGGGATCCGGCGCACGGCGGGCGTCTTGGGCGCGAGTCCGAGCCGCTCGGTCGCGGCGGGTTCGGTCCAGGACTCGTCGACGTCGCCCCACAGCGCGGCGACGAAGTCGGCGGGGGTGGTCCACGGCGTCGTGTCGATGTCGAGCGTCCGCGCGGCCGGGAGGTACGCCCAGTCCGAGGCGGTCGCCGTCGCGATCGGCAGCGGCTTGGCCTCGCAGGCGACCGACTTCTGCGCCACGAGGGACGCGTCGAACGACGAGACGCGCGGCGGGTTGCTCGCGGAGACGTCGGCCAGCTGCAGCTGGAACGGCGTCAGGGTCCGCAGGCCGACGGCATACCGCGCGATCTCCACCGCGTCCTGCGAGTTGACGGCGTCGATGTCGGCCGGCGTGTACTCGTCCGGGCACGCCGCCGTCTTGTCCTGCGGGGTGAAGGTGAGGCTGCCGGCGACCGGCGTGAAGCCGTACGCGCCGAGGGTGTCGGTGGTGCTGCTGCCGGCCTGGTCGCCCGTCATCGCGACCGCGACGTTGCGGACCGGCTTGGCGGAGGGCGCATCGTTTCCGCTGACGTCGACCGCGGCGTAGAACACGTGCCCCTGCATCGAGCACGTGGCCGTGACGTCGCAGCGGTCGTGCGTCTCGTTGCACGTGTCGTCGGTGCAGCCGTTCAGGTCGTCGCACACCCGATCGACGTGCGAGCAGCCGGACACGCCGTTGCAGACGTCGCTGGCGGTGCACCAGGCGCCGTCGTCGCAGAGCGCGTTGCCGCCCTCGTCGACGCCGGCCGCGCCGAACGGGTCGTTGCAGTTGTTGTCCTTGCCGTCGCAGACCTCGGTCGCCGTCGGCACGGTGCCGTCGGCCTGGTTGCAGTCCCCCATCACCGTCGGGCCCCAGCAGCTCGTGAAGCCGTCGGTGTCGGGATCCGCGCCGAAGTCGTTCTGGAGCAGCCAGCTGTCGGCGGTGAAGGTCCCGGCGGTCAGCCCGGCGTACCCGGCGGGCGTGCCCCAGTAGTTGCAGGCGACGTTCGGGGAGTTGCCGGTCGCGTTGTCGAGACGGGTCACGCCCGTGCCGGTGAGGTCGTTGAAGGTCGCGGTCAGCGCGATCGGCTGGCCCGTGCCGACGAGACGAATGCCGTCGGCGCCGCCGAGCAGGCGGTTGGCGAGCAGCGTGCCGTTCGTCGGGCCGTGGTTGCTCGCGAACGTCGCCCCCACGACCGGGGCCTCGGCGCCCGTGACCGTGTTGTCCGTCGCGGTCGTCGTCCCCTCGTCGAGGAACAGGCCGAAGTAGCGCCCGGCGATGCCGTTGCGGGAGAGCGTCGCGGTCGCGCCATAGCCGACGTAGACGCCCATGTCGTTGTCGTCGATGTGCGCGTTGTCCTCGATCGTGGCCGCCGAGCCGGCGTCCAGGACGAGCACGCCGCCGGACTGCCAGTCGTCGAGCGGGTCCGGGCCGCAGCTGGAGACGTCGCACAGGTTGCCCGTCACCGAGTTCGCGCGGATCGTCGCCTGCGCGCCGCCGACGACCTCGATGCCGTTCTGCGCGATCGCCGCGGTCGGCCCCACGCCGGTGATCGCGTTGCCGACCACCGTCGCGGTGCTGCCGACGCCGTCGATCACGAGACCGACCTTCTGGTAGGACGCGATCGTGTTGTCGTGGAGGTTCGCGGTGGCGGTCGTGCCGCCGCCGCCGATGGAGACGCCGACGCCCCACTGGCAGCCGCTGATCGGCTGGTTGCGGACGTTCAGGACGTCGCTGTGGTGCAGGTGGAGGCTCGCCCCGCTGCGGGCGAGCAGGCCGACCGGGTCGAGGTCGCAGTTCGGCGGGCCGGGGATCGTCCCGTCGAACGTGAAGCCGGTGACCTCGACCGCGGCGCCGTTGCCGATCGTGAGGACGTTCTGGGTCGCCGTGACCGGGTCGTCGACGCGGGTCGCCGGGAAGGTCACGGTGCTGGCCTTCGCGGCGCCCTTCAGCAGCAGCGCCTTCTCGACGAGCACCTGCTCCGGGTACGTCCCGGCCTTCACGTCGACCGTGAGCGCGCCGGGGCCGGCCGCGAGGTCGACGCCCTCCTGGACGCGGCCCGTGCCGCCGACCTGCGCGGCGTCGTCGTCGACGAGGAGGGAGGAGAAGTCGCCCTGGAAGCCGAACGCGACGGCGTCGGTGTCGACCCCGCTGTTCAGCCACGGCGTGTAGTCCACGTTGGCGGAGTAGGGGCCGCTGATCCGGCCCGAGCGGTCGTCCGGCGGTGGCGCGGCGCTGCCGCCGCCCCAGCTCGGGACCTGATCGACGTATGCCGGCTCGCCGGCGGACGCCGTCGTCCGCGCGACCGCAGCCGTCCCGAACCAGTTCCCGGAGATGTTGACCGGACGCGCGACGGCGTCGGTCCGCTTGTCCTCGACCTGGCCGTACCAGTTGCCGGCGATGTGGTTGTTGCGGATGAGCGTGCCCGTCATGTCACCGCCGTCGGGCACGACGCTGGCCGGAGTGAGGACGATCCCGAGCGTGAGGTTGTTCGTGATCTCGTTGTTCTCGAAGGTCGTGTTGCGGATCGGGTTCGTCATGTTGACGCCGGTCCGGTTGTCGGTCAGCACGTTGTGGTGGATGCGGTGGCCGACCGCGCCGCCCGTGTTGTTGAGGTAGACGCCGTTGCGGCAGTGGGTCACCTTGTTGTTCCGGAACTCGATGCCGCTCCTCGTCTGGCCGAAGCTGACGCAGGAGCTGTTCGCGTTGGCGCTCCACGCCACGCCGAGGTTGTCCCGCGTGATCGTCAGGTTCTCGACGAGCAGGTCGTTCGCGTTGAGCAGCATGGTGTGCGGCGCGGTGCCCGGCCCTTCCACGACCGTCACGTCCACGCCGGCACCGGCGAGCTGGATCGCGCCCTTCGCGATCGTCAGCGACTCCTGGAACGTGCCCGCGCCGACCTCGATGCGGTCGGCGGCGCACGCCACCGTGAGCGCGCGGTCGATCGTCAGGCAGGGCTCGGCGGCGGAGCAGTCCCGCTCCACGCCGTCGCTGCCCGACTTGCTGACGACGCGCAGCACGTTCTCCGTGTCGTCAGCCCCGTCGCAGTCCTGGTCGACGCCGTCCCCGCACAGGTCGGCGGCACCGAGGAAGATCGTCGGCGCGTTGTCGTTGCAGTCACCGGCGGTCATCACGCGCCCGGCGACCGGCGTGCAGGAGTCGACGAAGTTGGCGGGGTTGCCGTAGCCATCGAGGTCGAGGTCGGCGTAGTAGCGCGTCGTCACGCCGTCGTCGGCCAGGGCGTCGCAGTCGTTGTCGCGCCCGTCGCAGACCTCGAGGGCGCCCGGATTCACGGCCACGTCCGTGTCGTCGCAGTCGCCGGCCGGCGCGCCGGGGCTCCAGCAGCTGCCGACCGAGTCCCCGTCGCCGTCGGCGCCGAAGCCGAGCGACGTGAGGTACGAGGCAGGCGCCAGCGGGCCGACGTACGTGTCCGCGCCGAGGGAGTTCGGGCCGGTCTTCGCGCCCCACCAGTTGCAGGTCGCGTCGTCGGGCGTGGTCGTGGTGTTGCGGACGCCCGCCGGGGAGTTGCCGGCGATCTGGTTGTTCGTCGCGACGAGCCGCGCGGTGAACGCGTCGGCTGTCTCGCCGTCCTCGACGAGGATCCCGTCCTTCGCGCCGGAGATGACGTTCTCGGTGAGCGTGGCGGTCGTGTCCGCCGTGTCGCCGGAGCCGGCGTACAGGTAGACGCCCGCGTCGCCGCCGGCGATCGTGTTGCCGGTCGCGGTGAGGGCGGTGCGGTAGGCGAAGATGCCCGAGTACAGGTTGCCGTGCAGCCCGTTGCCGGTGGCGGTGACCAGGCCGCCCTTGTTCTGGATCGAGAGCCCCTGGTCGTTGCCGTCGATGGCGGTGTTGTTCGAGACCGTCACCGTGGCCCCGGCCTCGTACACCAGGATCCCGGCCGCCTGCCACCCATTAGGCCCGCAGCCGCTGTTGATGGCCGGGCTGCACTGGTGACCCGTGATGGTGTTGCCGCTGATCGTCGCGGTCGCGCCGCGGCTGACCTGGATCGCGTTCTGGGCGGTGACCGACGGGCCCTGGCCGGTGAAGCTGCTGCCCGTGATCGTGGCGGTCGAGGCGGCGCCGTCGATCACGACCGCGCCCTTCTGGTACCCCGTGAAGGCCACGTTCGTGATCTGCAGCGTCGCGAACGTCCCGGCGGGATCGGCGAGCTGCATGCCCGCCCGTGCGGCGATGCCGTTCTGGCAGCCGCCGAACGGCTCGTCGCGCACGTCCGCGACCGTCGCGTCGTGCAGGTCGAGGGCGGCGCCGCCCATGGCGAACAGGCCGTAACCGATGCTGCCGCACGAGGACGGGCCGGGGCCCGCGATCTTGAGGTGATGGACCTCCACCGGGATCGCGCTGCCCGCGCCGTCGATCCTGACGATCGCGCCGGTGGTCAGGGCGGAGCCACCGACCGTGATCGGCAGCGGCGCGAGCGTCGCCGGGGCCTTGATCACGCTCGCGGGCCCCACGCCGTACAGCTCGAGCGGCTTGGTGATCGTGACCTGCTCGATGAACGTGCCCGCGCTGACGAACACCCTGCCGCGCGGGTCGCCCGGCACGAGCGGGTCGGGCGCGGCGGTGTATGCCACCGCGTCGCTGATCTTCGCGAAGTAGGCGTCCGTCTGCGGGAACCCGATCAGCTTGTCGGCCCGCGCGAACGGGGGCAGCGTCGCCTCGTCCAGCGTGGTCAGGCGGCCGCTGTTGACGAAGAACACCGAGACGCCGCTGTAGGCCGCCGGCGTCTCCGCGAACTGGCTGGCGGACGCGAACATCCCGGCGGCCGCGGCGACGTTGGTGTAGGTGTTGCCCGACACCAGCACGCCGGTGCAGGGGGTCGGGAGCGCCGGCGGCGCCGGGTCGTTGCCGACGTCGATCGTGATCGCCGTGCCGACGTTGGTCGCGTCCTCCGCGTAGAGGGCCTCGAAGGCGTTGCCTGTGATGCTGGCGCCCACGCCCGCAGAGCCACCCTGGATCGTGTACGCGTAGACGCCGCAGCCGGCGACCGCGCCCGGCACGCCGACGTCGAACACGCGGTTGCCGCTGACCGCGACGCCCGTGATGACACCGCGCGCCCCGGGGCTGCCGCTGCCGATCAGCACGCCGTAGCTGTGGTCGTTCGAGGAGAACGGGTTGCGCGCCCGCATCCCGTGGATGGCGTTGTTGCGGATCGCGAGGCCGTCGAACGGCCCGAGGCCGCCGTTGAAGAACTGCACGCCGGCGTAGGCCGTGCCGCCGCCGACGATCTCGAAGCCGTCGATCACGACGCCCGCGCTGCTGATCGAGAACACGCCGTCCTGGGCGTCGCCGGAAACGACGGACTCGCTTCCCGGTGCGAGGCTGCGGCCGATCGCGGACGTCCCGTGCTGGGCGCCGAGGATCGTGACCGGCTTGCCGACCGCGACGTTGCCCGGGAAGTCGCCGGCGGCGACGTGGATCGTGCCGCCGCTGCAGGCCTGGGCGACCGCGTGCGAGATGGTCCGGCAGGGCATCAGCGGGTCGGCGCAGTCGTTGGCCGCGTCGGTGCTGGCCGGCGAGTCGTCCACGTAGCGGTCGACGTTGTTCACCACGCCGTCGCAGTCGTCGTCCTCGGTGTTGGTGCAGACTTCGAGCGCCGCCGGGTTGATCGCCGCATCGCCGTCGTCGCAGTCGTCGTCGTTCGCGACGAAGCCGGGAGGCTGCGTGCAGGCGGTCCGGCTCGTGGTCGAGCCGTAGCCGTCGCTGTCGGTGTCGGCGTAGAAGGTGCCGGCGCCGATGCCGTCGTCATTCGTCGTGCCGTCGCAGTCGTCGTCGAACGCGGTCGCGCAGCGCTCGGCCGCGTCCGGGTTCACGTCAGGGTTGGAGTCGTCGCAGTCGCGGTCGTTCGCGACGAAGGCGGCCGGAGGCGCGCAGGCGAGCGTCGTCTCGGCCGCGTTGCCGTAGAGATCGGCGTCCGCGTCCCGGAAGAACGTCGACTTCACGTTCTCGTCGACATCGCCGTCGCAATCGTTATCCAAGCCGTCGCAGCTGGTTTCGTCGCCCGGCTGTGTCGGATCGCCCGGTACGACGTTGCACTGCACGCCGGTCCTCGCGCCGTCACAGGCCAGGGTTCCGGACCTCTCACACACGCCGACACCGACCGAGCAGGCGTTGCCGAGATCCGGGAACGCTTCGTCGGCCGCGCCGTCGCAGTCGTTGTCGAGGCCGTCGCAGAACTCTGCCGCGCCCGGCTTTATGGCCGGATCGTTGTCGTTGCAGTCCACCGGGGTGCACGTGGCATCGCCGACGAAGGCACCATCGCCATCCGCGTCGACACACCCCAGCACCGCGGCGGGCGCCGCGGGCAGCCGATCGAAGGGCGGCACGGCGGGTGGATCACCGCTGGCCAGCGCGGACGGCAAGGCCGCTACGACGAGCAGCACACCGATTGCGAGCACTTGAATCCAGTGCCGACGGACTTCCATCTCTGCCCCCTCCGGCCCCCCGCGGGACCGATCAGCGCACACCGCTCCTGTGCGGGGCCCACGGGGGCTCCGCGCGGCGCGCGCGCGCACAAGACCGCTGCGTCGCAGTACGGGCCCGCGAGCGTCCGGACGCGCTGGAGTCGTCGAGGGAGAACGGCGGGCGGCACGCCGAGGCAGGGCCTCGGGCCACGTGTCGTCGAAATGCGTCCTGCGCGGTCCCCCCGGACCTCACCCCCAGTTGCTGTCCGCACATTCGCGAGAGCGCGTGAGCCGGAGGACGCCCCCCCTTCGGCCACGGCGCTGCGGTGGCGCGCCTTCGCTGGACGCGACACCGGCACTTCGATATACGCCTGTGGTCAAGCCGGATCAACCCAATAATTTCTATCGAATCACAGTTTGTCCGGACCTTATCCGGGATGGGGCTGGGGGTCCGCGCGATATCGGTCCTGTCGGACGGGAATTGCCGCGCGGCGCGTCCCGGGACCCGGCTGCTACCATCTGCCGGTGCGCGTGACGATCGTGGGTGGCGGGCTGGCCGGGTGTGAGGCGGCGTGGCAGTGCGCCGAGCGGGGCATCGCCGTGATGTTGCACGAGATGCGCCCGGTCGCGGGAACGCCGGCGCACCGCACGGACGGCCTCGCCGAGCTGGTCTGCTCCAATTCCTTCAAGTCGCTCGAACTCGCGACGGCCCACGGGCTGCTGAAGGAGGAGCTGCGCCGCGCCGGGTCCCTGGTCATGGCGTGCGCGCTCGAGGCGCGGCTGCCGGCCGGCGCCGCCCTCGCGGTCGACCGCGACGTGTTTTCCCGCCTGGTAACGGCGCGGATCGCGGGCCATCCGCGCATCGAGCTGCGGCGCGAAGAGATTCGCGCCCTGCCGGAGGAAGTTCCGGCCGTGGTGGCCACGGGGCCGCTGACCTCCGATCCGCTGGCCCGAGCGATCGTGGCATTCACGGGCGAGTCCAACCTCGCGTTCTACGACGCGATCTCGCCCGTGATCGAGGCGGACTCGATCGACTGGACGATCGCGTTCCGGGCCTCGCGCTACGGGAAGGGCGACGGCTCGGACTACGCGAACTGCCCGATGAACAAGGCCGAGTACGAGGCCTTCCACCACGAGGTCGTGACCGCGGCGCGCGCGGACCTGCACGACTTCGACCGCGACCTGCTCTTCGAGGGCTGCCTGCCGGTCGAGGAGCTCGCGCTGCGCGGGCTCGACACCCTGCGCTTCGGGCCGATGAAGCCGGTCGGCCTCGTCGACCCGCGCACGGGGCGGCGGCCGTGGGCGGTCGTGCAGCTGCGGCAGGACAACCTGGCCGCGTCGCACTGGTCGATGGTGGGGTTCCAGAACCGGATCCGGTGGGGCGAGCAACAGCGCATCTTCCGCACGATCCCCGGCCTCGCGAACGCCGAGTTCGTCAAGCTCGGCACGATGCACCGCAACACGTACATCAACGCGCCGCGCGTGCTGACGCCGGGGTTCGAGGCCCGCGCGCGGCAGGGGCTCTTCTTCGCCGGGCAGATCTCCGGCGTCGAGGGGTACACCGAGTCGTCGGCCTCGGGGCTGATCGCCGGGATCGGCGCGGTCGCGCGCGTGCGCGGCGAGGAGCCTCCGCTGTTCCCGGTCGAGACCGCGCTGGGCACGCTGCAGCGCTACGTGTCGGCGGCGGACGCCGAGAGCTACCAGCCGACGAACATCGCGTTCGGGCTGATGCCGTCGCTCGAGGACCCGCCGCGGGACAAGAAGGCGCGCAAGCGCGCGCTGTCGGAGCGCGCGCTCGCCGCGCTGCAGCCGTTCCTCGAGCGCGCCTTGATGTAGGGGCGGCCCTCGGGCCGCCCTCCCGTGCGCACCGCACGCCTCGCGATAGACGCGCGCGCCCCAGAACGCGAGGGCGGCCCAAGGGCCGCCCCTACGCGTCTCGAGGTGGTCTACCAGTTGAGCGGCACGAGGCCCTCGTTGGCGCGGCCGTCGAGCCGGAACGGCACGCCGACGACCGGCCCCTTCGGGCGGAACGTGATCTCGAGCAGCTCGCCGCCGCCCTGCAGCGGGCGCGTGCCGTACAGCGCGAGCGCCACGCGGCCGCCCGTGTCGCTCTTCACGAGCGCGTAGTCCTTCGCGAACCCGGCCTGGGCGGTCGAGACGATCTCCGTGGCCGCGGGGTCGTAGTCGAGCACGAGGTCGAGCGCCTGGACGCCGTCGGCGTCGAGCAGCCCGACGACGGCGCGGAAGCGGCCGTCGCCGAGCGGCGCCGGCGCCGCCGCGAGGTACAGGCGCGCCGGGTTCTCGCGCGGGGTGGTCAGCGGGACGAGCTTCGCCGGGGCGGCCTCGGCGAGCGCGTTGCCCTTCGCGGAGGCGTCGGCCTTCGCCGGGGCGGAGGCGAGCGCCTCGCGCACGTTCGGCCAGTTGCCGGTCACGTCGCCGTAGAGCACACCGTACAGGTCGGCGACCTCCGGCCGGGCGAGCGGCGTCCAGCGGTACGGGGGCACGCCGGGGTCGTAGGTGGTCCACGCGGGGCAGTTCGCGGCGTCGCCGCCGTCGCAGCGCACGAACGCCCAGTCCGAGCCGCGGGCGTCGGCCACGGGGAAGTGGTCGATCAGCCGCACCGCGTACTGCGCGACGAGCGACGCGTCGAACGCCGACAGGCCGCCGCTGCCCGTCACGTCGCCGGCGAGGCCCTGCAGGTTGAGCAGCGGCCGGATCCCGACGGCGTGCTTCGCGATCGCCGCCGCGTCGGCCGATGAGATCGAGCCGGTGTCGTCGGCGCGCGGCGACCCGACCCGCGGAAGCGCCGCGAGCGACACGTCGCCGAACGCCGAGCCGGTGACGTACGTCCCGTCCGCGGCCGTCGTGGCGTCGGGAAGGACGGTGGTGCCGGCCAGGTCGAGCCGCACGCCCGCGACAGGCTTCGCGCTCAGCTCGGCCGGGTCGACCGTCGCCGGGTCGCCGTCCACGTCCTCGGTCAGGAAGTAGCGGACCACGCCCGACACGCCGCACGTGCCCGCGTCGGCGTACTCGCACGCCGGCTGCCCGTCGACGGAGGTGCAGAGGTCGAGGCGGCACTGCGTGCTCGACGCGTCCGCGCACGAGCGCGCGCCGGCCTCGGGGTTCTCGTCGGTGACGCCGCTGCAGTCGTTGTCGCGGCCGTCGCACAGCTCCGGCGCGCCCGGGTAGTCGGACACCCGCGCGTCGTCGCAGTCCACCGGGTACCCGTCCGGATCGGCGGGATCGGCCGGGCCGCAGACGTCGAAGCCGTCGTGGTCCGAGTCACGCCCGTCCTCGGTCTGCGCGCGGCAGTCGTTGTCCAACCCGTCGCAGGCGACCTCCGCGAGGCGCGGCCCGACCTCGGCGCGCGTGTCGTCGCAGTCGCCGCCGCACGCGGGCACGCCGTCGTCGTCGCCGTCGAGGCACGCGGTGAACAGCCCGTCGTCCTCGTCCACGGTCGACGGGCCGCCGTTCACGGACGCCACGGCGAGGTCGAGCGGGGTGACCGCGCCGTCGGCCCCGACCACGCGGAACTCGATCTCGGCCAGCGTGCCCGTGCCGCCGATCTCCGGCCCCGCGAGGTCGATCGAGACGGCGCCCGGCACCGACGCGTCGTACGCGACCGTCCAGCCGCCCGAGTACGACGTCGTGTGCACGGACAGCGCCTGCAGCACGAGCGGGTTGTAGCGGACGAAAGCCGAGAGCGCCGTGATGCCCGTCGAGGGCTCGATCCGCAGCGGCACGCGGACCACGTTCGCGGCGCTCTGCGGGTCCTCCGGCCGCCGGGCGGCGCCCTTCGCGTCGTCCGGCAGCGACAGCAGCGACGCGCGCGCCTGCCGCGTGAACGCGCCGTCCACCGGGATCGCTTCGATCGGCCCCGCGTCCGCGTGGAGCGCGGCCGTCGTCCACGCCAGCGGACTGCCCGGCTGCGCGCCGGCGTTGACGCGGAACACGACCCACGCCGCGTCGCCGGTGCCGGCGAGCGGCGCCGAGCCCGACCCCGCGGCCTGCGCCGCGCCGACGACACCCGGCACCGACAGGTCGAACGTCGCGTCGAAGCCGTCGGTGAACGCCGTCTCGTAGACCCCCGTCGGCGTGAGCACGGCGGGGTCGTAGGTGAAGGAGAGGGCGAGGTTCGTCACGCCGTCCGCCGGATTCACCCGCAGCGGGACGACGACGTCGGCTCCGGCCCGCGTCGCCGCGCCGGACGGCAGCTCCACGCCGGGCAGGATGCGGAACGGCTGCGACCCCGACGGGGACCCGGCCGGGTTCTCGACCCGCAGCTGCGCCGTGCCGAGCGTGTCGAGCAGCGCGGCGGGCACGTCGAGGCTCAGCCGGCCGGCCGAGACCCACGTCGGCGCGAGGGACGCGACCGTCACGCCGTCCACGTCGGTCCACGCCACGCGCGCGCCGCACGCGAACTCCGCCCCGTCGAGGACGAGCGCCGAGGCGAGCCGGTCCTTCGCCGTCTGCGCGGGCGTGACCCCCGCGAGCGCGGCCGCGAGCCCGTCGTCGACGAGGCCGTTGCAGTCCTCGTCGAGGCAGTCGGCGGTCTCCACCCCGCCGGGCCTCACGGACGGACGCCCGTCGTCGCAGTCGAGGCCGTTGGCGCACTCACCCGGGTCGGCGCAGTCGAGGTCGTCGCCGCGCACCGCGCCGGCGCCGAACCCGTCCGCGTCCGCGTCCGCGAAGCAGCTGTCGGCGAGATCGCAGTCCTGATCGAGGCCGTCGGCGAGGACCTCGGGAGCCCCCGGGTAGATCGTCGCGTCGGCGTCGTCGCAGTCGTCGGCGGCGCCGGCCTCGCCCGCGTCGAAGCAGTCGGTGTCGGCGCTGGCAACCATCGCCGGCGTGCCGACGTGGTCGCCGTCGCCGTCGGCGAAGCAGACTTCGGCCCCGTCGCAGTCGCCGTCGACGCTGTCGCCCGCGACCTCGGGTGCGCCGGGATAGCTCAGCGCGTCGAGGTCACGGCAGTCCCCGCCGGCCGCGACGTAGCCGTTCGGCTGCACGCAGGAGTTGATGGCGGAGCCGTCGCTGCCGAAGCCGTCGCCGTCGCGGTCCTCGTACCACACGCTCGCGGTGCACGGTTCGCTGCAGTAGAGGCTCGTGGTCGAACCGTACGGGATGCCGCCCCAGACGATCATCCGCGCGCCCGGCGTGAGCACCGCCGTGTGGTAGTAGCGCGCGCCCGGGATGCCGCTGCCGAGCCCGGTCGGGGTCCAGCTGTCGTCGAGCGGCCGGTAGCGGCCGCCGGTGTTCGTCTGCGCCTCGGGTCCGTAGCCGCCCCAGACGACCATCTCGCCGATGTCCGTCCAGACCGCCGTGTGGTGATAGCGCGGCGTGGGCAGGTCGACTCCGGTGCCGGTCGGCACCCACGTGTCGGTGCCCGGGTTGTAGCGCGCGCCCGTGGCGAGCGCGCCGGCCGGCCCGAAGCCGCCCCACACGATCAGCCGCCCGGTGTCGTCCTCGACCATCGTGTGGAACTGCCGCGGCGACGGCGCATCGAGCGCCGCCATCGGGATCCACGCGTCGGCCGCCGCGACGTAGCGCGCGCCCGATCCGAGCAGCAGGCTCCCGGTCGAGCCGCCCCAGACGACCATCTCGCCGCGATGCGTGAACAGCGCGCGGTGGCCCGCGCGCGGCGAGGGCGCGCCGGCGCCCGCGATCGGCGCCCACGCGTTCGCGCCCGCGTCGTACGACGCGCCGTCCCCGAGCGGGCCGTTCCCGCCCTGGCCGCCCCAGACGATCATCCGGCCGGCGCCGGCGGCCACGCCCGAGTGGCGGTAGCGCGCGGACGGCGCGCCCACCGCCGTGACCGGCGACCACGTGTCGGTCGCGAGGTCGTAGCGGGCGCCCGTCGCGAGCAGGCCGAGGTCGCCGAACCCGCCCCACACGACCATCTCGCTGCCGGTCCAGGCGGCGGCGTGGTCCTTGCGCGGCGAGGGCGTGAGCGGTCCGACGCTCGTCGGGGTCCAGGTGTCCGTCGCGGGCTGGTACACGCCGCCCGAGTTGAGCCAGCCGGAGCGGTCCACGCCGCCCCAGACTATCATCTCGCCGGCGCCGGTGATCACCGCGCTGTGCTCCTCGCGCGGGCTGGGCGCGTTCGCGCCGAGGCTCGTCGGCAGCCACGTGTCGTCGTCCGGCCGGTAGCGGCCGCCGGTGGCGAGCCAGCCGCCCGCTCCCTCGCCGCCGAAGACGATCATCTCGTCGCCGGTCCAGACCGCGGTGTGCCGGTAGCGCGGCAGCGGCGCGCCGGCGGCGGCGACGGGCGTCCACGCGTCGGTCGCCGGGTTGTAGCGGGCGCCGCTGGCGAGCCACGGCGGGCCGTAGCCGCCCCACACGATCATCTCGTCGCCGGTCCAGACCGCCGTGTGGCGGAACCGGCTCGCCGGCGCGCCCGGAGCCGGCAGCGGCGCCCACGTGTCCGTCGCGAGGTCGTAGCGCGCGCCGTCCCTGAGATAGACGTGCACGTCGCGGCCGCCCCAGACGATCATCTCGGTGCCGGTGAAGACGGCCGTGTGCCCGTCGCGCGGCGAGGGCGCACCGGTCGCCGCGACCGGCGACCAGCTGTCCGTGGCGACGTCGTAGCGCGCCCCGCTGCCGACCGACGGCGCGCCGTTCTGCGGGCCCGAGACGCCGCCCCAGACGATCATCACGCCCGTCGGCAGCCACAGCGCGGTGTGCTGGCCGCGCGCCGACGCGATCGCGGGCGCGACGGACGTCGGCGTCCACGCGTCCGTGAGCGGGTCGTACAGCGCGCCGGTGTCGAGCGCGCCGAGCGACGAGAATCCGCCCCACACCAGCATCGCGCTGCCGGTCCACACGGCGGTGTGCCCGTAGCGTGCGGCTGGGGCGCCGGCGGGGTCGAGCGTGATCCAGACGTCGGTGGCGGGGTTGTAGCGCGCGCCGCTCCTCATCGCCCCGCCCGGTCCGGCGCCGCCCCAGACGATCATCTCGCGGCCGGTCCAGACCGCGGTGTGCTGCTCGCGCACGGCCGGCACGTTCGGGCCCGCGCTCATCGGGGTCCAGGTGTCGGTCGCCGGGTCGTAGCGCTGGCCGTCGTTGCGGTACTCGCCGGCGCTGCCGCCCCACACCAGCATCTCGCTGCCGGTCCAGAGCGCCGTGTGGCGGTCGCGCGCCTCGGGCGCGACGGAGACGTCCCACGTGTCGGGGGTGCAGGTCTCCGCCTCGAACGGCGGCACGCGGTACACGCTCGCGCTCGACTCCGGCGCCGTCGGCGCCACGGGCGAGCGCCTTGACGCGAGCACGCGGCGCGCGTCGGACCACCAGGCGTCGAACGGGCGCTTGGCCCAGCGGGCGCTCGCGACCCGCGCGCGGCCGGGCTCGGCCGCGAGCAGCTCTTCGACGTAGAACGCGTCCGGCGTCTCCTGCAGCGCGGTCCGGGCACTGGAATCCGGGTCACCCTGCAGGCGCGCCCGCAGCGCGGCCATCTGCGCCGCGAACGAGGCCTCGTCCAGGCAGCGGGTCCCCGGCGCCGCGGACGCGGCGCACGCGCCGTCGCGGTCGAGCACCCACGACGACTCGCGATACGACGTGACCCCATGCGACGTCGCGGCGCGGCGCAGGTCGGCGCCCGCCGACAGCGCGGCGAGCGCGCGCTCGCGCACGCCGGCGTGGAGCGCGGGATCCGCGGCGTACGCGTTGCGCAGCAGGCGGTCCGCCAGCGCCGGGCGCGCGACGCACTCCGCGATCAGCACGGGGTCGTCGCCGAGCGCCGCGAACATCGCGCGCAGCCGGCGCGCGTCGCGCGTCCCGCGGACCATGCGGTCGATCTCGGCCTGCAGCTGCGCGGGCGTGATCGCGCGCTTCCAGTAGTGCTCGAGCGCCGCGGACTTGTCGAGCGTCGCGCGCACCTTGTCGCGCAGCGGCGCCGCGCCGAGCGGCGGGCCTGCGGGCACGCCCGCCGCGCGCGCGCGGTCGCGGGCCGCAAGCTGCTCCAGCCGCGCCTGTGCCTGCACGCGCTGCTCGAACGACAGCTCCGGCGCCTTCGTCCCGACGCTCTTCCGGGCTCTTTCAACGCTCGTCCCGGCCGGCGCGCGACGCGCGACGGCCTCGTCCGAGCGGGCGATCGCGGGCGTGACCGCGAGCAGCGCGGCGAGCCCGGCGACGAAACGGGTTCCGATCACGGACCGCGATGTGGCGTGACGGCGCTTCGACATGACATCCCCCCTGCAGCGGTGCTCGGCCCCGGCCGCTCGCGCGTGGGTTGCCGGCGTAGTCATGACTTCGATTCCTGCGTTCACCGACCCGGTCGTCCCGGCCGGGCCGGTCAGGGACAGGCGCCGCCGGACGCGGAGATCTCCGCATCGCGCGGGCCCTGCTGGCCCCCCGCCGCCTCGTCGTACGTGCCGGGTCCCGCGCAGTTCGCGGCGCGGGCGAGGTACCAGGCCGCGTCGCCCGCGGGCGTGGGCGCGGTGTCGTCGACGCTCGTGCCGGTGACGTCGCTCGCGAGACAGAACGTCGCCGCGACGTCGAACGCGCCGCCCGTCGCGAGCAGCGCCGCGCTGCCGCCGCGCTGCAGGTCGTAGCCCTGCGCGCCGGCGACGGCGGGCCAGCCGATGCGCACGCCGCCCGCGGTCGCCTCGACGGCGAGCTCCTCGACGGCGCCCGGGAGCGCGATGTTGTTGTCGGGCACGCCGTCGCAGTCGTCGTCGAGGCCGTCGCAGTCCTCGGTGCCCGGCGGGCCGGGCACCGCGTCACAGGAAGACGACAGGCCGTCCGCGCTGCAGGCGACGACGCCGCTGCGCGTGCAGGTCCCGAGGCCGGCGGTACAGGGCGCGCCGGCGTCGAAGCCCTCGTCCACGCCGGCCGCGCAGTTGTTGTCGAGGCCGTCGCAGCGCTCCGGCGCGCCGGGGCTCACGGCGTCGTTCGCGTCGTCGCAGTCGCCGCCGCACGCGCTCACGCCGTCGCCGTCGGCGTCGTCCGGGCTGCAGCCGCCGAAGAGGCCGTCGTCGAGCGCCGACGGGATGCGGCCCTCGTTGATGGAGCCCTCGAAGACGTCGAACGGCGTGCGGTCCGCGGTGCCGCCGACGACCTCGAAGCGGATCGTGAACAGCGGGCCGCTCCCCGCGAGCGGCTCGGTCCCGAACAGGGAGACCCAGACCTCGCCGGCGATGCCGACGTTGTAGGTCAGCGACAGCGGCGCGGCCAGGGCGGTCTTCGTCACGTCCACCGGCCGCAGCACGTTCGGGTTGAAGCGCACGGCGAAGTCGAAGCTGTCGAGGCCCGTCGCCGGGTCCACCGTCACCGGCACGCTGACCTGCGCGCCCGGCGCGCCCGTCGCGTCGTCCGGCATCGAGACGCGGGACGGCGCCGCGATCACGGTGACCTTGCCGTCCTGGGTCGCGGCCGGGACGGCGCCCCCGTTGAGCTGCGCGGAGACCCACGTGAGGTCCGTGGAGGCGCCGGCCGCGCCGAGGATCCGGAACAGCACCCACGCGACGTCTCCGGCGCCGGCCAGCGGCGTCGCCGAGGCCAGCGTCACGCGGACGGTGCCGCTCGTGCCGAGGTCGGGCGCGAGGCTGAAGCCGTTCGCGTAGCCGGTGCGGTACACGCCGGTCGGCGTGACCACGTCGGGGTCGTAGTCGAAGACGAAGTCCATCGCCGTGACGCCGTCCGCCGGGTTCACGCGGATCGGCACGGCGACGTCGGTGGCGCTCGCGCCCCGCGTCCCGGTGGGCAGGCTGACGGTGCTCTGGGCCAGGGCCGGACCGACGAGGGCCGGACCGACGAGGGCCGCTGACGGTGCTCTGGGCCAGGGCCGGACCGACGAGGGCCGGACCGACGAGGGCCAGCGAGACGGCGAGACGGGCGAAGCGGGTGAAGCGGGTGAAGCGGGCGACACAGGCGAGACAGGCGGCTCGAGGCGTGAACATGCAATCCCCCCCAGGATGCGATCCGGCTGCTGCGCCGCTGGGCGCCGGCCAAAGGGGAGTGCCGCCCGGAACGTCTGCGCGGGCCCGCCGTCCCGCCCCCGGTGACGGGACGGACAGGTCGCGCGAACACACCGATATCGACGTTCCGAGTGCCGTCGACGGGCCCCCCCCGTTCGACCTGCGCGGCCGCCCCCCCGGTTCGAAGACGGCCCGCGGAAAGCCGGTCCGGACCCCGCGGACGCGGATGTCGGCCGGATTCGGGGGGAGTGTACGAAGGTCGTGGCAAGGCGCAACAGGATTTTTTCCGGATAAATCATTTAGTCGGAATCCCGGTACAAAGTGCGAAACGGCAAGCAGGTCCAGGCTCGCCCGGCAACGGGCCCGGTTTCACGGAATTGGCTTCCGAGTGCGCGCCGGGGGGCCGCACGCGCGTGGCGAGGGGAAAAGCGCGCCGCGGTGCTGCGACCTACATTGAGGTTGGGCGTGCCGCGAGATGGGGCCGCGCCACGCGCCGTTTTCGGCTAACCGGAACACGGCGCGATACAATTTCGTCGTAAGGAGTAAGGGATGCCTCCGTCGCCGAACGCCCCTGCCCGCCGCCGCATCGATGCGTATTTCGCCGCATCGGTCGAGGTGGCCCGTCGGCTCGCCGAAGGAAAGGGCGGGGACGCCATCGCCGTGCTCCGGCGCGAGCTCGACCGCACGCGCGGCACGGACGACGTCGCGGGGCGCCGATTCCTGCTGTCGCAGATCGCCCTCTGCCACGCGCGCATGAACGACCTCGCCTCCGCACGGCTCGCGCTCGAGGAGATCGAGGAAGAGCTGCCGCGCGAGGCGGAGACCGCGCTGATGCTCGCGGAGGGCTACCTGCTCCTGCTCGAGAGCACCGAGCGCGCGTCGCATCACGCGGCGCTCGCGCTCCAGTGGGCCGAGGAGGAATCCGAGGGCGGCCCCGAGCTGATCTCTCGCGCGCACACGCTGATGGCGCGCGCGCTGCTGCGGGGCAACGACCTGCTGGGCGCCTTCGGCGCATGGCAGGGCGCGCCGCTGCCGGACTGGCGCGTCGCCGTCGAGCTGATCGAGGCCGGCTACGACCCCGCCCGGATCCGCGGCGTGCTCGCGGACGCGCTGCCGCGCCACGTGGACCACGAGCGCCGCGCGGCGGCCGCCGCGGTGGCCGCGTCGGACCAGATCCAGCGCCTGCTCGCGTGGATCGACGCCGGGTGCCCGCGGCGCCTGCGCTCCTGACCTTCGTTCCTGATCGCTTCCCGACCGCCCGTTCCGTGGGGGCGGGGCTTTGCCCCGCTGCCCCGTGGGGACCGGACTTCGCCCCTTTGTTCTGTGGGGGCGGGGCTGCGCCCCGCCCGGGTGGGGCGAAGCCCCACCCCCACGTCCCGGGTGGGGCAAAGCCCAGCCCCCAAGTGCCGGGTGGGGCGAAGCCCTGCCCCCACGTCGAGAGCCGGGGCTGATAATCGGCGCGTGATCGACGAAGCGCGGCGCTACATCGAGCACCTCGACAAGGACCGCGACCAGAGCCCGCACACGGTGCGCTCGTACGAGCGCGACCTGCGGGACCTCGCGTCGTTCCTCGCGGACTGGCTGCGGGCCGAGACGCCCCCGCGCCCGGCCGACGTCGACGCGGCCGCGGTGCGCGCGTGGGTCGCGGACATGCACGGCCGCGGCCTGTCGGCCGCGACGATCGGACGCCGGCTGTCGGCCGCGCGCTCGTTCTTCCGCTGGCTCGGGCTGCACGACCTCGCCGAGGCGAACCCCGCCGCCGAGGTCTCCAACCCGAAGAAGCCGGACCGCCTGCCCGACCGCCTCGACGTGGACGAGGTGGCGGCGGTGCTCGAGGCGCCGGATCCCGGCTCCCCCGCGGGGCTGCGCGACCGCGCGCTGCTCGAGCTGCTGTACGCGGCGGGGCTGCGCGTCTCGGAACTGGTCGGGCTGGACCTCGACGACGTCGCGTTCGCGGACCGCACGCTGCGCGTGCTCGGCAAGGGGCGCAAGGAGCGGATCGTGCCGTTCGGCGGCAAGGCGGCGGCGGCGCTGAAGGCGTGGGTCGCCGCGGCGGGCCCGTTGCGCGCGCGCACCGACGAGGAGGCGCTGTTCCTCAACCTGCGCGGCGGGCGGCTCACCGACCGCTCGGTGCGGCGGGTGCTCGACGCCGCCGTCTCCCGGGCCGCGCTGCTGCGCGGCGTGCACCCGCACGTCCTGCGGCACTCGTTCGCGACGCACCTGCTCGAGTCGGGCATGGACCTGCGCGCGATCCAGGAGCTGCTCGGCCACGCGCGCCTGTCCACGACCCAGCGTTACACCGCCGTGGCCCTCGACCGCATCCTCGAGGTCTACGACAAGACGCACCCGCGCGCCTGAGCCGCGGGTGTCGGGTGACCCCGGCGTGGCGAGGGGGCGCTGCGTTCTCCCCGGTCACGCGGGCGTGCATTCGAGTCGTTCTCTTCGACGGAGACGCGCGAGTGCACGAGACGGGGAACGGAGAGCCCTGAATGCACGTTTATCGGGCCCTGGCCTCCCGCTAACGCCCGTCGAGGCGGCATCCAGAGACTTGTCTTGCCGAAATCCGTGCACTCGGCCCTCTGTGTTGCCGCCATCCTGCACTCGGGCCGCTCTCTTCGACGGAGACGCCTGAGTGCAGGTTCGGAGCCGCGCGCGGTCCGGTTCCGACGCCGGCCCGTTGCAGCTTCGGAGCCGCGCGTCCGGTTCCGACGCCGGCCCAGCCATGGACTTGCTCCACCCTGCGTGTTCTCGTTCCGCAACCGACGGGAGCGGGTCGCGCGTTGGCGGACAGTTGCCGGAAGGCTCGCGCGAGCGGCAGCGAACGCGCTGTCACACGCCAGGCGGCGCGCCGCGCTCGTCGTGTCCCGAGCTCCGGCGGCGCACAAGGCCGCTGGCGCTCTCGCGCGCCCGGGGGCGCGAGCGGCGCGAAAGAGGCCTGTCCGTGACGCGGTCTTCTTTCCGGCAACTGTCCCCCGCGAGCAACTCTCCCCCGCGATGACCACCCACCCGTCGCGATTTGCGCGACGTGCCGTCGTGCAGCCGGCGCGACGCGGGCGGCGCGGCGGGGACGGCGCGCGACGTGGGCGACGTGCGACGATGCGCCGCGACCGTGACCCGCGGCGCCGGCACCCGCGCCGGCTCCGGCTCCGGCGCCTGCCAGGGCCGGCCGCACATGACGCGCGCGCGGGGCCGCGCCGTGGGAGGATCACCCCATGCGGATCGGGATCGACCTCGGCGGAACCAAGATCGAGGCGCTCGCCCTTGCGGAGGACGGGACCGTGCTGTGGCGCCGCCGCGTGCCGACGCCGCGCGACGACTACGACGGAACCGTCGAGGCGATCGCGAGCCTCGTCGCGGAGGCCGAGGCGGCCGCGGGCGGGACGGGGTCCGTGGGGATCGGGATGCCCGGCGCGATCTCCCCGGCGACGGGGCTGGTGAAGAACGCGAACTCGACGTGGCTCATCGGGCGGCCGCTGCAGCGGGACCTCGAGGCCGCGCTGGGCCGCGCGGTCCGGCTGGCCAGCGACGCCAATTGCTTCGCCCTCTCGGAGGCGACGGACGGCGCGGGCGCGGGCGCGCCGATCGTGTTCGGCGTGATCCTCGGCACGGGCGTCGGGGGCGGGGTCGTCATCGACGGCCAGCCGCTCGTCGGCGCGAACGCCATCGCCGGCGAGTGGGGGCACAACCCGCTCCCGTGGCCGAGCGACGACGAGCGGCCGGGGCCGCCCTGCTACTGCGGGCGCCGCGGGTGCATCGAGACGTTCCTCTCCGGGCCCGGGCTCGCGGCCGACCTGGGCGCGAGCGCGTTGGCGGACGACGGAGCGGCGGCCACGCCCGGCGGTGGCGCGGCGGCCACGCCGGCCGCGATCGTCGCGGCGGCGGCCACGGGGGACGGCGCGGCCGAGGCCGCGCTCGCGCGCTACGAGGACCGGCTCGCGCGGGCGCTCGCCGGCGTGATCAACGTGCTCGACCCGGACGTGATCGTGCTCGGCGGCGGCCTGTCGAACCTCGCGCGGCTGTACGCGGCGGTGCCGCGGCTGTGGGGCGCGTACGTGTTCTCGGACCGCGTGGACACGCTGCTGATGCCGCCGCGACACGGGGATTCGAGCGGCGTGCGCGGCGCCGCTTGGCTGTGGCCGATCCGCAGCTGATCCCTTTCCTGCGTTCGATCGCGCGGAGGCGGGAGCGGGGCGGACCATCGCGCGCCTGCGGCGCGCGAGGCACCGCCCCTACGCCCCGATCGCCGCCCCTCGGCCCGACCGCCGTGCGCGGAGGCCTGAGCCGGGCGGACCATCGCGCGCCTGCGGCGCGCGAGGCACCGCCCCTACGGCGCCGACCGCCGCCTCTACGACCGCCGCGTGCGGTTAGAGGGATTCCCAGCGGCGGGCGAGGAGGCGCGCGATCGCATAGCCCGCGAGCGCGGTGCCGAAGAGAACGCCCGCCGGGAGCGCGAGCGCGGACAGGGGCGCGTCGCGCCAGAACACGGCGGTGTAGCCCTCGAGCGCCCACGTGTTCGGCGTGAACCAGCCGAGCTGCTGGATCCAGGGCGGCATGAAGAAGCGCGGCACCATGCTCCCGCCGACGGCCGAGAGGATCAGGACGCCGATCGTCGCGACGCTGTTCGCCTGGCGCTTGCTGCGGCACGCGGCGGTCAGCGCGAGCGCCATTCCCGCCGCCGCGGCGGACGCCGCCAGCGTCACGATCGCGTAGCCCGCCAGGTGCCCGGGTAGGTCCACGCCGCGCATGCCCCACGCGACGAGGAAGATCATCGTGACCTGCACGAACCCCGACAGCACCAGGAACAGGAACTTGCCGTCGATCAGCGGCCGCACGCCCGCCGGCCCGGCGAGGATCCGCTCGAGGATGCCGGCGTCCCGTTCTTCCAGCAGCAGCACGGCCCCGTGCACCGACGCGAACAGGAGGAACATCGTCGCGACCGCGCCCGCGTAGTAGGCGACGTAGTTCTGCCCCGCGGAGCGGCCGGTCACCTGCTCGATCTCGATCGACTCCTCGATGTCGGAGCCGGCGTCGCCCTCGAGACCGTCCTTCGACGACTGCACGGCGTCGCGGCGCAGCGCGGCGAGGGCCCGGTCCCAGTTCGCCTTCTGGTCCGGCGAGAGCGGGCCGATCTGGTCCTCGAGCAGTTCCACCCCGCCCCGCGCGGTGACGTCCGGCAGGGCGGTCATGTAGGCCTTCTGCACCAGGCCGAGCAGGATCTGCGTCGCGATCCCCTTGGCCGAGTCCTCGACGAGCGTGATCGGCGGTTCGTCCTCGTACTCGCCCATGAACGCGGCCACCGAGTCGACGTTGGCCCGCAGGATCAGCCCCGCGTCGGCGCGCCCCTCGCGCACGAGCGCCCGCACCTGCTCCGCGTCGAGGTCCGGCGCGGTGTCTCCCGCCTGCTTCCCCGCCGCGTCCACCAGCTCGATCGCGGGATCGCGCACCAGCGCCCGGATCAGCCGCGCGCTCTCCTCGGTCTGCCCCTCGTCCGCGATCGCGATCGAAAGGCGCGGCGCGTCGCCCGAGCCGCCGGCGAAGATCGCCGCGAACACGACGAAGAACGCGACCGGCAGGAGGAACGTGAGGGCCAGCGCGCCGCGGTCGCGCACGAGGCCGATGAACATCGTCCGCAGGACGGTCAGGCTCATTCGGCGAGGTCCCGGCCGGTGACCTTGAAGAAGACGCCGTACAGGTCCGGCTCGCGCAGGCTGACCTCGAGCGCCTCGAGGCCGTCGGCCGCCAGGCGCGCGCCCAGCGCCGGAAGGTCCGCGAGTTCCCCCCCCAGCGACCCGGACCAGCGGCGCGGCTCGACCGCGTGCGGCGCCAGCCCCAGCGCGTGGAGCCGCGCCCGCGCGGCCTCGCCCGGCGGGTGGTGCAGCGTGAGCGCGAGTTGGCGCGCGCCCCCGAACCAGCGCGCGACGAGGTCCGCGACCGTCCCCTCCGCCTTGAGCTGCCCGTCGTCGAGGATCCCGACCCGGTCGGCCAGCGCCGCGGCCTCCGCGAGGTCGTGGGTCGTCAGCAGCAGCGCGGTGCCCCGCCGCCGCAGGTCGAGCAGCAGGTCGTGGATCCGCTCGCGCGCCTGCGGGTCGACGCCGACGGTGGGCTCGTCCAGCAGCAGCACGTCGGGCGCGTGCAGCACGCCGGCCGCGAGGTTGACGCGGCGCTTCATGCCGCCCGACATGGTCTCCACCCGCGACGCGGCCCGCTCGGCGAGGCCGATCCAGTCGAGCGCCGAGAGCGCCGCCCGCGCCGCGTCGCGGGCCGGCATCCCGGCCAGGCGGCCGAGGACCTCGAGGTTCTCGCGCGCGGTCAGGTCGGGGTAGAGCGCGATCTCCTGCGGCACCAGCCCCAGGCGGCGGCGCACCGCGCGGTCGCGCGAGGGGTCGCGCCCGGCGAGGCGGATCTCGCCGGCGTCCAGTCGCACCCGGCCGCAGACGGCGCGGACCAGCGTGGTCTTGCCGGCCCCGTTGCGCCCGAGGAGCGCGTAGATCTCCCCCGCGCGCAGGGCGAGCGAGACCCCCGCCAGCGCGGACCGGTCCCCGTACGCGCGGCGCGCGCCGTGGACCGTCAGCAGGGGCTCGGCGGACATCGGCGACATTCTAGGGGGATCCGGTGTCGCCCTCCCGGGAGGCCCGGTCCGCGGGGCCCGGTCCGAGAGGCCCGGTCCGCGGGCCAGCGACCGGAGGCTCCCCGGGGCGGCCATCCCGCTCCGCGGGAGGCCGCGGCCCTACCCGTACAGGGGGGGCGGACGCTATCTTCGACGGCGTCCCGGTCCCGGAGGCCACGAACATGGGGCTCACCCCTCTCGACATCGAGTCGCGTCGGTTCAAGCGGGAACTGCTCGGCTACAGCCGCCGCGAGGTGGACGACCTGCTGCGCCAGTCCGCCGACGCGCTGTCGCAGGCCAACCTCGAGCGCGAGGAGCTGACGCGCGTCCTGCTCGCCGCGCGCGGCGAGGCGGACGACTACCGGGCGCGCGAGAAGACGCTGATCGAGGCGCTCGCGGGCGCCGAGCGGCTCACCGAGGAGCGCCGGGCCCTCGCGGAGCAGGACGCCGAGCGGATCATGGCCGAGGCCCGGCTCCAGGCCGAGAGCCTGCTCTCGCGCACGCGCAACGAGATGACGCGGATCGAGCAGCAGATCCTGCGTCTGAAGGTCGAGCGCGAGACGTTCGAGACCCGGCTGCTCGGGCTGCTCGAGGAGCACCGCCGGGCCGTCGAGATCCGCCGCCAGGAAGCCTCGCTGTCGGATAAACTCCGCCCGCGTTCGCCGGTGCCCCCGCCGGCGGTGCCGCAGGCGGAGACGCATGACTGAGCGGAACGCGCCCTCGACGGAACGCCCTGTCGCCGACTTCGCCCTGGAAGGGGCCTCCGAACTCGTGACCTGCGCCGGACCCGCGCCCGCCTGCGGCGCGGACCAGGCGCGCGTGTCCGTCGTCGAGGACGGCGCCGTCGCCGCGTGCAACGGCCGCATCGTCTGGGTCGGTCCCGAGTCCCGGCTGGACAAGGAAGTGCGGGTGCTGCCGGGGGCCACGCGCGTGGACGTGCGCGGCCGCGCCGTGCTGCCCGGCCTCGTGGACGCGCACACGCACCTCGTCTGGGCCGGCGACCGGGCGGACGAGTTCGAGCGCCGGCTCGCCGGCGCGACGTACTCCGAGATCGCGGCCGCCGGCGGCGGCATCCTGCGCACCGTGGACGCGACGCGCGCCGCGGGCGAGGACGAGCTGTGCGCGCTCGCGGGGGCCCGCATGGACCGCCTGGCCCGGCTCGGCGTGACCGCGATCGAGGTGAAGAGCGGCTACGGCCTGTCCACCGAGGACGAGCTGAAGCTCCTGCGCGCCGCCCGCGGCGCCGCGCGCACGCGGCCGTACGAGGTGGTGACCACGCTGCTCGGCGCGCACACGGTCCCGCGCGAGGCGCGCGGCTCGGCCGCGGACCGCGCCCGCTACGTCGACACGATCTGCAGCGAGATGATCCCGCGGGCCGCGGCGCAGAAGCTCGCGCGCTTCAACGACGTCTTCGTGGACGCGCACGCGTTCACGCTCGACGAGGCGCGTCGCGTGCTGCAGGCCGGCCTCACGCACGGGCTCAGGCCGAAGGTACACGCGGACCAGCTCGCGGCCGACGGGGCGGCGGAACTGGCCGCCGAGCTCGGGGCCGTCAGCGCCGAGCACCTCGAGCACGCGTCCGAGGCCGGCATCGCGGCGCTCGCCGCCGCGCGCGTGGTCGCCGTCCTGCTGCCCGCCGCCTCGCTGTTCATCCGCTCCGCGGCCCTGCCCGCGGCGCGGCGCATGATCGATGCGGGCGTGCCGGTCGCGCTGTCGACGGACCTGAACCCGGGCTCCTCGCCCTGCGAGTCGCTGCCGTTCGTGCTGCAGCTCGGCTGCCTGCTGCTGGGGATGACGGTGGACGAGGCGCTCGTCGCCGGGACCCTGAACGGCGCGGCCGCCTGCGGCCTGGACGACGTCGCGGGCAGCGTCGAGCGCGGCAAGCGCTGCGACCTGCTGGTCGTCGACGCGGCCGAGCGGCGTCAGCTGCTCTACGCCTTCGGTTCCCCCCGCATTCACATGGTCATCGCGAGCGGGCGCATCGTCGCCTGACGGCCGGCCTCACCCATTACCGAGAACCGACGGTGATCGGGACCGTCCTCGACGGTCTGTTCCTGTCCGCCCGCCCGCCGGTCGCAGCCGCATCGCATCGCCGGACCTAGATTCCACGCTGGAGAGGCATGGATCGAAACCGGCCCCCGCTGAGTCCCGCGACCTGGGTCTTCATGGTCGCCGTGACGGCCGCCGCCGCGGCGGCCGCCTGGTCGATCCTTGCCCCCGCGGGCCAGCCGCACGACCGCTCGGCGTTCGGCGCCTTCCTCGCCCTCGGCGTGTTCTGGAGCCTGCTCACGTTCGAGGTCGGCCGCCGCTCGCACGGGCGCCTCGAACTCAGCCTCGCGCCCGTCTCGTACCAGGCGCTGCTCGGCGCGGCCGGCCCGGCCGAGGCGCTGATCGTCGCCTGCTGCGTGATCGCGATCGACTGGGCGGTCCACCGCCGCCGCCTGCACGTCGGCGTCTTCAACGTGGCCCAGGTGATCGCCAGCGTGTGGTGCGCGCACGCCGTGATCCTCGCGGCGGGCATCCCGCGCGACACGCCCGCCGGCGCCGGGCTCGCCGCCCTCGTCGGCGCGGTGACGTACTCGATCTCGAACATCGTGCTCACCGGGACGGTCGTGTGGCTCGCGTCGGGCGGCGGCGCGCCGATCGGCCTGCTCTCGCGCTCGACCGTCACCAACGAGGTCGTTCTCTCCTGCTTCTCCTCGCTGATGGCGCTGTCGTGGGGCGTCCACGGCGCCGCGCTGATGCTGTCGATCGCCCCGCTGACGCTGCTGTTCCTGCTGCTCGCGCGGCTCGAGCGCCGCGAGGCGCAGCTGCGCGTCGAGGTCGCCGAGAAGGAGCGCCGGGGCGTCGAGCTCGCCGAGGCGCTGGGCGTCGCCGAGGCGGCGAGCCGGGCCAAGAGCAGCTTCCTCGCGCGGATGAGCCACGAGATCCGCACGCCGATGAACGGCATCATCGGCATGACGCAGCTCGCGCTCGAGACGCCCCTCAACGAGGAACAGCGGGACTACATCTCCGTCGCGAACGGCTCTGCCCGCTCGCTGCTGGCGGTCATCAACGACGTCCTCGACTTCTCGCGGATCGAGGCGGGCCGGATGGAGCTGGACCCGGTGCCGTTCGACCTCCGCCCGTGGCTCGCCGAGACGGTGCGGCTGGTCGCGCAGCCCGCGCACGCCAAGGGGCTGCAGCTGGCGTGGGTCGTGGCCCCGGAGATCCCGGACCGCCTGGTCGGGGACACGCTGCGCCTGCGCCAGATCCTGCTCAACCTCGTCGGCAACGCAATCAAGTTCACGGACCGCGGCGAGGTCGTCGTGCGGGTCACGCCGGACGGGCCGGCAGGTGCCGACGTCCCGCTGCACATCACGGTGCGGGACACCGGAATCGGCATCAGCGACGACAAGCAGAGCGTGATCTTCGACGCGTTCAGCCAGGCCGAGCAGTACATGACCCGCAAGTACGGCGGCACGGGCCTGGGCCTCGCGATCGTCTCCCGCCTCGCGCCGCTCATGGGCGGGCAGGTCCGCGTCGAGAGCACGCCGGGGAAGGGCAGCACGTTCCACGTGACCGCGCGCCTGCAGCGCGCGCCGGCCGTCGACGACCAGGTCCCCCCGCGCCGCGGCGACGCGCTCCTCGTGGACGCGCACGCGCCCAGCCTCGAGACGCTGGCCGGGACCGTCCGGAACCAGGGCTTCGCGCCCGTCGCCTGCGCGACGGCGGCGGACGCGCTGGCCTACCTCTCGCGCCGCGGGGCGCGGCCCGATGTGGTCATGGTCGACGCGTGGCTCCCGGTCGAGGACCGCGCCGCCATCGAGTCCGCGCTGAAGGCGCTGCCGGAGCGGAACTCCGTCGCGGTCCTGCTGCTGGTCTACGCCGCGCTGCGGGCGGGGGATTCGACCGCCGCGCCCTTCGCGCACGCGCCGCGGGTGATGAAGCCGATCCAGCCCGACCAGCTGGGCCGCATGCTCGCCCACCTGGCGTCGCCGGACCTCGAGAGCCAGGCGACCGAGGTCTTCCACAGCGGCCCGGTGAACACGATCCGGGTCCTGCTCGCGGAGGACAACCCGGTCAACCAGAAGCTCGTCGTCCGGCTGCTCGAGCGCGAGGGGCACGCCGTGGTCGTGGCCCCGAACGGGCTCGAGGCGGTGAAGGCCTGGCGGCGCGAGGAGTTCGACCTGGTCCTGATGGACCTGCAGATGCCGGAGATGGACGGGCTGACCGCCACCCTGGCGATCCGGAGCGAGGAGGCCGCGGGCCGCCGCCGGACCCCGATCGTCGCGCTGACGGCCCACGCCGGGAACGCCGACCGGGACGCCTGCCTCGGCGTCGGCATGGACGATTTCCTGACCAAACCCCTCGAACGCGAGCAACTCAACGGGATCGTGGCCCGGCTGGTCGCCGCGCGCGACGGCGTGCCTGCTGCCGGCTGACGGCTACGGTTGGACGACCCCGGGTAACGACCCCGGGTAACGACCCCGGCTGACTGCCCTCGTTCAATCGGTTTTTTTGTCGCATACGCGACCGGCGGGGGACGACAGGATGACCGAAACCGTGCCAGAGTTCGGCCATCCGGGGGCGGGTAACCACAAATCATCGCGAACGATCGAGGGCACCCGCGGCCTGCGCGTTGCCGCGGCACCGGGATTGCCTTCAGGTGATCGAAGGGCGGCCGGTCGTCCGTACCGGCCGGGAAGGGACAGAACGATGCGAACCCGCAGGCTGAGCCTCCTCCTGGCCGTGCTCGTCGTCGGCGGTGCCCTCGCCGGTCCGGCGTTCTCCCAGGCGGTCCTCGTTTCCCCGAAGGCGGCGCCGGATCTCGCGCCCGCGGCCGCGGCCGCGCCTGCCGACCAGCCGTTCCGCACGATCATCGCCTACAGCGGCGGCGGCGGGGCGTCGTCGGACGCGCTGGTCGCGGCGGTGGCCGGCTCGATCGGCGGCACCGTCGTGCGCAACGACGGCGCGCTCGGCCTGGCGGTCCTCGACGTGGCGCCCGCGAACCTCGAGGCGAAGCTCGCGACGCTGATCGTCCACCCGTCGGTCACGTACGTCCTGCCCAACCGCCCGCTCGTCGCGACGGCCGAGGTCGTCGAGGGCGGCCACCTCCGCGTGACGACCGGCGTGGCCGGCGCGCGGCGCGGCAACGGCGGCGTGCTCGACGGCGGCGGCACGACGGTCGCGGTGGTGGACTCCGGCATCGCGGAGGGCGGCGACATCCCGTCCCACCGCGTCGTGACGCGCCGCGACTTCACCGGCGAGGCGCCGGGCGCGACGAAGGACCCGTACGGCCACGGCACGCACGTCGCCGGGATCGTCGCCGGCAGCGGCGCCGGCTCGGCCTCCCTGCCGCGCGCGTTCACGGGCATCGCCCCCGCGGCACGGCTGGTGGACCTGCGCGTCCTGCGCGCGGACGGCTCCGGCGACCTCGACAAGCTGCTCGCGGCCCTCTCCTGGCTGAACGACAACGCGGCCGCGTACGGCATCCGCGTCGTCAACCTGTCGCTCGGCGCGAAGCCGGCGGAGTCCTACGTGAAGGACCCGCTGTGCCGCGCGGTGGCCGCGCTCGCGCAGAAGAAGGTCATCGTCGTGGCGTCGGCCGGCAACTTCGGCAAGACGCAGGACGGGCAGACGATCTTCGGCGGCATCGCGTCGCCGGGCAGCTGCCCCGACGTGATCACGGTCGGCGCCGCCAACACCTTCGACACCGACGTCCGCGGCGACGACGGCATCGCGTCGTACTCCTCGCGCGGCCCCGTCACCTCGTGGGCGGGGCGCGACCTGGACGACGACGGGCTGCTCGACGACGGCGAGCTGCTGTTCGACACCCTGGTCAAGCCGGACCTGGTCGCGCCGGGCAACAAGATCGTGTCGGTGCTGTCGCCGGGCTCGCGGATCGCGACCGACCACCCCGAACTGGTGGTCGCGCCGGGATACCTCAAGCTCTCCGGCACGTCGATGTCCGCGCCCGTGGTCGCGGGCACGGTCGCCCTGATGCTGCAGGAGCGGCCGCTGCTGACGCCCGACCTGTGCAAGAGCGTGCTGATGTACACCGCGCAGCGCCTGCCGGAGCCGTACCTGCTCGAGCAGGGGGCGGGCCTGCTGAATGCGCGCGCGGCGCTCGACCTGACCGCGGCGATCACCCCGAACGTGGGGCCGGACTCGCTCGCGCCCGGCGCGTCGATCACGCGCGGCCTCGACCTCTCCGGCGCGCAGCTCTCGTCCGTCGTGGCCGGCGTGAGCGTGCCGTGGGGTCGCGGCGTCTTCTACGTCAACGGCTGGTTCTTCAACCGCGACGTGCTGCGCACGGGCGACGTGCGCTGGGTGCGCGACGGCCGCGTGGTGACGACCTCGCGCGGCGTGTGGCACGCGCCCCTGTCCGCGTGGAGCCTCGGGACCGCGCCGGGCAGCGGCCAGCCGGGCGCGCTCGGCGTCGTCTGGGCCGACGGCTACCTGTCGGCGGACGCGGCGCAGCTCCCGCCGAATTACGTCGCGACGTGCGCCAACCTCGGCGTCACCGGCCGGCGGATCGACGCGGTCTCGCCGGGCGCGACGACGCTCTACGCCAACGGCGTGATCTGGGGCGACGGCATCATCTGGGGCGACGGCATCATCTGGGGCGACGGCGTCATCTGGGCCGACGGCGTCATCTGGGGTGACGGCATCATCTGGGGCGACGGCGTCATCTGGGCCGATGCCAACGACGAGGACGGCATCATCTGGGGTGATGGCGTCATCTGGGGCGACGGCATCATCTGGGGCGACGGCGTCATCTGGGGTGACGGCATCATCTGGGCCGACGGCATCATCTGGGGCGACGGCGTCATCTGGGGCGATGGCATCATCTGGGGCGACGGCATCATCTGGGGGGACGGCGTCATCTGGGGTGATTGACCCGGGAGGCACCGGACACTCCGGACGCACCAAGCACTCCGGACGCACCGCATCGGATGCGACGCAGGGGCGGCCTTCGGGCCGCCCCATTTTTCATGAGCTGGCGACGCCGGTCACGGCTCGACCGTCCAGCCCTCCACCCCCTCGAGGACATCCGACGGGGTGAGCGTCGCGGTCCCGTGCACGCGGGCGCGCACGCCGGTCAGCACGTTCGTCCGGTACAGCATCGTGTACGGCTGCTGCTCGTGGAAGATCCGCTCCCACGCCCGCCAGCGCTCCACCCGCAGCGCGTCGTCGAGTTCGTCCCGCGCCGCCGCCGCGAGGCGGTCCGCCTGCGCGTCGCTCCAGCAGCCAAAGTTGTTCCCCTCGGCGGAGCAGGCGCCGCCGTGCAGCATCTCCGTCATGTCCACGCGCGCCGAGGCGCGCCAGCCGCCGATCCACGCGTCCATGCCGTGCTGCGCGAGCGTCTTGTAGAACGCGGAGTTCTCGACCGGGACGATCTCGACGGCGACGCCGACGGCGGCGAGGTCGCGCTGGACCAGCACGGCGGCGTCGCGCTTGATCGCGCTGCCGGCCTGCACGAGCAGCCCGAGCGAGAAGCGCGTCCCGTCCCTGCGCGGGACGCCGGCCTCGTCGAGCAGCGCCTCCGCCGCGGCGCGATCCGCCGGCAGCGGGCGCAGCGCGGGATCGTGCTCGGGCAGCGGCGCGAGCAGCGGCGACGCGGGCACCTCGCCCTCGCCCTTCAGCAGCACGTCGACCAGCGCCTGCCGGTCGATCGCCAGCGTGAGCGCGCGGCGCACGCGCGCGTCCGCGAGCCGCGGGTGCGGACCGTTCCCCTTCCGGGTGTTCCAGCCGAGGTACGTGTAGCCCCAGTCCGCGCGCCGCTCGAGGCGCACCCCGGGCGCGGCCGCGGCGCGCGCGGCGTCCGCGGGCGTGAGCGCGGGCACGAGGTCGAGGTCGCCGGCGATCAGCTGCGTCACGCGCGCGGCGGCGTCCGGCACGACGCGCAGCACCAGCCGCTCGAGGCGCGGCGGCACGGCGGCGGCCGCGTTGCGTTCGAGCACGATCTCCTGTCCGGGACGCACCGCCGCGACGCGGAACGCGCCCGCCGCAGGCAGTTCACGGCCCCAGTCGGTCGCGCGCCAGTCGGCGAACGGGATCCGCGCGAGGCTGGCCGGCAGGACGTTGAGGTCGTTCACGTCCATGAACTGGCCCGGGTACGCCGCGTCGAAGAGGACGCGCGCGGTGCGCTCGTCCGGGCACTCGATCGCGCGGATGTGACGCTTGATCGAGGCGCCGCGCCAGGCCACCTCGGGCGCCGTCTGGGCCCGCAGCGTGAACTGCAGGTCCGCGCAGGTCACCGCCGGCCCGAGCCGGAGCACGAGCGCGCGTCCGCCGTCCTCGGCGGACCACGAGGTCGCCGCGTCCGGGTCGAACCCGCCGGGCCGCCCCGCGTCCGGCAGCCGCTCGCGCGCGAGCCGGGGGAGGACCCGGTTCGCGACCCACGAGGACTCGACGCCCCGGGCGAGGTAGACGTTGAGCGAGTCCGGCTCGGCCGCGAGGCCGACGACGAGGGTGCCGCCGGAAGGGGCCGGCTTCTGCACCGCCTCGCGGCCGCAGCCGGGCAGCAGTCCCGCGGCGGGGAGAGCGACGAGGGCGGCGAGAGCGGCGGGCACGGACCGGGTTCGGAATCGCATCGCGTCTCCATGGCGGGCGGCGCCGCCGGGGGGGATCCTCTCCCCCCGAGTTCCAATATGGGCGCCCGTGAACGGCCGCGGCACCGGAACCGGCGCCGGCCCTACATTGCCCGGGTGGCCTCCCTGCTCGCGGCGCGGCTCGTCCGCGCGCTCGTGACGCTCGCGCTCGCGCTGACGCTCGGGTTCGCCCTGCTGCAGCTGGCGCCGGACGACGGCGGGGGGGACGACCCGCGCGTGGGCGGCGCCGCCCGCGCGGCCGCCGCCCGCGCCGAGGGGCGGGACCGGCCGCTCGCGGAACGCTACGGGGGCTACGTCGGCGGCGTGCTCCGCGGCGACCTCGGCGTCTCGCGCCGCTACGGGCGCCCGGTCACGGAGGTCCTCGCGGGGGCCGCGGGCCCGACCGTCCTGCTCGCCGGGACGGCGCTCGCGCTCGCCTTCGCGCTCGGCCTCGGCCTCGGCACCGCGGCCGCGCTCCGGCCGGGCGGGGTCGCGGCCCGGGTCGTCACGGGCGTGCTGCCGGTGCTCGACGCCTGCCCGCCGTTCTGGCTGGGCATGCTCGGCGTCCTCGTCTTCAGCGCGGCGCTCGGCTGGCTGCCCGCGGCGCACCTCGCGGACGCCGGCACGGGCCGCCCGGGCTGGGGCGAGGTCCTGCGCCACCTCCTGCTGCCCGCGCTGACGCTCGCGCTGCCCGGCGCGGCACCGGTCGCGCGGCACCACGCGGCGGCGCTGCGCCGCGCGCTCGCCGCGCCGCACGTCGTCGCGTCCCGCGCGGAGGGGCTGCCGCGCGCCCGCGTGACCGCGCGCGCCGCCCGCGTCGCGCTCCAGCCGGTCCTGGCCCTGTTCGGCCTCGCGCTCCCCGGCCTCGTCGGCGGGGCGGCGGTGGTGGAAGTCCTCTTCTCGTGGCCGGGCCTGGGCCGCCTGCAGCAGGAGGCGCTGCTCGGCCGCGACGTCCCGCTCGCGCTCGGCGCCCTGCTCGTGTTCACCCTGCTCGTCGTCGGCGGCGGGCTCGCGGCCGACCTCCTCGCCGCGTGGGCCGACCCGCGCGCCCGCGATCACGACCCCGCCCGACCGGGGGCCGCATGACCCGCCGCGCGACCGCCGGGGCGGCCGCGGCCTGCGCCGCCGTGTCCCTGCTGGTCGCGGCGGTCGCCTGCGGGGCCGGGGGGGCGGGCACCGTTCGGGGAGCGCTCGACCCGGTCGCGCTGACGCTGCTGCCGCCGCTCGCGCGCGTGCCGGCGCTCGTCGGCCGCGACGGCGCGCTGCACCCGGTCGCGGGGCGCGAGGACGGCCGGCTCGTTCGCGACTGGGCGGTCGCCGGGGACGCCGTCACGTTCCGGCGCGGGCCGCGGACCGAGACCGTTCCGCTCGCGGCGCTGCAGCACGCGCCGGACGGGGCGCCGCGCGTCCGCGGGCTGTTCTTCGCGCTCGGCACCGACCGCTTCGGCCGCGACCTCGCGACGCGGCTCGCGCAGGGCGCGCTGGTCTCGCTCGGCCTCGCGCTCGCGGCGACGCTGGGCGCCGCGGCGCTGGCGCTCGCCGCCGCGCTGGCGGCCGCGTTCGGCGGCCGCGCGGCCGACGCGCTGCTGGGGGCCGTCGGCGACCTGTTCCTCTCGGTCCCGCGGGTGCTGCTGGTGATGACGCTCGCGGCGCTGGTGCGGCCCGGGCCCGCGGGCGTCGCGCTGCTGCTCGCGGCGACGGGGTGGGCCGGGATGGCGCGGCTGCTGCGCGCCGAGGCGCGCGTGCTGCGGACGTCGGACGTCGTCGCCGCGGCGCGCGCGACCGGCGCCACGCCGCTGCGCGTCCTGGGCGCGCACGTCCTGCCGCACCTCGGGGGCACGCTCGCCGTCGCCGTCGCGCTGCGCTTCGGCTCGTTCCTGCTGCTCGAGGCGTCGCTCTCGTTCCTCGGCTTCGGCATCGCGCCGCCGCTGCCGTCGCTGGGCGGGATCCTCGCCGAGGGGCGGGACGTGCTGTTCGAGGCCTGGTGGGTCGCCGCGCTGCCGGGGGTGCTGCTCGTGCTCACCGTGCTCGGCGCGAACCGGCTCGCGGACCGGGTGACCGCGCGCGGGTGAGGCGGGTTTAGCGCAGTCGTTCGATGCCCCCGGTGACCACTCGCAAGTCGACGATGTGGTCGAGAACGTCCTGCGCCGCAGGCGTCAGGACGAAATCGCTATTTCCCACGAGCCCGCTTCGCCTTGGATGTCAGCCTGCGCCGGACCGCCTCGACGGCTTCCGGGCCGTTCACGAGCTCGCCCCGCTCGGATTGCTGGAACCCGATGTGGATCTTGGTCCGGAGTTCCTCGAGCTGTTCGCGCCTGAGCGTCTCGAGTTCGAGAACCAGGTCCTGGTAGGCGGCGGCATCCTGGACGACGAGTTCCGCGCGTCCGTCGACGGTCAGGATCTCGGGCTGTCCGGTCGTCTTCAAACGCTTTCTGAACTCGGCGGTCTGGCGCTTGAAGTGATCCAGCGCGTGCACGTTCCTGATGTCCAGCATGTCACCCCCACGCATGCGGTTCCGCATTGGATCCCATGCGTTATCCATGCTACGCCACGAAGGTCCAGCGCGCCATGGGGGCGTTGGCCCGTGTCTCAGGTGAGGAGCAGGCGGGCGAGGCGGCCGATGCCGCGGAGCGGGCCGGAGCGGGCGAACTCGCGCTGGAAGACCCAGCGGGCCATGTCGCGCGGCGGCGGGACGACGTCGTCGCCGGGGCGCGCGACGAGCGCGAGCGCGTCGGAGGGGCAGGCGACCGCGCAGACGCCGCAGCCGATGCAGCGCGTTTCGTCCACGTGGCAGCCGCCGGGCGGGGCCGCATCGGGCGGGGCAGAGCCCCGCCCCCACGGCTCGGAGGCGCGGGTCTGCCCGGCGGCGGCGAGCGCACGGGTCGGGCAGCGTTCGGCGGCGGCGGCGCCGCACGCGACGCAGGCCTCGGCGTCCACCGCGGCGACCCGGCTCGAGCGCAGCAGCAGGTGCGGCGCCTCGAACTCGACGACGCCGCGCAGGAACCCGCAGCAGCACGCGCAGCAGTTGCACACGAACATCGACTCGCGCTGCACGTTGTACGTGCAGTGCACCAGCCCCTCGCGCTCCGCGAGGTCGAGCACCGCGCGCGCCTCCTCGCGCGTGATCGTGCGGCCCCACGGGGGGTACTCGCGGAACGCATCCTCGCGCGAGGAGAGCGCGAGGCACGTCTCGAGCGGGTGCGTGCACGGGTGGCCCAGCGCGGCGCGCTCCGTGCGGCACAGGCAGTCCATCACGCGGAACGAGCGGGCCTCGTCGATCATCCGCGCCAGGTCCTCGTAGGGCAGCACGTCGGCGCGCGCGTCGAAGCGGGCGCCGACCGGGATCGCCTGGCCGGACGCCGGGACGACGCGGCCTAGCGCCGGGACGACGCGGCCGAGGGCCGGGCCGACGCGGCCCATCGTGCGCATCAGCACCGGCAGGTACGCCTCGCACAGCGCGGCGAGTTCCGCGTCCATCCGCGGCAGCTGGAACTCGTAGATCCCGACCACGAACGGCACGAGCATGTAGCGCGGCCCGCGGCGGGACGGGAGGGCGAGCACCTGGCCGCGCGCGGCCATCGAGGCCAGCGCGTCCGCGACGTCCTCGTCGGCCCGCCCCGCCCGGCGCGCGACCGCGTGCGGCGTCTCGGGCCGGGCGCGCAGCCGCAGCGCGAGCGCCGCGTCCTCGGGCGTGAAGATGCGCTGGAGGATCCGCAGCTCGAGCCCGTCCGGCGTGGACGGGAACCCCTGCGGGAAGCGGTCCAGCCTCGCCGCGAGCCTGCGGTAGACGCGTCCCGTGTCCTCGATCCCGCGGGCCATGCGTTCATGGTCCGCCCGCCGGCCCCCAGAAACATCGACGGCCAAGAGAGTTAACGCCTTCCGTTAATGCAGACTTAATCGTAAATAGCCACGGAGTTCCGCCCGCGTTGCCGCACTCGTTCCTGTTTCCGTTTTCGGTCCCGGCCGAGGGAGAGGTCCATGCCACGTTTCCGCGCGCTCGACGTCGCCGCGCCGCTCGTCAGGTTCCGCATCCTCCTCGTCGCCGCGCTCGCGGTGCTGTGCGGGCCCGCGCTCGCCGCTCCGCCCGCGGCCCCGGCCGCGGGGCTGCGCGCCACCGTCGTCGCGGACGAGGGGCGCCGGATCGTCCTCGACGTGGAGCTGCTCTCGTACCGGCTGCAGCCGGTGCGGATCGACGGCGCCGAGTACGTGGTCCCGGTGATCCCCGGCGAGGCCGTGGCGCTGGAGGCCGGCGCGCCGGCGCTGCC
>JADHED010000149.1_pt1 | contig 97192 bp, 83 predicted proteins | sample 8952041 | NCBI WGS metagenome assembly JADHED01 (sample SAMN16124423, study PRJNA663239) | bioreactor sludge metagenome | isolation source: sludge (control) | place: India:Bengaluru | collected 2018-09-08
CGCTTCGAGCGGCTCACGAATGAAAGCCCCCGGCTCTGCCGGGGGATGGTTACTGGCGTGCTCCGCGAGACCGAGGAGCGTGGAGGTAATCGCATAGGGTTCCGGGCATGGGTTCGGGCTGGCAATGCAACATCCCATGCTCTAATGTAGCCACCCTTTGGTTGAGCAACCCTTTGGTCGCGATGTACCGCACCCACTTCCCGCCCCAGCCACTGGCAACCTTGAGCCCGGGCGGGGCGGAGGAAGGCGCCCTGGCTAGTGGCATCGCCACCGACCGACCGACGCAGCGAGGATAGAAGCGAGATGCCGTCATTCGACGTGGTTTCGGAAGTGGACCTGCAGGAGGTCCGCAACGCCGTGGATCAGGCCAACCGCGAGGTGGGTACCCGCTTTGACTTCAAGGGCATCAAGGCGAGCTTCGAACTGGCCGGCGAGGTGATCAAGCTGAGCACGGAACGGGAATTCCAGTTGCGGCAGATGATGGATATTCTCCGCCAGAAGCTGGTCAAACGCGGGGTCGACATCGGTAGCCTGGATGTCAAGGAACCCACCACCAGCCTGAGCGCCGCGCGGCAGGAGGTGGGCCTCAAGCAGGGTATCGCCACCGAGACGGCCAAGGACATGATCAAGGCCCTCAAGACGGGCAAGCTCAAGGTTCAGGCCCAGATCCAGGGCGACCAATTGCGGGTGTCGGGCAAGAGCCGCGACGACTTGCAGGCCGCCATCGCGCTGCTGCGCGAGGGCGACTGGGGTTTGCCCCTCAAGTACACCAATTTCAGAGACTGACTTTAGAGATCAAGTAATGCGAATGAATGCCCAGATCCCGGCCTCCGGCAAGACCCTGCTGGCCGCCGCCCTGTTATCCCTCTGCTCCGCCCAGGTCGCGGCGGACCCGGCTGCCATCAAAAAGAGCCTGGCGCAGATATTGCCCGAGTACGAGGTCGACAGCGTCCACGAGACGCCGGTGCCCGGTCTCTTCGAGGTCCTCATCGGTACCGATGTGCTCTATGTCAGCAAGGACGGCCGCTACATGGTCCAGGGGCGGATGATCGACCTGACCACCAAGGAGGACCTGACGGAGACCTCACCCCGCCTGGAGCAGGCACGCCAGAAGGAGGCCAAGGAGCGGGCGGCGGCGATCAACAAACTCGGCGAGGATCAGATGATCGTCTTTGCCCCGGAGGGCAAGCCCACCTACACGGTCACGGTCTTCACGGATATCGACTGCGGTTATTGTCGCAAGCTCCATGGCGACATGGCGGGCTACAACGCCGAGGGGATCAAGGTCCAGTATCTCTTCTACCCGCGGGCGGGGGTGGGTTCGCCCTCCTTCGACAAGGCCGTGTCCGTCTGGTGCGCCGACGATCGTCGGGCGGCCATGACCGATGCCAAGGCCGGCAAGTCGATTCCGGACAAGAAGTGCGCCAACCCGGTGAAGGAGCACCTGGAGATGGGTGAAAAGATGGGGGTTTCCGGCACGCCGGCCATCGTCCTGGAAAATGGCGAGATGATCCCCGGCTACGTCCCGCCCAAACGCCTGGCGGCCATGCTCAAGGAGAAACTGGGCGGCTAGTTTCGCCCCAGGGCGTAAGTGGGGCAGGGATGCTCCTCTGCGTCTTTACTCCCAACTCCCAGTTGCTCACCCCACCAACCTGCGCGATTCCGCTGGCTACTTCCTCGTCACCAGATGTAGCCAAGACTTTCCTGTCCGCACCCATCTCAATGCATGATCCCGATGGGTAATTCCTGGTCCGTCATGAGACCTCCGGACTGGTTCAGAACCCCTCGGTGCTGGTGAAGAGGCCCACCCGCAGGTCCTTCATGGTGTATATCTCCCGCCCATCCACGGCGACGCTGCCATCGGCGATGCCGAGCACCAGTTTGCGGGCGATGACCCGCTTCATGTCGATCTGGTAGGTGACCTTATTCGCCGTTGGCAGGACCTGGCCGGTGAATTTCACCTCCCCCACCCCCAAGGCCCGGCCACGACCGGGGTTGCCGATCCAGCCCAGAAAAAAGCCGACCAGTTGCCAGGTGGCGTCCAGGCCCAGACAGCCCGGCATGACCGGATCGCCGGGGAAATGGCAGTCGAAGAACCAGAGCTTGGGGTGGATATCCAGTTCCGCCAGGATCTCGCCCTTGCCATAGGCGCCGCCCTCGTCGCTGATGCGCACGATGCGATCCAGCATGAGCATGTTGGGCGTCGGCAACTGGGCGTTGCCGGGGCCGAACATCTCCCCTCTGCCGCATTGCAGCAGTTGTTCGTAACTGAAGGCTTCCTGACGCATGGTAGGCGTGTCCTGGGGCTAGGGCCCTGGCGGGGGAACGGTTGGCATGACAATGCGGCCGACCCACCAGGGAGTGGGGTGAAGAGAGATGAGTGGAGCGGCTGGTTGATGCCTGACGGACCCGGGTGCTGGCCAATGCTGGGCTAATCTGGTGGGATCCGAGGGGTTAGCACGGGTATATGTCAGTTCCGGACCGCCCTAGGTCTGTGGTAACCCAGTGTCCAGCGCCATGAGGCGTGCCCGCAGGAAGGACAGGACCTCGGCGATGGGCACCAGGGTCAGGTCCGCGTCCCGGCGGCCCTTATATTCCAGGACCCCCTGATCGAGGCCCTTGTCCCCGACCACCAGGCGGTGCGGGATGCCAATCAGTTCCATGTCCGCGAACATGAACCCGGGGCGCTCGTCCCGGTCGTCGAACAGTACCTCGATGCCGGCGGCGGTCAGTTCCTGGTACAGGGCCTCGGACGCCTCCCGCACCCGGTAGGACTTGTGCAGTTTCATCGGCACCAGGGCGACCTGGAAGGGGGCGATGGCCTCCGGCCAGCTAATGCCGCGCTCGTCGTGATGCTGTTCGATGGCGGCGGCGACCACCCGGGAGACGCCGATGCCGTAACAGCCCATCTCCAGGGTCAGGGCGCGGCCGGACTCGTCCAGGACCGTGGCCTTGAGGGCCTCGCTGTATTTCTGGCCGAGTTGGAAGATGTGCCCGACCTCGATGCCGCGGGCGATGGTGAGGCGGCCCCGGCCGTCCGGGCTGGGGTCACCCTCGACCACGCTGCGCAGGTCGGCGACCGGTGGCAGGGGCAGGTCCCGGCCCCAGTTGAGGCCGAACCAGTGCTTGCCGTCCTCATTGGCCCCGGCGCTGAAATCGGCGGTCACCGCCACGGTGCGGTCGGCGACGTAGGGGATGGGCAGGCCCAGGGGGCCGAGGGAGCCGGGACCGGCGCCGATAGCGGCGCGGATCTCCTCCTCCGTCGCCATCCGCAGGGGCTTGGCCACCTGAGGCAGCTTCTCCGCCTTGATGGGATTCAGCTCGTGGTCACCCCGCACCAGCAGGGCGATGAGGCGGGGCGCGCCGTTACCGGGGCCGGCGGGAGCGGCCGCTGCACTCGGTGGGGAGCCAGCTTCTCCGGATGCGGCTGGCGCACCCTGCGACGAGCCCGCCGTCCCGGGAGTAGGGTTGGCGGCGGTTGCATTGCCCGGATCGGGAGCGGCGGCCACCACCAGGGTCTTAATGGTGCGCTCGATGGGCTGGCCAAACTGCACCACCAGTTCCTGGATGGTTTTGGCGTTCGGGGTGTCCACCAGCCGCTTGTCCTCGGACGGCGCCGGCAGGCGGTCCGCCAAGGGCAGGGCCTCCGCCAGCTCGATGTTGGCGGCGTAATCGCTGGCGTCGGAGAAGACGATGGCGTCCTCGCCGGAGTCCGCCAGGACATGGAATTCATGGGACGCCCGGCCACCGATGGACCCGGTGTCCGCCTGCACCGGGCGGAAGTCCAGGCCGCAGCGCTGGAAGATACGGCTGTAGGTGGCGTGCATCACCTGGTAGGTCTCCGCCAGGGAGTCGCGGTCCAGGTGGAAGGAATAGGCATCCTTCATCAGGAATTCCCGCGCCCGCATCACCCCAAAGCGGGGGCGGATCTCGTCGCGGAACTTGGTCTGGATCTGGTAAAAGTTCACCGGCAACTGCTTGTAGCTACGCAGTTCACGCCGCGCCAGATCGGTGATGATCTCCTCGTGCGTGGGACCGAAGCAGAATTCCCGCTGGTGACGGTCCTTGAGGCGCAGCAACTCGGGGCCGTATTGCTCCCAGCGCCCGGATTCCTGCCACAGCTCAGCAGGCTGCACCGCGGGCATCAGCACCTCCAGGGCCCCGGAACGGTCCATCTCCTCGCGGACGATATGCTCCACCTTGCGCAGCACCCGCAGCCCCAGGGGCAGCCAGGTGTAGAGGCCCGCCGCCAGCTTGCGGATCATGCCCGCCCGCAACATCAGCCGGTGACTGGCTACCTCCGCGTCGGCGGGGGTCTCCTTAAGGGTCTGCAGGGGGAAGCGGGAGGTGCGCATGGGGTTGGGCCAGGGGTAAAAAAGGGCCCATTGTAGGTAGCACCTTCGGGAGTAACAAGCGGTTGGAGATCTCTACGGTTGGACATCTCTGTGTAGGAGATCCCGGTTGGAGATCGGGGTAGCCCGGAGGGAGGGCCGGGCGCCAACGCGGTCAGGGTTTATCGGAGAAGCGATAGCCCACGCCCCGCACTGTCTGCAGCAGATTGTCGTGGCCGGTTTCCTCCAGGGCCTTGCGCAGGCGGCGGACGTGGACATCCACCGTCCGTTCCTCGACGTAGATCTGCTCGCCCCAGACCTGATCCAGGAGTTGGGAGCGGGTGAAGGCCCGCTCGGCGTGGCTCATGAGGAAATGGAGCAGGCGGAATTCGGTGGGGGCGACATCGACCCGCTGACCGGCGGCGGTGACGCGATGGCTGACGTTGTCGATCCGCAGGCCACCGATCTCGATCTGGTCGGTGGGCTCCTCGGGCCGGGAGCGGCGCAGCACGGCGTTGACCCGGGCCACCATCTCCCGGGGGGAGAAGGGTTTGGCGATGTAGTCATCGGCCCCCGTCTCCAGGCCGCGGATACGGTCCTCCTCCTCGCCGCGGGCGCTGACCATGATGATGGGGATGGCCCGGCTCTTGGGATTTTGTTTGAGCTGCTGGGCCAGTTCCAGACCGGAGCGGCCGGGCAGCATCCAGTCCAGGAGGATGAGGTCCGGCTCCTCGGACTGCATCAGCTTGCGTGCCTCGTCGGCGTGTCCCGCCTCGAGGACGCGAAACCCGGTGCCCTCGAGGGCAAAACGGATGACTTCACGGATATCGGGTTCGTCGTCGATGATCAGAATGGTCGCCATGGTGCTCAGGGTTCGTGAAGGGCGCCGGGGGAACGTGGGGGAACGCGGAGGCGGGTACGCCGTGCGAAGGATCTCACTGCCGAGTGTCATTGTATGAAGATCCCGTGACAAGGATGTGACGGCTGGGTGTGACGGCTGGGGGGCAACAGCGGTCAGATTTGGCATCGCGCCAGCAGGGAGCTTTCCGCGTTGATGGTTGATGCATCGCCCAGGACGTAGCCGCTGTGACGTGGCCGCTGACTACCCGCCAGGTCCCATCGGGTTATGATGCGGTCCTCGGCCGCTCGCCCCAAGGGGTTCAACTCGATTCCGCACTTGATAAGCCGTCATGTCCGATTTTTATCTGCGCTTCCTGGGCGTCGGCAACGCCCATGCCCCCGCGCTGGGATCATCCGCGGCGGTCCTGGAACGGGACGAGGAACCCTGTCTGCTGATCGACTGCGGACCGGACACCCTGTCGGCTTATCTTGGGGTTCACGGCAACCTGCCCAGGGCCATCTTCATCACCCATGCCCACCTGGATCATATCGGTGGCCTGGAGGGGCTCTTTTACCGCCTGGCGACCGCCCCTGAACTGATCGAAGCGCCGCGGCTGTTCGTCCCCGTCGAACTGATCCCGGTCCTGCAACGCCGGCTGGCGGATTACCCCAATCTGCTGGCGGAGGGCGGGTGCAATTTCTGGGACGTCTTTCACCTGATCCCGGTCGCGGAGCGCTTTTGGCTCCGGGACCTGCTGTTCAACGTCTTCCCCGTCCGCCATCACGAATACCTTGGTGCCTTTGGGCTGGCCCTAAAGGGGCGTTTCCTGTTCACCGGGGATACCCGGCCCATCCCGGAGATCCTCAACCGCTATGCCAGCCAGGGTGAGTTTATCCTGCACGACTGCGGTATCCGTCCCAACCCCTCCCACACCGGGTGCGAGGACCTGGCCCGGGAGTACAAGCCCGAACAGCGGCAACGCCTGGTGCTCTACCACTATGCCTCGGAGGCCGATGGCCGGGGGCTGGAAGCGCGGGGTTATCGCATCGTCCGCCGGGGGGAGCGGCTGGCGCTGCGCTGTCCCGTCCCCTTGACCCAGAACGAAACCGAGTTGCTTACCGATTCCGGGTCATGAATTCCGGGTTGCGCGCCGATCTGGGGTCATGACCCTGGTAACGCCTGTTAAGTTGGAGCCTGTCCACGACCATGACCATGCCGATTTCCCCGCCTCCACCGACCTCATCCCCGGAAACCGTCGCCCCCCTGTTCCAGGGTCGCATCATCCGCCTGACCCAGGAGCTGGTGCGTCTGCCCAACGGCCATGAGGCGGAATTGGAGATCGTCCATCACCCGGGAGGGGCCGCAGTCGTTGCCCTGGATGCGGACGGCCGGGTCTGCCTCTTGCGTCAATATCGCTATGCGACGGGTGGCTGGCTGTGGGAATTACCTGCTGGCAAGATCGATAACCGCGAGCCGCCCCTGGACACGGCCCGGCGGGAGCTCGCGGAGGAGGCGGGCCGGGAGGCCGCGGAGTGGCGGGAACTGGGGTGCATGCATAGTTCACCCGGCATCCTGACGGAGGTGGTTTACCTCTATCTGGCGCGCAACCTGACCTTGACCGCCACTGGCCATGAGCATGAGGAGGTCATCGAGGTCCATTGGCTGCCCCTGGCCGAGGCCCTGACCTGGTGTCGGGATGGTCGGATCTCCGACGCCAAGACCCTGATCGGCCTCTTCCGCGCCGAGTCGGTGCTGGCCTAGAAGCCAGATTGTGCTTCCAATAGGGATTCGTCGGGCGCGTCTTGACAGTGGGGCGACCACGGACAAATACTCAAGGCATCGCTTGGGATGTCACAACGCCTTGTCAGGAAAGAAATAACCCAATGAACAAGCTGCCTGTCACTCGTCGTCTCCTGGTTGCGGCCAGCCTGGCGGCCATCATCGGGCTCAGTGGCTGCGTGGTCGGGACCACAGCCTATTACCCCGATTACGGGCCGGGGGGTTACGACTACCTTTATTACCCTTCCTCGGGCATCTACTACGACAACGTGGGGGGTTACTACTATTACCCCTCGGGTGGGACCTGGGTCCAGACCACGGTCCTGCCGTCCTACCTCTACAGCGGACTGGGGACCTATGTGATCCTGACCAACCCGGGGCCCCGTCCCTGGTACCGCTATGACGAACATCGGCACTATTACCCGCCGGAGAGCTATCGCCACCATCCCCCCAAGCCACCGCCCCCACGGCCCAAGCCCAATCCTTATTGGGACGATCACCGTCCGGGAGACGACCGGCCGCCGCCGGGTTGGCGCCCGCCACCCGATCATCGGCCCCCACCCAAACCCCCGGGTGGCGGCGGGCCCTGGCCTGATGACCGGCCACCGCCCGGCGATCGTCCCTGGCCGGGGGGCAAGCCACCTGCTGACCGCCCCTGGTCGGGAGGCAAACCGCCTCCCGCGGATCGTCCCTGGTCAGAAGGCAAGTCGCCCCCTGGCGTGCGTCCACCGTCCGGACCATCCGGTGGTTCACCGCCCCGCCCGGTGCCAGGAGCGGGCGGCGTTACCCTGCCCTGGGCCCTGGGAGAGGGACAAGATTCAGGTCCGGCCCCTCTACCCGGGCCTGTCGGCGGGGTAAGTCCCGGCAGACCTAGCAACCAGGGTTATCAACCCTGGACGCACGACACGGGACGGCCCTCACCTATGCCCCAGTTCCAGCCCCCGGGCAAGCCGCCCTCTGGCTGGCCGGGTGCCGCTCCGGTCACTCAGGCCCCAGTACCAGGACCCAGACCTTCACCCGTCACAGGCACGATGCCCGGTCCGCGGCCGGTCATCGCTCCGGCTCCCCAGGAGGCCCCGGCTCCCAAGCCCGCTCCGGGACAATCCTGGCCCAACCGCCCGGGTGCCAAGCCGCCACCCGGCTCCGGGGGTGAGCCGGCTGGAATGGGCGGGGAGGGCAGAACTGGTCCAGGGACGCCTTGGGGGTCAGGAGGAGGGCCAGGGGGTGGCCGCCCGCCGTCCTTCAACGTCAATTATTGACCCCGTGGCTAGCCGGCACTTTTCCCGCCAGGGCTGTCACTTTTATCGCCAGGGGTCGGCAGGGAAGCGCCAGGGGTCGCCAGGAATGGCGACTGCATGAACTTCTCCGCGTGCCCGCAAGGCCCATGGTGGGCCCGGGAGGGAAGGGGTTCAGCGGACGATGTCGGTGACCTTCCAGGTCAGACCCTCCAGTTGCAGACGGAGGTGGGTTTCCCCATGGCCCAACCGGCCAAGTCGGACCAGGAAGCGGTTCCAGGACTCGAACATGGCGAAATCGACGGCGGCCAGGAGATAGGCGGGTCGGCGCTCGGTGGTGGCGGACACTGCGTCCCGTAACTGGGTCTGGACCCAGGCCAGGTCGATGGTATCTTCCAGGGCGGCCTCGCCGGCCCGTTGCAGGCCTTGCTGCAGCCAGCGCAGGGGCTCCATCCCGGGGGCGGCGGCCTCCCGCATGCCCAAGGCCCAGGTCAGGCGCTCCTTGGTGTTGGCGCGGATGGCGTCGAGATCGACCAGGGGGGCCAGGGCGGCGGGGTCCGGGCGGCCCAGGGCATCGTCGAGCCGATAAAGGTGGTAGTAGGGCCAAAAGAGGAAGATCAGGAGTGAGGCCAGGAGTAGCGAGACGATGAAGCGCATGATGGCCTGCCAGCGGGAGCTGGGAGTGGAGGAGGGTAATCCCCATTCTACTCCCCGCGACTCGCTTTTCGGTCCTTCCTGACCGGGGGGACGCTGAGCGGAGCCCCGGGCGGGGCGGGGCTATAATGGCATCATGCCCTTAAGCGGAGGTGGAGCTAACGATGGAAGACATCAGCCAGACCCTGGCCCTGACCCTCGGCGCCGGTTGGGCCAGCGGCATCAATCTCTACGCCGCCATTCTGGTGCTGGGCTTTCTGGGCCTGACCGGGCGCCTGGACCTCCCCGAGGGCCTCCAGGTGCTCAGCGATCCCCTGGTGATGATGGTCGCAGGTTTTATGTATCTGGCGGAGTTCTTCGCCGACAAGACGCCCGGGGTGGACACGGTCTGGGACAGCTTCCACACCTTCATTCGCATCCCGGCCGGGGCCCTGCTGGCCGCCGGGGCGGTCGGTGATATCGGCCCCGGGGCGGAACTGGCGGCGGCGCTGGCGGGCGGAAGCCTGGCGGCGGCCACCCATGCCGCCAAGGCCGGGGCCCGGGTGCTCATCAATACCTCACCCGAGCCCTTCACCAATTGGGGTGCCTCCCTCGCCGAGGACGTGGCGGTGGTCGCCGGCCTCCTCGCCGCCATCAACCACCCCCTGGTCTTTCTCGCCTTGCTGGCGGCCTTCATTCTGTTGCTGATCTGGCTTCTGCCCAAGCTGTGGCGGGGGGTCAAGCGGGTCTTTGGCGCCCTTGGCCGCTTCTTTGGCCGCAAGGGGGCGGAGCCGGTGGCCGGCAGTTCGCCATCCGCTTCGCGGCCGGAAACGATGACCGAAATCCTGTTGGAGCCACCCCGCCTTGCCGGGCCCGACATTGGTTCCGGTCCCAGTGAAGGCCCTGCGACTGGCTCCGGTCCGGGCTTCGGCCCTGGTCACGGTCCTACCTCCAATCGTGGCCCTGGCTCCGATTCCGGTCCCGCCCCCAGTCGTGGCCCCGCGGCCACTTCGGGCTCCGGTGGTACCGGGGGAGGGGGCTGAGACATGCTGTCGGGGTTCGAGACCTATCTCGTCGGCGGCGCGGTGCGGGATCGCCTCCTCCAGCGGCCGGTCGAGGAACGGGATTACGTGGTGGTCGGCGCCACGCCGGAGCAGTTGCTGGCCCTGGGCTTTCGGCAGGTGGGGGCGGACTTCCCGGTCTTTCTCCATCCGCATACCCAGGACGAGTACGCCCTGGCGCGGACTGAACGCAAGACCCGCCCCGGCTATCGGGGCTTCGTCGTCCACGCCGCCCCGGGGGTGACCCTGAAGGAGGACCTGCGGCGGCGCGATCTCACCATCAACGCCCTGGCGGAGGATGAGGCGGGGGAGGTCATCGACTACTTCGGTGGCCTGGCGGATCTGGAGGCCCGGGTCCTGCGCCATGTCTCCGCGGCCTTCAGCGAGGACCCGGTGCGGCTGCTGCGGGTGGCACGCTTTGCCGCCCAGTTTGCCGACCTGGGCTTCAGCATCGCGCCCGAGACCCTGGAACTGATGCGGGCCATGGTCGAGGCCGGGGAGGTGGACGCCCTGGTGCCGGAGCGGGTCTGGCAGGAGCTGGACAAGGCCCTGGCCGCGCCCAAGCCCTCGCGCTTCTTCGAGGTCCTGCGCCAGTGCGGGGCCCTGGCCCACCTCTTTCCCGAGGTGGACCGTCTCTGGGGGGTCCCCCAGCCGGTCAAGTGGCATCCCGAGATCGACACCGGCGTCCATGCCATGATGGTGCTGGACATGTCGGCCCGGCTCTCCCCCCTGCCCGAGGTGCGCTTCGCCGCCCTGGGTCACGATCTGGGCAAGGGCACCACCCCCGCGGAGATCCTGCCCAGCCACAAGGGCCACGAGGAGCGCAGCGTGGGCCTGATTCACGCCCTGTGCGATCGCCTGCGCGTGCCGAATCGTTATCGGGAGCTGGCGGTGATCGCCGCGCGTTACCACGGCCTGGTCCACAAGATTGGCGAACTGCGCCCGACCACGATCCTGGAGGTCCTGGAGGGGGCGGACGCCTGCCGCCGACCGGAGCGGTTCGAACGGATGCTGCTGGTCTGCGAGGCGGACTATCGTGGGCGCGCGACGTACGAGGAGCGCCACTATGCCCAGGGTGAGCGCTGGCGGGCCTGCCAGGCCGCCATCAGTGGAGTGGATACCGCCGCGATCGCCCGCGCCGCGGCGATCGCCCGCGACGGCGCCATTGCCCGCAGCGCTGCTAACGCCCGTGACGCTACCATCGCGCGGGATGCCGATACCGCGATCACCTCCGATGCCGCCAGCGCTTGCGAGTCCAGGATCGCCCGCGAGGCCGCCAGCGGGAACCTGATTGCTGACCGGATTCGTCGGGCGCGGCTCCAGGCGATTCGGGAGGTGCTTGCGCTTGAGGATGACGCGCCCGACTGAGTGCGGGCGCGCAAGGCCAGCCACAACACCGACCTGTCGGCTGAGAATTCAGGCCGATCCGGATTTCTGGCCGATCCAGATTCCTTTATCAGTCGTACCCTTGCTGCTAACATCCCTTGAGTAATGGATACCAGGGTTGGCAGCCGATTCAAGGCCCAACCCTGTCGCCCCTCGCCCGATCTGATCCCGATCCCCTTTCTAACCCCGGAGTCGCCATGTCCCAGGTCCTGTACGAAGCCAGTCCCTCCTTGTTGCGCATGAATCCCTTCGGCTCCCTGCTGCTGATCCTGGGTCTGGTGGGTGGTGTGCTCATCGCCACACCCCCCGTGGCGGCCGGCCTGGGCGCCGCGCTGCTGATGCCGGCGAACCTGGTCAGCCTGGGCGGGCTGGCGCTCGCGGCCCTGGCCTTCTTCTGGCTGCTGGTCTGGTTTATCCAGACCAAGACGGATCACCTGGTCATCAAGCCGGATGAGATCGTCTGGACCCACGGCCTCCTGAGCAAGCAATACACCGAGATCGCCCAGTCCTCCATCCGCAGCGTGCGCGTCCAGCAATCGGTCCTGCAACGTATCATGGGCGCCGGGGATGTCATGGTCTACACCGCCGGGGATCTGCCGGAGGTCGTCATCCGGGGCCTGCCGAATCCGGAACTGGTGCGGCAACATACCAGCGCTGGCGAGCGGGGCTGAGCCGTGGCGCCCACCGGAAATGGGTCCGGACTGGCCCAAGACCCGCCGGTTGGGGACCCCCAGTGCGGGTCCCGGAGAGGCGGTTCGCGGTTTGGCAACCCACGGCTGAGCGTTTCGCCAAGGAGCAACTTGTGCTATGACGGTTCACGGCACGGTGGGTCGCCACTTGTCCCCTTGCGAAAGGGCGGTTCGCGCCATGGCTGCGCCGGCGCGGGGGATCTCAAACTCCTTGCCCTGCTGCTGGTGGTGGTCCTAATCGTCGTCGCCGCCCTTGGCTATTTTGGCGCCCCCCTGCTGGAGGCGACCGCCACCGCCCTGGCCCCGGGCATGGGGCTGAAGACGGGCATCCTCTGGGGCTTTGGGGTGACGGTGACCCTCTTTATCCTCTTCGCCCTGGTGGCGGGGGATGGCCTGTTCGGGGAGTTACCGTTTATGCTCGGCGCCTTTTTCCTGTTTTTCGCCGTCTTCAGTCTGCTGATCACCTGGATCTTCTGATCTGCCGGCGTTGGCGCCGGGGCCAGGGCCAGGGAAAGCCAGGGCCTGGGGCCTGGAAATGGAGCTGGAACTGTTACAGGAACTGGAACTGGTACAGTAACTGGAACTGGGACTGGGACTAACGGGTACTGGTGGGCATCCCCCCACTCCGATTGTCATCTTCGCAATCCCGCAATCCTGCAATCCCGCAATCCCGCAATCCCGCGAATCTCCCCTTCTCGCGATCCGCCCCTGCATAACCTGCCATCGCTGGCTCACCTTGTCCTGACCCCCGCTGCCTCGTCCGCCGTCGATGTCTCCTGACGCCCTGACCCAATGCCTGGAATGCGGTCTGTTGCAGCGCAATCCGCCCCTGCCTCCCGGGGCGATCCTGCGCTGTGGGCGCTGTGGCGCCCTGCTGCACCGCCACCGGCCGCAGAGCCTGGAGCGTACCCTGGCGCTGACCCTTGCCGGCCTCATCCTGTTCCTGGTCGCCCACAGCTTTCCCTTCCTGGCCCTGGAGTTGCGCGGCCAGGTGCGGGCCACCAACCTGGCCACCGGCGTCATCGATCTCTACCGGGAGGGGATGTGGGAGCTGGCCGGCGCCGTCCTCTTCACCAGCATCCTGGCACCGGGCCTGCAATTGTGCCTGCTCCTGCTGGTACTGGTGCCTCTCTGGCGCGGTCGCCTGCCGGCAGGATTCGGCCGGCTCTTTCGCCAGGTCAAGACCCTGACCCCCTGGGGGATGATGGATGTCTTCATGCTCGGCATCCTGGTCTCGACAGTGAAGCTCGCCGACCTGGCGGCAATCATCCCCGGCCCTGGTCTCTGTGCCTTCGCCTTGCTGATCCTCGTCCTGGCCGCCGCCCAGGCTAGCCTGGACCCGGACATCGTCTGGTCGTCTCTTCCCCTGCCAGCGACGGCACGCGGCGCCCTCCGACCCGGGGCGCCGACCCTCGCCTGTCCCATCTGCGAGCTCGTCAGCCTCGGGGATCGGCCCGCCGATCGGCGGGGGCGCCGCCACTGTCCCCGCTGTGGCGCGCGCCTCCATCACCGCAAACCGCGCAGCCTGCAGCGCACCAGCGCCCTGCTGCTGGCCGCGGCCATCCTTTACGTCCCCGCCAACCTGCTGCCGATCATGCAGACCACCTCCCTGGGGCGGGTGCAGAGCGATACCATTCTCAGCGGCGCCCTCTATCTGCTCCAGTCGGGGATGTGGCCCCTGGCCCTGGTGGTCGTCGTCGCCAGCATCCTCGTGCCCATGCTCAAGATCCTGATCCTGGTGCTGCTGCTGGTCTCGATCCGCTGGCGCTGGACCTGGCGGCCCCGGGATCGCACCCGGCTCTATCGCATCCTCGAACTGGTGGGGCGCTGGTCGATGGTCGACATCTTCGTGGTCACCATCCTCGTGGCCCTGGTGCAACTGGGCAATGTCGCCAATGTGGTCGCCCAGTCGGGGGCCGTATTTTTCGCCGCCGTGGTGGTGCTCACCATGCTGGCCGCCATGAGTTTCGACCCCCGCCTGATCTGGGATACCCAACAAGAGAGGCCCGATGCCAGAAGCGCGCGTTCCTGATCCCGATCTCGCGGCCCCGCCCGAGGCCCTGCCTCCCGCCTCGCCCCCAGACCAACCCCCACCGGCCCCAGCCCTGCCCCCCGATCCGCCTCACGATCTGCCTGAAGCGGAGGTGGCCCCCCGGGGGCGCCTGTCCTCGGTCTGGCTCATCCCCCTGCTGGCCTTGCTCATCGGCGGCTGGCTGGCCTGGAAGAGCTACAGCGAGCGGGGTCCGGAGATCCAGATCGCCTTCAAGTCCGCCACCGGCCTCCAGGCCGAACGGACCAAGGTCAAATTCATGGACGTGGAGATCGGTCAGGTGACCGGCATCAGCGTCAGTCCGGACCTGACCCATGTCCTGGTTAAGGCTCGCCTGCTGGCGGGCAGCGAGCGCTACCTCACCGACGGTACCCGCTTCTGGGTGGCCCGCCCGCGCATCTCCGCCACCGAGGTGACCGGCCTCGAGACCCTGCTCTCCGGCCCCTACATCGCCATCGATCCGGTCACCGCGGGGGATTCCCGCCGGGAGTTCGTTGGCCTCGACACGCCACCCCTGGTGACCACCGCCGAACCGGGTAAGCACTTCGTCCTCAAGGCCGGCAGTCTGGGCTCCCTGAATATCGGCTCGCCGGTCTTTTATCGCGCCATCCAGGTCGGCCAGGTGGTCAGCTATGAGCTGGACCCTGACGATCAGGGGGTCAGCATCCGCGTCTTCGTCTCATCGCCCTATGAGCGCCTGGTGCTGACCAACACCCGCTTCTGGAACGCCAGCGGGATCGATGTCCGCCTGACCACCGATGGCATCAAGGTGGAGACAGATTCCCTGCTCTCCATCCTCATCGGCGGGGTCGCCTTCGAGAACGTCCGCACCCTGGAGGCCGAGGGCACGCCGGCACCCGACAACCAGGCCTTCCCCCTCTATGCCAGCCAGGAGAAGGCCAGCGAGACCCTTTATACCCGGCGGGTCAGCTATCTGCTCTATTTCGAGGGCTCGGTGCATGGCCTGGAGATCGGCGCCCCGGTCATGGTGCGCGGCATTAAGATCGGTCAGGTGCTGGATATCCGGTTGGACTTTGATCCGGACCACCGCAACATCCAGATCCCGGTGCTGATCGAACTGGAGCCGCAGCGGATCGAGGACGCCCCCGAGGTCGCGCCCGGGGAGGAGGGAAATATCATGGCGGAATTGGTGGCCAAGGGTTTGCGCGGCCAGCTCAAGCCCGCCAGTCTGCTCAGCGGCAAGCTCTACGTCGACCTGGATCTGCACCCCAAGGCCTCGCCCGCCGCCCTTGCCCGCCAGGGTGATCTGGCGGTCATCCCTACGGTCCCCGCCCCCCTGGATGACATCGCCAACAAGGTCAGCAGCTTGCTGGGTAAACTGGAGACTCTTCCCATCGAGGCGATCGGCAACGATCTGCGGGATGCCATTCGTGGCGCCAAGGGGGTCCTCAATTCCGAGGCCCTGGCCAACGCCTTGGTGGAACTGGAGGCGAGCCTGCGGGCCCTGCGGTCCGCGGCCCGGGAGGTGGACGAGCAGACCTTGCCCAAGCTGGCCGCCGCCGTGGATCAGGTGCGCGCCACCTTCAAGTCCGCCCAGGAGGTGATCGCCCCGGACACGGCCCTTTATCAGGACATCAAGCGGGCCGTGACGGAACTCTCCGCCGCCGCCCGCGCCACCCGCGACCTGGCGGACTTTTTGGAACGACATCCGGAGGCCCTGATCAAGGGCAAGGGGGCACGATGAGCAGATGCCTAAGGCAGGGGTCGGCTAGGGCCGGGAGTGTCCAGCAGGTAAGGCTATCAAGGCTGAGAACCCAGTCAGATTCGGGAGCTGACACGAAAGCACAAACACAAGCAGGAATTGGAGTCGCAACCGGGACGGGATCAGGATTGGGATCAGCATTGGGACCAGTATCGGGATCAGGATCGGGGTCGATGCCGAGACTAGGTTGGGGTCTGATGTTGGCGGGACTGGTCTGGCTCGCCGGCTGTGCCTCCACTCCGCCGGCCAGCTTTTACGCCCTCTCCCCTCTGCCCGAGGCCCGGGATCGCCAGGGCAGTCTGACGGAGGGCGACCTCAGCCTGGGCATCGGCCCGGTCACGCTGCCCGACTTCCTTGATCGGCCGCAACTAGTCGATCGCTCCGGGGCCAACCGCCTGGAGGTCGATGAATTCCAGCGCTGGGGCGGTTCCCTGCGCGCCGATATCGTCAACATCCTCAGCGAAAACCTGGCCCATCTCCTCGGCACCAGCCGGGTGCTGATCCTGCCCGCCGAGGTCCGGGTGCCGGTCCAGTATCGGCTGGTCGCCGATATCCTGCGCTTCGAGCCCGGCGACGACGGCCACGCCCATCTCAAGGTGCGTTGGGCACTCATCGATCCCGAGGCCGAGACCACCCGCGCCATGCGCGAGTCCTCATTCCGCCAGCCCTATACCCCGGGGGATCGAGACAGCCAGGTGGCGGCCCTCAGCGCATGCCTTGGCGACTTCAGTCGCGAGGTGGCAGCGACTTTGCTTGGTCTCCCGCGCAACTACCGGGTGGTTGGGGAATCACTTCATATCCTTGCCGGAGGTGGTGCGTGATCAGGTGAGAGATCCGCTGAGGGGGATTAGGGGTAATGCTTAGATGCCTGACTGGCCCATCAGGGCACCCAGACGGTCCCAGTCCTCATCGCCCACCAGGCGACGCGCTGCTTGTAACTCAGCCGCCAGTCGTGCGCGGTTGATCCAAGACTTATTTCGCCCTGCTCAACGACCAGGCAACGAAGCGGAAATCGGGGCCAGACCGGCGTTATGGCTCAGGGATCGCCTGCGTCGCCGCCCTGGTCCCCGGTGTCGCGCGTGCCGTGATTGGAGAAGGTCCTGGCGTCAGCCTGATGTCTTTAATCGCCTCGCCCCCATCACGCTGCACGCGGCTGAATGTCACGCAATTCCACGCTCTGTTCAGCCAAACGTAGATCAAAGGCGGTTTGCAGGCTCAGCCAGCTTTGCGCATCGCCACCGAAATAGCGGGCCAGGCGCAGCGCCGTGTCCGCGGTGATGTCACGGCGTTCGCGCGCGATGTCATTGATGCGCGCCGGGGTGACATGCAGCGCCCGCGCCAGGGCATTGGCGCTCAAACCCAGCGGGGCCATGAACTCTTCGCGCAGGATCTCGCCCGGGTGCACTGGGCGCATGCCGTTATGAATCATGGATGGCTCTCCTCAGTGGTAATCGACGATCTCGACATTGAAGACGCCGGTGTCGCGCCATTCAAAGTACAAACGCCATTGGTCATTGACGCGGATGCTGTGCTGCCCGGCATGATCGCGCGCCAGGGCTTCAAGGTGGTTGCCGCGTGGGCCCGGCTGCGGATCAAGGAGGAAGGCCCTGGGGTATTGCCACTTCCCGCTGGCATACGATCAGCGTTACTTCGAGGGGCTGACGGCTGAGCGGGTGCGGACCAAGTTTGTCCGGGGGCATGCGGTGCGGGAGTGGTTTCTGCCCTCCGGGCGGCGGAATGAGCCGTTGGATATCCGGGTTTACAGCCTGGCGGCCCTGCTCTCCCGGCCGCTGCCCTGGGCGCGGTTGGGCGAGGTGGCGGAGGCGCCCTGGGCGGCGGGTCCGGCCCCGAGGGCGTTTGTGCGGCGGGTGCGGAGGGAGGGGTAAGTGAGCGACCCCTTGAGCGATGCGCTGCGGGAACTGATTCGGGCGGGGGTTGACCCGGGCCTGTATCAGCGGGTGGTGGGGCAGGTGCGGGCGCGGTGGGTGGGGCAGTGTTACATCCGGGCGGTGGATAGGGAGCTGCGTAACGCCGAGATCCAGGCGGCGTTGGACGCGGGGAAGCCGTTGGCGACGGTTGCGAAACGGGTGCAGGCCAGCGTGCATACCGTGCGGCGGGTGCGGAGGGAGTGGTTGTGCGGGCTGGCCAGGTTTAGGGGCGGCGTATCGAAGCGACCTATCCCAGGTAACTCACCCTGTACTACAAAGACCTTCACAATGAGTCAACAACGCCCGTCACGGCGCTACTTGCCAAGCATGGAACATAAAGGAACAAGGCGCCCTCTAGCGCCTTGGGATTTAATGGCTATAACTGGCTACTCCCGGGCGAGCACCCCGCAGGTTTCTCCCGCTTGGGGTCCTCCCGTCCTAGATAAATCCTCACAAAGAGGGAGTTCGACCCGGAGTTGAGGACCGGAAACGAGGCAGTCCCCTGAAATACGCATCAGCTCAGTAGCGTTTCCGAGGTCGTCGACGCACGACTCGTAGGTGCCTTGGACATGATTGGCGTGACCTCTGGCTTTGGGGCTGACGGAAATCTGTTTGTAGACCAAACCGTCAGCAGCTTCATTGCAGCCGCAATGGAGAATCACTGACTTTTCGGGCTTGCCTCCTTTTTCAGGTTTTTCTGCTACCGCGCTGCCTGCAATGGCTGACATGACGATCAGGATTGAGACGATGAGCACTTTTTTCATCGAAGTACACCTTTGAAGTAAAGAGTGACTTAACACTGGTCGGTACTGCCAAGCAAACACTAGAATCTGGTGTTGCCCTACGGGGGGGTCCGCAATCTCCACGCGCCTGAGCAACTGAAAATGCGTGCAAGATGAGGCACAGCCACCCGTAACCCCCTGAGTCACTAGCAGGTTTCTTCAATACATTGGGATCAATCTTCTTCTAGGAAGCTAAACTAAGTTTAGTCCAAGGGCTATCGCTAGCAAGGATATTTACATAACCAAATATTCCATCTGGCTTTTTTGGCCGCTATGCACTTAGGCGCCACCAATGATGCAAACACAGCAGGTTCGTGCCTTTGGGGGGCTTGAGCGGTAAGGAAGTGCACCAAGCTCGGTGGCCTCTGAGCCTACCTCCTCTGGCAGGCCAGTCTTAACCCGTGAAAGCGAAGGCCCTTCGGCGCTTGCTTGTTCAGTTTTGGTCTACAATCCTCAGTAAAGCGGTAAGGATTTCCGTCATTGCGCGAGCCGATCCGCGCTGGATGCGTATGACCCAGGATGCTCAATGGGACGGTCAGAGTGACAAGGTGAATACCCGACGCGCGCCCTAGTAGTCAGTAACCGAGAGGGGACAAGCCATGACCATTACCGAGATTCTGCAACGGGACCATGCCCGGCTGGAGGACCAGGCGAAGCATCTGCGCGATGCCAACCGCAGCGATCCCCGCCACGATTTCGCGACCTTCAGCGAGGCGATAAGCCGGCACATGTTTCTCGAAGAGCACGCGATCCTCGCCTTTCTCACCACCGAGAATAGCTGTAACTATCTCGATATGCCGGAGCTGCTGCGCCAACACGACGCGCTGCGGTTACAGATGGCGCGCATCGAGGAAGACCTCGCGGCCTCCGCCCGGCCGACGATCCATGGGCTCATCCTCCAGCTCCTCGCGGAAATGGACGCCCACTTCCTGTTCGAGGCCCAGTCACTCTACGGTCTGTTTGACACCGAGCTGAGGGAAGACCAGCAGCAGCGGTTACGCGGCTGGCTGCAAGTGCTCGGGGAGACACTGCCCGATCAGGCGTGAGCGACGCAATCACTCAGATTGACCTTTAATCCCTGCCTCCCAACGCCCGCTGATCTGGGCGGAGTTATCCGCTCCACCCAACCTTCCCCCTGGTGCAGTTTTACGTAGTTCTGCCCCACATCTTGCGCCAACTTATGCTCAACACCCCTACATCTTGTAGTCGAGCATGGGTTACACCCGAGACCAGTATCAAGCGCTGCTGAACCTGCGGGCCAGGGGCCTGCGGCGCATCCAGTTGGGCGACCGCCTGGTGGAGTACCAGAGCGGCGCTGATCTGGATGCCGCCATCAAGCAGGCGCGGCGCGATGTCGCCGCCCTGGCCTGGCCGCATCCGGCGTCAATCCCTACCGCCGCTACGGCACCTTCTACCGTGACTAAGGTGGCTGGTCCAACCATGGCGCGCGGTCTGGTGCTCTGGGTGCAGCGGGAAGTGGTCGAACCGATTGGCCGCCTCTTCGGCCTGGTCCCCGCCCAACGCAGTTACGAAGGCGCCAAGGTCACCCGGCGCACCAGTGGCTGGTACGCCCCGTCCACCGGCCCCAATGCCGAGATCCAGGGCGATCTGGTCACCCTGCGCAACCGTCACCGCTCCCTGGTGCGGGACAACCCCTGGGCCAAGCGGGCGCGGGATGCCATCGTCAACAACGTGATCGGCGCCGGGATCGTCACCCAGTGGTCCAGCCCGAGCCGCCAGAAACGCTGGCGCGACTGGTGGGAGAGCACCGAGTGCGACGCGGACGGGCTCACCAATGGCTATGGCCTCCAGGCCCTGGTGATGCGCACCCTGGTGGAATCCGGGGAGGTCCTGGTCTATCGCCGCCGCCGCTTCGGTCCCCGCGGGCGGGTGCCGCTGCAACTTCAGGTGCGCGAACCAGACTACCTCGACCACAGCCGCAATGAGGCCCTGCCCGAGGGCGGGCGCATCACCCAGGGGGTGCAGTTCGACGCCCAGGGGCGACGGGTCGGCTACTGGCTGTTCCTGGATCATCCCGGCGAGAACCCGCACCACGCTCGGGGGGCCATCCCGAGGGCGCGCTGAGCGGCGGCGACGGTCTGGCCGAAGCTGGCGGTGCAGGTCAGGAGGCGGTTGTTGAGTTCGTCGCGCAGGCGGACGAAGGGGATCTCCGCCAGGGTGACCTGGGCGTCGCGGCTGTCGGCCAGCTTGTTGTCGCGCAGGACGATGACCCAGTTGTAGGGAGTGGGGTAATCCCAAGGCCGGCGGACGTGCCGGCCCCGCAAGCTTGTGGCGGGCTGGAGGGGCCGCTACTACGAAACGAAGCCAACTTCGAGGCGGTAGGCACCCAGGCCAAAGGTGGTGCCCTTACCGACATCGAGCCATAGCCCCCACCAGAGCGGGGGGGGCGAGGTCGGGGCCGCTAAGCTCGAAGGTGCCCAGGAGAAAGCCGGGGCTGGTGCCGACGTTGCCAGAACGGCTTATCCGGCCAGCGAGGTTGCGCACGATAATGGAAATCTCGCCGCGACCAGTACGTTTGCCAGAGCTGCTCTTGTTGCTCGGCGTACTGCTGGATGAAAGCATTGCCGCTGCCCAGATCTGTCGCGCTCCGCGGGTTGTCGGTCAAGGCGTAATGAATCATATGCCCAGCGTGACTACCCGTCCTGAGCGCTTTATCGATGCCTTGCGACGACAGCGGATCATAGGCTTGTGCCGCATCGCCCACCGCCAGCCAGGCGTCACCACAAAAAACCCCTAATCGCTGACTGTTAGCTGGCGCGCCACGGATGGTTCCGCAGGGGCGGTACCCCCCAGCTTTAAGCAAGGGCCCGATATGCATGGAGTCGTCCAGCAATTGGTTGAAGCCCTCCTGACACGCGGCCCTTTTCGCTTCGTGCAGGTCTTTGTCAGAGTGGAATACGACTAATCGCCTGGCCGCATGGTCTTCGGCACCGGGCAGACGGTTGCTGTACCACCAGCCGTGCGGCCCCGCTTCAATCCGGGTATACCGGTCATCATCCTCACCAACGGCAGTAAACCATTGCGCATAGGCGAACAAATCATCCGCGCTATCGGTATGAACACCTAGCGCCTTGGCAACCACCGCCAACCGTCCTGAACCATCGACCAGATAACGCGTGCGGTGTGCTTGCCTCTGCCCTGGCGAGCTTAAGCTCAGTCGCCAATTGAAAGGACCGTCCACGATACGGGTACAGGACTCAAAGCGCATCCCCTTGAGCAAGGCTGCTCCGGAGGCAACGGCATTCGAGCGTAAGGCTTCATCGAATGCCAAGCGATCAACACAGAGGCCGAAGCCGGTTAGCGTGAAGAAAAAATCCGTGGTCTGGGCCTGCGCGGTCGCCCATATTGAGACATTGCCAGCCGTGCGGAAGGCCCTGCCGGGATTCTGCTCCGAGCCCTCAAGATTGCCCAGGAAATGCTTTACCAAGCCGATACAGGTCGGCGGTAGCGATTCACCCAGCTTGAAGCGCGGGGACACCTGCTCGTCAAACAACAGCACGTGCCGACCGAACCGGGCCAGGGTGATGGCGGTTGCCGACCCCGCCGGCCCGGCACCGACGACAACGACGTCCCATGCGGTATCGGCGCGATCGGTAAGGGTCGACGGCAAAGGGTTATGTTCCTTTGGCGGGTGGCCGATTCAGTGTCGGGTCGCGCTCTTGCTCGACAAACACCACCGAACCATTATCTTTCAGGAAATGGCCATCGGCGGATTTGATGGGAAGGACCATCCCCAGCTTTGGCCAGGCATAGGCCATCTGCTCATAACCATCGGTGGACGAAAGGGGTTCGCCCTCCGCATCATAGCCCCGGAACCACTCTTTGTAGGTTCGGGTCTTTGCTTTGGCATCGTATTCAAAAACGATATCCGGCCGATGTGCTGGCCACCAGGCCTGGTTGCACGACCAGAAATCACCCTGCCAGGGGCTGGACATGAAGGCGGAGAGCCATCCGGGTTCAACGTCTTTGGCAACCCGGAACGCCTCGGCGAAAAACTCACGGTAGATGATCAAGTAAGGAAATTCGATGCCGGGGTGGAAACCACCCCCCGCCGTCGGCTCAAGCGCCGCGCTGTCGAGCGCGCGTGGCTGGTCGTTCAAGGGGAACTTTTCCAGGGGCAGCGGTTGTTGCACAACACCGACCTCAAAGTCCCCTTCAGCCCAGTGCTGCAAATGATTCAACTGCCAATCGGTCAAGCTGAGGAATTGGTCAGGCAGATGGGTGCCAAGTTGCCGATTCTGCAGCGGCTTGCCGCCCGTACCCCACAGTTTGGGCATCAGGGTGTCAACTTCAACTCGTTGGAACTCAGCATTTTTCCAACTGGTTGGCCGCTGAGGCGGTGCGGGCAGCAGCGAATCGACCAATCGCCCTCGTGGTCCGGGAGCATGCCGCATGAGGCGATAAATGGTTTGCCTGACTGGCTTCATGGTTTCGCTGGGATCGCTCAACGCCGCCAGGTATCCAGGACTGAGCAAGTTGCCTGACTGCGCCGGACCATGGGCACGGCTCTTTGCTTCCGGCTTGACACCGGCGGCCTCGACACTGACCCAACCGGAATGGACGGCGTTAGCGAATATCGGATAAATATCGCGGTAAAAATTGGTTCTTTTTCCGGCGTACGGATAAGCTTCCGGGAACGTCTCGTAAACACGGTCCAGTATGGAGACCACATGGTAGATATGAGGCGCATACTTTGGTGGCGCGGTGATGATCCACGCGCCAGCCTTTGGGTTCCTCGTGCCATCATCCGTTTCCGATTGAACGTTATCGCGCGTGCTTAACACCGTGCCGTCAGTGAGGGTGACGGTAACGTCAATTTCTCCACAACAGGTATCGTCCCACCAACCGGGAACGTTGAAATAGGCAAACTGGTTCGTCAGTGGGTTTTCGCCATTTTCCGGGCCAATCGGCGGTTCAATGGTTTCACTGGGGTTCGACAACACGACTCTGGGTGTGGTGACGCAATCACCCTTGCCCGGTGCCGGCACAAACAGCAAACGATCCTGGGCGTCGAGCCGAATTTGCCCCAGCTCGATGTCCTTGGCGGCGGTATAGGTGACCTCAACCTCTTGCGACGGATCTTTGGGCGTATAACCCTCAAACCGCAAGCCACCCGGTAAGGTCCCTTTTTCGATGCCCGTGAACACGTCCCCTTTCATCACGACCGGTTCAGCATGCCCGGAGGCGATCCTATGCACACCGGGATCGATGATCAACTGATTACGCTCGATCGGCTGCTTGCCAGGCTGAATGGCTGGGTTGCGCAACGCGTCCGGATCAAACCGATAGGCACCCTGAAAGGCATAACTCGCGGCCTTCATGTTCCTGACGTGAACCCGCCAGCAAAGGGACTTGACCAAACCCGAATCGGACGTCAGTTCGGCGATAACTTGGTCGTTGGCGTCGTAGGCATATACCCGATACCGCTGCGCCTGACGCTTCAAGCGCGCGCTGCTGTCGCGGTAGGTTCCGCCATCAGGCCCAGGTCCACCACTGCCCTCCGGATCGACAACGATACCAGGGGCTTCGGGGCCAATATAAAACTCGTCACTGTTTCCCAAGCGAGCTACGCCGATGCCTGGATGTATGCGGATATATTTGATTTGTTGGGACACGACTCAGATCCTTACAGGGTGCTTCTGTTAATCCAGCACGCGAAACGCGACGTCGTCAATGATCTTCACATACGCTTACTCGAGGGGAAATCACCAACTCTGTTGCCTGGAAATCTTGTACAGCTTAGCCTTCTCAGGCTGAACTCATGATCTTCCAGTCAAACAAGTCAGCAGAAACAACGGTATATCGGTTGCCAACATGTTCGATTTCGGCGTAAGTCAGCCCGTTTGATCGGCCATGAGCACGCACCGAGAAGCCACCACCGAAGCCCGCTTTGATTGATTTTTCGATACGCGAGTCTGCATCCCGAACGGATGCTTCGTTGTTATTGAGCCTGGTCGCTGCGCTAGCTGTGCCCGGCACCATCAGAACACACGCAGTTGCGCACCCCTTGATAAAGTCTCTTCGCTTGATGTTCATATCCCATTACGCCTTGGTTTCAATGTGAAGGGCGACTATGGTTCAGCCGCGCTCGGGGAAAGCTGTAGAAGCTTGAGAGTCACGGGATCTGGGGCGGCCCGGCAGAGCTTGCCGCGAAAAGGATCGTTTTGCGAAACAAAGCCATTTTTCCCTCAATTGCTTTGTGTCGTTCCCTTCAGGATCTGCCTGATGCACTTACGTTTTCGGGAAGTGAGGAATCGAGGGGAGCTGAGGGAGGATCGGGTGGCGACTGGCGGGGGTGTCGCCAGCAAGGATGCTGGCGTCAAGCCTCCATGGACGGATTCACGGCGTCCCCCGCCAGACGCCACCCGATCCGGAAGCGCTGAAGAACCAAGAAGCGCCCGAATGCCTCGGCAAAATCCATGACGAGCGGCAACTGATCCCCCGGAAGCCACTCCGGCCGGCCACGAAACACCGCCAGCCGCGATAAACAACCGGCTTATAAGCGCTCGGCCCCCGGCAGCCCCAGATCATGCCAGAGCCGCAGCACGGGCTCCGCCTGATTCATGCTGTAGAAGTGCAGACCCGGCGCGCCACCCTCCATGAGCCGGCGACAAAGGTTCAGCACGACCTCATGACCGAAGGCGCGAATCGCCTCGATGTCGTCACCCATGGCCTCCAGGCGCTTGCGCAGCCAGCGCGGGATCTCGGCGCCGCAGGCGTCGGAGAAGCGGGCGAGTTGGGAGAAATTGGTGATGGGCATGATGCCCGGCAGTATGGGGATCTTGATGCCCCGCCCCGCGCAGCGGTCGACGAAGGCGAAGTAGGCGTCGGCATTGTAAAAATACTGGGTGATGGCGGCATTGGCGCCGGCCGCGACCTTGCGCTGGAAATTGGCCAGGTCCTGATCGGCGTTGCCCGCCTGGGGATGGACCTCGGGGTAGGCGGCGACCTCCAGGCGGAAGTGATCGCCGGTCTCCTGGCGGATGAAGCTCACCAGTTCGTTGGCGTAGCGGAAGTCTCCAGAGGTCCCCAGGCCCATGCCCGAGGGCAGGTCGCCGCGCAGGGCCACCAGGCGGCGGATCCCCTGGGCGCGGTAGCGGTCGAGGATGGCCCGGACCTCGGTCCGGCTGGAGCCGATGCAGGCCAGGTGGGGGGCGGCGGCGATACCCTTGGCCAGGAGGAGGTCCAGGGCGGCGAAGGTGCAGTCCCGGGTCGAGCCGCCCGCCCCGTAGGTCACGGAAAAGTACTCGGGCCCGACGGCATTCATCCGGTCGATGCTGGCGGAGAGTTTGGCCAGCCCCTCCGGGGTCTTGGGGGGGAAGAGCTCGAAGCTGAAGGAGGGTTGCGGGTGGTTCATGGGGCTCCTGCGGTGGCGAAACCGGGCGGGACGGCGGGGCGCATGCCCCGGAGCCCCGCCGATCCTTTAAGGGTGTTAGCGCTGAGCAAGGGTCCGTTTAAAGTGGTCCCGAAGGGAGAGCGCCCCGGCGGGCGCCAAGCGGGGACTCGATAACGGACGCCTTCCCAGTAACGTTTGAGCTGACTTAATAGCGATAAGGCTCGGGTTTGTAGGGCCCGGCCACCGGCACGCCGATATAATCCGCCTGAGCCTGGGTGAGTTCGGTCAGCTTGGCGCCGATCTTGCCCAGGTGCAGCCGGGCCACCTCCTCATCGAGCAGCTTGGGCAGGACATAGACCCCGATGGGGTACTGGTCGTGGCGGGTGAAGAGCTCGATCTGGGCCAGGACCTGGTTGCTGAAGCTATTGGACATGACAAAGCTGGGGTGGCCGGTGGCGCAACCCAGGTTCACCAGCCGGCCCTTAGCGAGCAGGATGATCCGCCGGCCCGTGGGGAAGATGACGTGATCGACCTGGGGCTTGATCTCCTCCCAGGTGTACTGCTCGATGGCGGCGACCTCGATCTCGTTGTCGAAGTGGCCGATGTTGCAGACGATGGCCTGGTCCTTCATCGCCAGCAGGTGGTCGTGGGTGATGACGTTGAGGTTGCCGGTGGCGGTGACGAAGATGTCCGCCAGCGGGGCGGCCTCCTCCATGGTCACCACCCGGTAGCCCTCCATCGCCGCCTGCAGGGCGCAGATGGGGTCGATCTCGGAGACCCAGACGGTGGCGCCCAGGCCGCGCAGGGACTGGCAGCAGCCCTTGCCCACGTCGCCATAGCCGCAGACCATGGCGATCTTGCCGGCGATCATGACGTCGGTGGCGCGCTTGATGCCGTCCACCAGGGATTCGCGGCAGCCGTAGAGGTTGTCGAATTTGGACTTGGTGACCGAGTCGTTGACGTTCATGGCCGGAAAGAGCAGGGTGCCGGCCTTGGCCATCTCGTAAAGGCGATGGACGCCGGTGGTGGTCTCCTCGGTGACGCCAAGGATGTGGGCGGCCAGCTTGTGCCAGTGCTGGCGGTCGCGTTCGAAGGTGCGGCCGAGGACGCCCAGAACAGCGCGCCACTCCTCGTTGTCACTGGCGCTGGGGGCGGGGACGGCGCCGGCCTTTTCGTATTCGACACCCTTGTGCACCAGCAGGGTGGCGTCGCCGCCATCGTCCAGGAGCATGTTGGGCCCGCCGCCGTCGGGCCAGTTGACCACCTGCTCGGTGCACCACCAGTACTCCTCCAGGGTCTCGCCCTTCCAGGCATAGACCGGCACGCCCCGGGCGGCGATGGCGGCGGCAGCGTGGTCCTGGGTGGAGAAGATGTTGCAGGAGCACCAGCGTACCTGGGCCCCGAGGTCGACCAGGGTCTCGATGAGGACGGCGGTCTGGATGGTCATGTGCAGGCTGCCGCTGATGCGGGCTCCGGTCAGGGGCTTGGTGGCGGCGTACTTGCGGCGGACGGCCATGAGACCGGGCATCTCGGTCTCGGCGATGGCGATTTCCTTGCGGCCCCACGCGGCCAGGTTGATGTCGGCGACCTTGTAGTCGGTGAACTCACTCATGCTGGTTACTCCAGGGTTGGTCTGAGTGAGCGCCGTTGTCGATGATCAACCTTCCCCGAGCCTGGCGGGAGGGGATCCCGTTGCAGCGCTCCTCGGCGGAAGGGGGGTTCTTAAAACATTCGGATTTTCGGCCGGGAAAGTAGGGGTGGCAAAACCGAAAGCAAATCCTGGGGGCGCGACGAGGGCGAGAGGCCCAAGCCCAGGCTCAGCCGCCGGCGGACTTCTTCAGCAGCGCGGCCTTGTCGGTGCGCTCCCAGGTGAAATGCTCCTCCTGGCGGCCAAAGTGCCCGTAAGCGGCGGTGTCCAGGTAACGGGGCTTGAGCAGGTCGAGCATGGTGACGATGCCGCGGGGGCGCAGGTCGAAGTGCTCGCGAATCAAGCCGATGAGCTGCTCGTCGCCGATCTGGCCGGTGCCGAAGGTATCGACCATCACCGAGGTGGGTTCGGCGACGCCAATGGCGTAGGAGACCTGGATCTCGCAGCGCTCCGCCAGGCCAGCGGCGACGATGTTCTTGGCGATGTAGCGGCAGGCGTAGGCCGCGGAGCGGTCGACCTTCGAGGGGTCCTTGCCGGAGAAGGCGCCGCCCCCGTGGCGAGCCATGCCGCCATAGGTGTCGACGATGATCTTGCGGCCGGTGACGCCGCAGTCGCCCATGGGGCCGCCGATGACGAACCGCCCGGTGGGGTTAATGAAATAGCGGGTCTGCTTGCTCAGCCACTCCTCGGGCAGCACCGGCTTGATGATCTCGTCCATCACCGCCTCGTGGAGGTCGGACTCGGCGATGTCGGGACTGTGCTGGGTGGAGAGGACCACGGTGTCGATGGCCACCGGCTTCCCGTTCTGGTAGCGGAAGCTGACCTGGCTCTTGGCGTCCGGACGCAGCCAGGGCAGGACCCCCTTGCGGCGCACCTCGGACTGGCGCTTGACCAGGCGGTGGGCGTAGGTGATGGGGGCCGGCATCAGGACGTCGGTCTCGTTGCAGGCGTAACCGAACATCATCCCCTGGTCGCCGGCGCCCTGTTCGTGGTCATCGGTCTGATTGACCCCCATGGCGATGTCGGGGGACTGTTTGCCCAGGGCGTTGAGGACGGCGCAGGACTCCCAGTCGAAACCCATCTCGGAGCTGTTGTAGCCGATCTTCTTGATAGTGCGGCGGGCGATGGCCTCGACATCGAAGCAGATGTTGGTGGTGATCTCCCCGGCGACAATGACCATGCCGGTCTTGACCAGGGTCTCGCAGGCGACGCGGGCGGTGGGGTCCTCGGTCAGGATGGCGTCCAGGACGGCATCCGAGACCTGGTCGGCGACCTTGTCCGGATGGCCTTCGGAGACGGATTCCGAGGTGAAGATGGTTTCTTGTGACATGATGGGCATTCAGCTCCTTGCGGCGGCTCCCGGGCAGGGGACGGATTTAAAAGCGGGAATTCTAAGGTCCCCGGCCTCAGATGCCTAGGGGCGGTTTGGGGTTTTCTCGCGCTGGGGTTAAGATGCCCGCCGGTGAATCGCGATCCAGCGTCCACCCCGTCGCGGGGGGTACGGAAACTGGAACCTGATAGACATCCGATTGATCCGCTGAAAATATTCCCAGGCGAGGAGACGCGTGCCATGGTATCCCTGCAAACCCCACTCTGCGATTTCGGTCAAGCCGCCCCGGATTTCAACCTGCCCGGCGTTGATGGTCGCCACTGGACCCGGGATGCGTGCGCCGGTGACAAGGGCCTGCTGGTGATGTTCATCTGCAATCACTGTCCCTACGTCAAGGCGGTCATCCAGCGCATCATCCGCGACGTCCGGGAGTTGCAGCCCCTGGGGATTGGCTGCGTGGCCATCATGTCGAACGATCCCACGGAGTACCCCGAAGACTCCTTCGAGCGCATGCAGGCCCTGGCCAAGGAACTGAACTTCCCCTTCCCCTACCTGCTGGACGAGACCCAGGCGGTGGCGAAGGCCTATGGCGCGGTCTGCACCCCGGACTTCTTCGGTTACAACGCCGATCTGGGCCTGCAATACCGGGGCCGCCTGGATGAAAGTCGCAAGGAGACGGCGCCGGAGGGCGTCCGCCGGGACCTCTTCGAGGCCATGAAGCAGGTCGCCGCCACCGGTCAAGGCCCCCAGGACCAGATTCCGAGCATGGGCTGTTCCATCAAATGGCGCAAGGACCTCTAGCCCCCGGGTTGGCGGTGGCTTGTCAGCAAATCGTCATATAAGCAACTTATAAAATTATTTTTGCCCCTATAAGAGGACTTGCTTTGCGGCTGCTCAGGTAATTGATACACAATATGTGACCTTTTGCCATGCCTGCCGCGGGCCTGATCGCCACTAAGCCGGTTCCCAGGCGTAAGACACCGATTCCTAAAACTATATTGAGGAGGGGCTTCATGTCCTCACGTCAAGAACTCGCGAATGCCATCCGCGCCCTGAGCATGGATGCGGTCCAGAAGGCCAAGTCCGGGCATCCGGGCGCCCCCATGGGCATGGCTGACATCGCCGAGGTGCTGTGGAACGATTACTTGCGCCATAACCCGGCCAACCCCGCCTGGGCCGACCGTGACCGCTTCGTGCTCTCCAACGGGCACGGTTCCATGCTGATTTATTCCCTGCTGCACCTCACCGGTTACGACCTTGGCATCGAGGACCTCAAGTCTTTCCGCCAGCTTCACTCCAGGACCCCCGGCCACCCCGAGTATGGTTACGCCCCCGGGGTCGAGACCACCACCGGTCCCCTGGGTCAGGGCATCACCAACGCCGTGGGCATGGCCCTGGCGGAGAAGATCCTCGCCGGTCAGTTCAACAAGCCCGGCCATGCCATCGTCGACCATCACACCTACGTTTTCCTGGGTGACGGCTGCCTGATGGAGGGTATCTCCCACGAGGCCTGCTCCCTGGCGGGCGCCCTGGGCCTGGGCAAGCTAATCTGCTTCTATGATGACAACAACATCTCTATCGATGGTGAGGTGCGCGGCCACGGCAACACCCCGGGCTGGTTCCTGGACGATACCCCCAAGCGCTTCGAGGCCTACGGCTGGCACGTTATTCCCCAGGTCGACGGCCATGACCCCGAGGCCATCAAGGCTGCCATCGAGGTAGCCCGCGCCATCGAGGGCAAGCCTTCCCTGATCTGCTGCCAGACTATCATCGGCTACGGCTCCCCCAACAAGCAGGGCAAGGAGGAGTGCCATGGCGCCCCCCTGGGTGATGACGAGATCGCCCTGACCCGGGAGAACCTGGGCTGGCGTCACGCCCCCTTCGAGATCCCCGCCGACATCCGCGCCGGCTGGGATGCCCGCGAGGCCGGCACCCGGGCTGAGGCGGAGTGGAACGACCGCTTCGCCGCCTACGCCGCCGCCTATCCCGCCGAGGCCGCCGAATTCCAGCGCCGCATGGCCGGCGACCTGCCCGCCGCCTGGGCGGAGAAATCCCAGGCCTTCGTCGAGGCCGTGATCGCCAAGGGCGAGACCATCGCCTCCCGCAAGGCCTCCCAGAATGCCCTGGACGGCTTCGGCCCCCTGCTGCCCGAGCTCCTTGGCGGTTCCGCCGACCTGGCTGGCTCCAACCTGACCATCTGGAAGGGGTGCAAGGGGGTCGGCAAGACCGATGCCTCCGGCAACTACCTCTACTATGGCGTGCGCGAGTTCGGCATGTCCGCCATCATGAACGGCATCGCCCTGCACGGCGGCTTCGTGCCCTACGGCGCCACCTTCCTCATGTTCTCCGAGTATGCCCGCAACGCCCTGCGCATGGCGGCCCTGATGAAGGTGCCGAGCATCTTCGTCTACACCCACGACTCCATCGGCCTGGGCGAGGATGGGCCCACCCACCAGCCCGTCGAGCAGATCCCCACCCTGCGCATGATCCCCAACATGAGCGTCTGGCGGCCCTGTGACGCAGTGGAGTCCGCCGTGGCCTGGAAGCTGGCCATCGAGCGCAAGACCGGGCCAAGCTGCCTGATCTTCTCCCGCCAGAACCTGGCCCACATGGAGCGCGACGCCGACCAACTGGCCAACATCGCCCGCGGTGGTTACGTGCTGCGCGACTGTGATGGCACGCCGGACGTCATCATCATTGCCACCGGCTCCGAGGTGGAATTGGCGGTGAAGGGTGCCGAGGCCCTGGCGGCCCATGGCAATGCGGCGCGCGTGGTCTCCATGCCCAGCACCGACGTCTTCGACGCCCAGGACGCCGCCTACCGTGAGGCCGTGCTGCCTAAGGCCGTCACCGCCCGGGTGGCCATCGAGGCCGCCAGCACCGGGGGCTGGTGGAAGTATGTCGGCTGCCAGGGGGCGGTCATGGGCATCGATCGCTTCGGTGAGTCCGCCCCGGCGGGGGACCTGTTCAAGGCCTTTGGCTTTACGGTCGACAACCTGGTGGCTACCGTCAAGGGCCTGGGTTAGCGTCCGTGGCGAGGCCGCGTCTGGCTTGACGCCAGGCGTTGTCACGGGCATGAGCGCTGACAGCCCTGTGGCTGGCCAGTGCAATGCTGGGCAGATGCCGGTGGCGGGTCTCATGCCACTGGGGTCCGCGGGGTATCCGGTACTCGCCAAGGCCTAATCAAACGACCCTACATTTAATCCCTTACCCAATCACTTCACTCACAGCTTGCATCACTCAGGAGTAGACGCATGACGATCAAAGTCGGTATCAACGGTTTCGGCCGCATCGGCCGCATGGCCTTCCGCGCCATCGCCAAGGACTTCCCCAGCATCGAGGTGGTCGCCATCAACGACCTGCTGGACCCTGATTACCTGGCCTACATGCTCAAGTACGACTCGGTCCATGGTAATTTCGCCGGCGACATCGCCGTCGATGGCAACACCATGATCGTCAATGGCAAGCGCATCCGGCTGACCGCCGAGACCGATCCCGCCAACCTCAAGTGGAACGAGGTCGGCGCTGACATCGTTCTGGAGTGCACCGGCTTCTTCCTCGACGACGCCTCCTGCCAGAAGCACATCCAGGCCGGCGCTAAGAAGGTGGTCCAGTCCGCCCCCTCCAAGGACGCCACCCCCATGTTCGTCTATGGCGTCAACCACAACACTTATGCCGGTCAGGCCATCGTCTCCGCCGCCTCCTGCACCACCAACTGCCTGGCCCCCGTCGCCAAGGTGCTGCATGACAACTGGGGCATCAAGCGCGGCCTCATGACCACCGTCCACGCCGCCACCGCCACCCAGAAGACCGTCGACGGCCCCTCCAAGAAGGACTGGCGCGGTGGCCGCGGCATCCTGGAGAACATCATCCCGTCCTCCACCGGCGCCGCCAAGGCCGTCGGCAAAGTGCTGCCGGAGCTGAACGGCAAGCTCACCGGCATGGCCTTCCGCGTCCCCACCTCCGACGTCTCCGTGGTCGACCTGACCGTCGAACTGAGCAAGGAGGCCAAGTACGACGAGATCTGCGCCGCCATGAAGGCCGCCTCCCAGTCCGGTGACTTGGCCGGCGTGCTGGCCTACACCGACGAGAAGGTGGTCTCCACCGACTTCCGCGGTCGTTCCACCCCCTCTATCTTCGACGCCGAGGCCGGCATCGCCCTCGACCCGACCTTCGTCAAGATCGTGGCCTGGTACGACAACGAGTACGGCTACACCTGCAACATGCTGCGCATGGTCGAGCACGTCGCCAAGTAAGCGCTGAGCGCACCCACAGCCCCTCCTCCCACCCCCCTCACGTGAGGGGAGGGGCAACCAGCCTTCCTCGCCTCGCTAAACCCCGTCCCTGACATCACGGAGGCCGCCCATGTCCTTTATCAAGTTGACCGACCTCGATCTGGCTGGCAAGCGCGTCCTGATCCGCGCCGATCTCAATGTCCCCGTCAAGGAGGGCAAGGTCACCTCCGATGCCCGCATCACCGCCTCCATGCCGACCATCGAGCACTGCCTGAAGGCCGGGGCCAAGGTCATGGTCACCTCCCACCTGGGCCGCCCCACCGAGGGTGAGTGGAGCCCCGAGGTTTCCCTCCAGCCCGTCGCGGACAACATCGCTGGCCGCCTGGGCCAGTCGGTGCGACTGATCCGGGACTGGGTGGACGGCGGCTTCGAGGTCGCCCCCGGCGAACTGGTGGTGCTGGAGAACTGCCGCGTCAACAAGGGCGAGAAGAAGAACGTCGAGGAGACGGCGCGTAAGTACGCCGCCCTGTGCGACGTCTTCGTCATGGACGCCTTTGGTACCGCCCATCGGGCGGAGGCCTCCACCACCGGCGTTGGCACCTATGCCCCGGTGGCCTGCGCCGGCCTGCTCCTGGCCGAGGAGTTGGACGCCCTGGGCAAGGCCCTGGCCAATCCGGCGCGACCGATGGTGGCCATCGTCGGCGGCTCCAAGGTCTCGACCAAGCTGACAGTGCTGGAGTCCCTGGCGGAGAAGGTCGACCAACTGGTGGTCGGGGGCGGCATCGCCAACACCTTCCTCAAGGCCGCCGGCTACAACGTCGGCAAGTCCCTGTGCGAGGACGACCTGGTTGAGACCGCCAAGGCCCTGATGACCAAGATGGCCGCCCGCGGGGCGAGCATCCCCATCGCCAGCGACGTGGTGGTCGGCAAGCAGTTCGCCGCCGACGAGCCGGCGGTGACCAAGGCCGCTAGCGAGGTGGCCGATGACGAGATGATCTTCGACATCGGTCCCGCCTCCGCCGCGGAACTGGCGGCGATCATCGCCCAGGCCGGGACCATCGTCTGGAACGGTCCGGTGGGCGTCTTCGAGTTCGACCAGTTCGGTGGCGGTACCGAGACCCTGGCGCGGGCCATCGCCGCCGCGCCGGGCTTCTCCCTCGCCGGGGGTGGTGACACCATCGCCGCCATCCAGAAGTACGACATCTACGACCAGGTGAGCTACATCTCCACCGCCGGCGGCGCCTTCCTGGAGTACCTGGAGGGTAAGACCCTGCCCGCGGTGGCCATGCTGGAGGCCCGCGCCCAGGGTTGAGGCCCAAACGCTGCCTGGGGGAGGGTAGGGGGGGTGCGGCGCCGAACCAGGCCACTGTTCCACCTTGACCGCGGACGCCGGGATGGGGATCGGACGCGCCCTGACACACCCCGGCGCCAGCCTCGCGCCCCGGTCTGAGTGTCGGGTTGTGCCCTTCAACCCAGCCCCGTGGATCGGGCCGGGGCGACCCCCACGGGGATTACGGCCTCCCCCCGTGGCGCTCCTGGATGGCCCCACCCCCCCTTGACCGCCCCTAACGAAACGACCCCGGCCGAAGCCCCGGCCCCCACCGCAGCGAGCCCCATGCCCAGACGCACCAAGATCGTCGCCACCCTCGGCCCCGCCACTGACGGCCCGCAGGTCCTTGACCGGCTGATTGCCGCCGGGGTGGACGTGGTGCGGCTCAACCTGTCCCACGACCGCCACGAGCGCCATCGGGAACGGGTCACGACCGTGCGTGCCGCGGCCGCCGCCGCCGGGCGCGACCTAGCGGTACTGGTCGACCTGCAAGGCCCCAAGATCCGCATCGGCCGCTTTGCCAGCGGCGCGGTGCGGCTGGGGGAAGGCGCGCCCTTCACCATCGACGCCGCCTGCCCCCTGGACGGCGGCGACGGCCAGCGCGTCGGCACCACCTACGCCGCCCTGGCCTGCGACGTCGCCCCCGGGGACGTGCTGATCCTCGACGACGGCGCCCTCGAACTGACGGTCGAGGCGGTCGCCGGCACGGCGATCCACTGCCAGGTGACCCTGGGCGGCGTCCTCTCCGACCACAAGGGCATCAACAAGCGCGGCGGTGGCCTGTCCGCCCCGGCGCTCACCGCCAAGGACCTGGCCGACATCCGCTTCGCCGCCGCGATCGAGGCCGACTACCTGGCGGTATCCTTCGTCCGCAGTGCCGCCGACGTCCACCAGGCGCGGGCGATCCTCACCGCTGCGGGCGGGCGGGGCGGCATCGTCGCCAAGATCGAGCGCGCCGAGGCCCTGGCCGCCGCCGATGAGATCATCGCCGCCGCCGACGCCATCATGATCGCCCGCGGCGACCTGGGGGTCGAGATCGGCGACGCCGAGCTGCCGGCGGTGCAGAAGGACCTGGTGCACCGCGCCCGCTCCCTCAATGCCGTGGTCATCACCGCCACGCAGATGATGCAGTCGATGATCGAACACCCGGTGCCGACCCGCGCCGAGGTGTTCGACGTCGCCAACGCCGTGCTCGACGGCACTGACGCCGTCATGCTCTCCGCCGAGACCTCGGTCGGCGCCTGGCCGGTCAAGGCGGTGGCGGCCATGGACCGCGTCTGCCGCGAGGCCGAGAAGCACGCCCTCGCCACCCGCTCCCACCACCGCCTCGACTCGGTGTTCGGCCGGGTCGACGAGGCCATCGCCATGGCCGCCATGTACACCGCCAATCACCTGGGGGTGACCGGCATCGCCGCCCTCACCGAGAGCGGCGCCACGGTGAAATGGATGTCGCGCATCAGCTCCGGCATCCCCATCTACGCCCTCACCCGGCACATCGCCACCCGGCGCAAGGTCACCCTGTTCCGCGGCGTGCACCCGGTGAGCTTCGACGTCGCCACCACCGACATCCACGCCGTCAACCGCGAGGTGATCGAGGAACTGCTGCGCCAGGGCACGGTGCGGGACGGCGACCTGGTGCTGATCACCAAGGGCGACCGCTCCGGGGTCGAGGGCCAGACCAACATCCTGAAGATCATGCGCGTCGGCGAGCACGCCCTGCTCGCCGACGATTGAGGGCGCCCCGGCGCCCATCCCCAACACCCACCCCAAGGAGACCTGACATGGCCCTGATATCCCTCCGGCAACTGCTGGACCACGCCGCCGAGCACGGCTACGGCGTCCCCGCCTTCAACGTCAACAACCTGGAGCAGATGCGCGCCATCATGGAAGCGGCGGCGCAGACCGACTCGCCGGTCATCGTCCAGGCCTCCGCCGGGGCGCGCAAGTACGCCGGGGCGCCCTTCCTGCGCCACCTGATCCTGGCGGCGATCGAGGAATTCCCGCAGATCCCGGTGTGTATGCACCAGGACCACGGCACCTCCATGCCGGTGTGCCAGCGCTCCATCCAGCTCGGCTTCTCCTCGGTGATGATGGACGGCTCCCTGGGCGAGGACGGCAAGACCCCCACCAGCTATGAGTACAACGTGGCCATCACCCGCCAGGTGGTGGACATCGCCCACGCCTGCGGCGTGTCCGTCGAGGGCGAGCTGGGCTGCCTGGGCTCCCTGGAGACCGGCCAGGCCGGCGAAGAGGATGGCATTGGCGCCGAGGGCACCCTCGACCACAGCCAGTTGCTCACCGACCCCGAGGAGGCCGCCGACTTCGTGAAGAAGACCGGGGTCGACGCCCTGGCCATCGCCATCGGCACCTCCCACGGCGCCTACAAGTTCACCCGCCCGCCCACCGGCGACATCCTGGCCATCGAGCGCGTGAAGGCGATCCACGCCCGCATCCCCACCACCCACCTGGTGATGCACGGCTCGTCCTCGGTGCCCCAGGAGTGGCTGAAGATCATCAATGACTATGGCGGGAACATGGGCGAGACCTATGGCGTCCCGGTCGAGGAGATCGCCGAGGGCATCAAGCACGGCGTGCGCAAGGTCAACATCGACACCGACCTGCGCATGGCCAGCACCGGGGCGATCCGTAAGTTCCTGGCCGAGAACACCAAGGAGTTCGACCCGCGCAAGTACTTCATCGCCGCGACCAAGGCGATGAAGGACATCTGCGTGGCGCGCTACGAGGCGTTTGGCACCGCCGGCAACGCCAGCAAGCTCGTCGCTCAGGGGGTGCTGTCGCTGGACGCCATGACGGCGCGCTATGCCAAGGGGGAACTGGCGCCGCAGGTGAAGTGAGGCGCGGGAGGGAACGGCCGCGCGGCCGTGGGGCGGGGGTCTGGCCCCCGGCGGCGGTCGTGGCTTGAGAAGGGAAGGGCGCCGAAGGGCGCCCTTTTTGCTGGGTACGGGCGCCGGCGGAGGCAGTGGTGGGGGAGAGGGGAGGGTCACCAGCCTGTCCAGGCTGAATTCGTTCTCTTTCCCTTGGGCTAGGTCGGAGGCTCGGGATTGGCCGGTGCTTCCGTGCGTGGCAACCCTGGTTGGGTACAACCAGGGGGAGAGGATACCGTGCGGGTGGGCCATGAGATCGGCGCGCGGCGGGGCAAGGTGGCCGGTAGGGTCGGTGATCCCAGATCGGCACAGGCAGGTCGGCAAGGGCATTGCCGCTCCCGTTTTTGCTGGCCCAAGGGGATTTCAGGTGGATGCCGGCCGGAATCGCCGCCACCAGCGACCGGTGGGCAGGACCAGGGCCAGGACCAGGCCCAGCACCGCCAACTGATACCAGAGGCTGCCCAGCCAGGGGGGGGTGGCCCCGGATTCATACCAGTTGGTCGCCACCCGCTGGAGGTTGAAGAAGCTGATGTAGGTCAGAAAGGCGATGAACATCCGCCAGGTATTGCGCTGCCGGGGAGAACGGGCGGTGAGGGGCACGGCGAGCAGGGTGAGGGTGATGATGGCCAGGGGACTCGACAGGCGGAACTGGAATTCCGCCAGATCCTTGAGATCTCCGGAGACGAGCAGGGCCTGGGTGGGGTAGGTGGCGCGCTTCTGACTTTGGAGGTCATCCACCTGCCGGGGTTGCAGGCGGAGATTGTAACGATCGAATTCGCCGATGGCATAGTTGGCGGTACCCGGCTTGCCGTCATAGCGCCGGCCGTCAAGCATTGTGACGAATTGCCGTCCGGTCCCCTCCTCCTCACGCAGCAGGCCTTCCCGACTGAGGATGACCTTGATCACGTCCTCGCGCTGGTCGTGAATGAAGATGTTGCGCAGCCGGCTGCCACCCTGGATCTCGTCGACATAGAGGGTGATCCGGCCCTGGTCGTGTTGATAGAAACGCCCGGCCTTGATCCCGAACAACTGTTGGGCCTCGTCCTGCTGTAGGGTGCGGATCTGCATGAGCTCGCCGACGACCAGGGGCCGCACGTGCAGGGTAAGCCAGGCCGCCAGCAAGGCCACGGGGACGGCGGCGAAGAACAGGGCGCGGTAGGTGCGGATCGGTCCGATACCGCAGGCGGAGAAGGCGATCAGCTCGCTGTGCTGGGCCATCCGTCCCAGGGCCAGGAGCACGGCGACGAAGAAGACGGGCGGCAGCAGGCTTGGCAGGTCACTGAGGATGCGCAAGCCCATGAAGCGCAAAACGATGTCGGAGGCCAGGGCGCCGGCGTTGATGTCCTCCAGGGCGCGGAGCATGAGCAGGCTGACCACGATCAGCAGGACGGTCCCCAGCACGGCCAGGAAGATCTTGGACACCTCCCTGAGCAGATAGCGGTCGATGACGGCGATCATGAGGTCATCATCACTTTGTCAGTGGGCCGACGCAGGGACCCGCCTGCCAGTCGAGGGTCATGCCGGGGGCGATGCCTTGGCGCTCGGTGAAGCCACCCCGGGTCTCGAGCACATACTGGGCGGGACCGTGGGAAGGGTAGCTTTGGTCGGAGAAGGGCTGGGTCTCCCGAGCGATGTGGACGATTCGCCCCGCGCCATCGGCGAACAGCATGTCCAGGGAGCCCGGGGTGTCGCGCATCCAAAAGGCGCGAGGTGCCGCCTCGGGGAAGACGAACAGCATCCCGCTGGCGTCATCGGTCAACACCCGTCCCATCAGCCCCTGCCGCTGCGCCGCGGGGGTGTCCGCCACTTCGGCCTGGAGACGGGCCACCGGGATCTGGCCCGCCTTGAGGATCTCCAGGCAGGCATCCGGGCGGATAGCCTCAGCCTGGGCGCTAAGGGCAAGGACCGCCGCTACCCAGAAGCTACCCAGCATCAGGATAGCGCGGAGGGTGCGTCGCGGCGCGATCGCCAGCACCGTTCGCCATGGCTCCCGTACCGGCCGCGCCGGTCTCGGGTCCTGTCCGCCTAGGTAACGCCTCATGGCGATTCAACTCACTCCCGTCCAATCACGGACATTAAAAAGGCGTCAGAGGGCTAGTTCCCGCTTTGTCCCCGCAGGGGCAAACTGACCTCGGGAACGAACTGACGGACAGCTTCGAAGCATCGGCATCCACATATCCCATCTTCCCCCGCGCACCCACCTCAAACGCGGCTGAGGATGTGCCGGATTAGGCGCCATCCGGGTCTGCTAGGGCAGATACCAGTCCGCGGGTGGCGGGGTGGCCGTCGGAGTAGCCTGGGGCTTGGCAACCGCTTTCTGGCCCCTGGACTCGACCGTCAACAGTTCCAGCAGGGACCCGGCGAGGGGGTCATGGCGCAGACCTTGGGCGCGACGCAGCTTGCGCATCGCCGCCGCATCCTCCCCATCGCTCAGGTGACGCAGGCCCTGGCGCAGGTGCTGCTCCGCCGCCGTTTCGACGGCGAGCAGCAGGCCCAGATCCATGCCGCAACGGCGGCAAACTCATGGGCCGCATCCTGCTCTGCAGCAGGCCCAGCCGATCCGCCAGCCGGCGTTGGATCAGGGCGATGCGCAGGGCATCCGGGCTGCCAGGGGCCGGCGAGTGGCCAGGAAGGGCGATCAGATCCTTCACCTCAGTCCAGAACGAATAAACGTCCGGGGGCGGGAACTCCCGTTCGTCGATCAGGGTGCCGAGGAGGGCATGATCGAAATCGTTCAGTTCCTGGCTCAGGGCGGCGGGGGCCTTGTGGGGGTAGAGGGCGAAGCCCAGGGCGCGCAACATGTGGTGCCACCAGTGTTCGCTGAAGCACTGGCGATAGCGGCGCAACAGGACGACCATCTGCCCGGGGTCGGGCGGGTCGCCGAGACGCTGCGTCTCCCGCCACAGTTGCCGGCGGCGCTCGGGCCAGCCCCGCAGGCTCATGACGAAATCCCGCGACGGCTGATTGGCCCTGCCCAGGGCTGGCAACAGCTCCTCGTCCGGCAGCAGGCCGAGGCGGAGCGCGGCGGCCAGGGGGGCGAAGGGGGAGTCGGCGGCGATCCGCTCCAGCAGTTTTCCACTGGCGATCGGGTCCTTCTCCCGGCTTATCAGGGCCTTGAGGAGGGTGGTGAAGTCCCGGTAGGGAGAGCGGAAGGGAATGGCCTTGAGCTGGACCGACGCCGCCTCATCGTCGCCGGCGCACCAGGCGGCGAGGGCAGCGCGGGCAGTGCTGCCGTCGCGGAGCAGGGGGTCCTCGGCGAGGGCGGGGTCCGTGGCCAGACCAGGCGGGAGTTCCTCCGTCAGCCAATAGGCGGCGAAATGGCCCCTAACCTCCGCCAGGGCGGCTGATTCCCCGCCCGCCAGGAGCGACCGGTAGCCCGTCAGGGCGGCTTCGGACTGGCCAAGGCGCAACAGCAAGGCCAGATGGCGCGGATCGGGCGCCAGCCCCGGGCAGGCCTGCCGGCGATTGTCCCAGATGGTCAGGGCCTCCTTGCCCATGCCCTTGGCCTCCAGTTCCAGGGCGCGACCGCGGTACGCGGCCGCCAGACCCTCCCGCCAGACCTCGGGGGGTTCGGCGCGGGATAGGGTCTTGAACTGCTCGATCGCTTCCCGGTAACGCCCCGCCGCCAGGGACGCCTGGGCCTGAGCGGCACTGGGCGCGACCTTGGTCATCGCTGACTTACCGGGGGCGTGAGGGTTTCTACGATCGCGTGGCATGGTGGGGGTCTGAGAGCGGGCGAGTTCAGAGGGGCAACAGGGGCATTCTAACCGCTTCGGCACGAATTTGACGGTGTGGTGAGCGGAATGTCGCTGGCGCCGGGAGCGCATGGTAAGCAGGCGGGGCGTTCGCGGCGCCCGCTTGCGCCGGGAGGCCCGATCCCCCGCAGGGGCGGCGTCCACCCTCGGCCTATCTCCACTCCGGAACAAGGCAAATGGGATGGCGATGCGTATAAAATGCGCGACTTGCCACCGGGTCCCTGGGCCACGTGCCCACGCCGGTGGACCCTAACCCCTTTCGGGACCTGGCCCCGCCGTTGACGAGAGACCCATGCGTTACGAGACCGACGACCTGCGCATCCGCGCCATGAAGCAGTTGATCGCGCCGGAGGACCTGATCCGCCTCTACCCGCTGACGGATGCCGTCTCCGCCACCGTCCATCACACCCGGCGGTCGATCCGCGACATCCTTCACGACGAGGATGACCGCCTGCTCGTGGTCGTCGGCCCCTGCTCGGTCCATGACGTCACCGCCGCGCGGGACTACGCCGAGCGCCTGCGCCCGGTGCGCGACCGCCTGGACAAGGACCTGCTGGTCGTCATGCGCGTTTACTTCGAGAAGCCACGCACCACCGTGGGCTGGAAGGGGCTGATCAATGACCCTTACCTGGACGGCAGCTTCGAGATCAACGAGGGCCTCAAGCTGGCCCGCTCCCTGCTGGTGGACATCAACGGTCTGGGGGTGCCGGCGGGGACCGAGTTTCTCGATCTCATCAGCCCCCAGTACATCGCCGACCTCATCAGTTGGGGGGCCATCGGCGCCCGCACCACCGAGAGCCAGGGCCACCGGGAACTCTCCTCCGGTTTGTCCTGCCCGGTGGGCTTCAAGAACGCCACCAGCGGCAGCCTGCGCATCGCCCTGGATGCCATGCACGCCGCCGCCCATCCCCACCACTTCCTGTCGGTGACCAAGGAGGGTCGCTCGGCCATCTTTGCCACCGCCGGCAACTCGGACACCCATGTCATCCTGCGCGGTGGTAATCGCCCCAACTATGACACCGAGAGTGTCAACATGGCGGCGGATGAAATGGAAGACGCCGGCCTGCGTCCGCGCATGATGATCGACTTCAGCCACGCCAACAGCCGCAAGAAGCCCCAGAAGCAGGTCGACGTGGGCCGCGACGTCGCTGGCCAGGTGGCCCGGGGCGACCGCCGCATCATCGGCGCCATGATTGAGAGCCACCTGGTCGCCGGCCGCCAGGACTGGCGCCCCGATACCGAACTGACCTATGGTCAGAGCATCACCGACGCCTGCATCGGCTGGGACGACACCGAGCCCCTGCTGGTGGAACTGGCCGAGGCCGTCCGCCGGCGGCGGACGGTGGCCTAAGGCATAGCGACCCCCCGCGCTGGTTGCCGTGCGGAGGTACTTTCCCTCGCTTAACCATGGTGGGGTTTGCCCGGCAAACCCGGTGAGGGAAGGGTGCAAGGCAGATCCTGGGGGTTGAGGGGCCGATCTTCGCCATGAATGCCAGGGATACCAAGGGTCGCCACCAAGGAGGATCGATGGAGATTTCCGTTGCCCATCTTGTGGTGCGCTTCCTGGAATATCTGGGGGTGGATACCCTCTTCGGCATGCCCGGGGCCCATATCCTGCCGGTCTACGACGCCCTCCATGGTTCCCGGGTGCGGAGCATCCTGGTGAAGCATGAACAGGGCGCCGCCTTCATGGCGGCCGGACTGGCGCGGGTCAGCGGCGGGGTCGGGGCCTGTATCACCACGGCGGGACCCGGGGCCAGCAATCTGGCCACCGGCATCGCCCATGCCTACGCGGACCGTCTGCCAGTCATTGCCATCACCGCCGAGGCCCCGACCCTGATCTTTGGCCGCGGCGCGCTCCAGGAGAGCTCGGGGGAGGGGGGCAGTATCAATCAGACGGCGCTCTTTTCCGGCATCACCCGCTATCACAAGCTGATCGAGCGGACCGACTACCTGGCGACCGTGCTCAACCAGGCGGTGCGACCTCTGCTGCTGGACGAGGTGGGTCCCGTGGTCCTCAGCATCCCCGTCAACATCCAGCGGGAGATGGTGAGCGCCGAGATCCTCGATGCCCTGCCGGATGTCGGGAGGCTGCGCCTGCACCGGCCCGAAGTGGCAACCGCGACGGTGGCGGCCTGCGCGGCCTTGCTGGCGCGGGCCCGGCGGCCCCTGGTGGTGGCTGGCTATGGCTGCACCCAATCCCGGGAGGCGCGGGAGGCGTTGCAAGCGCTGAGCGACCGGCTACAGATCCCGGTCGCCACCAGCCTGAAGGGCAAGGGGGCCATCGACGAGCGCTCGCCCCTTGCCCTGGGGTCAACCGGCGTCACCTCCCTGGGGCATGCCCGGCAGTACCTGGAGCGGGAGGCGGATCTGGTCCTGATGCTGGGGGCCGGCTACAACGAGCGCACCAGCTACCTGTGGCATAAGGGCCTGCTGGAGGGCAAGACCCTCATCCAGGTGGACCGCAACTCCTCCCAATTGGAAAAGGTCTATCGGGCGGACCTGGCCATCCAGGCCGATCTGGGGCGCTTTCTGCCCGCCCTGGAGGCCGCCTGTCGGTCGCTGCCGCCCAAGGAGGCGCCGGACCTGGCCGCCTTCAAGGCTCGCCGCGACGGGGAGGCGGAGGAACGGGGCGAGCGGGTCTTCGACGCCCGTTTCGATCGGGTCAAGGCCTTTTTCGGGCTGCTCGAAGCGCGGTTCGGCGAGGGCGTGGTCCTGATCGACGACAACATCCTCTTCGCGCAGAACTGGTTCAGGACCCGGCCCCAGGACCTCTACGTCCCCAATACCGGGGCCTCCTCCCTCGGCCATGCCATTCCGGCGGCCATCGGCGCCAGGCTCAAGACCGACAAGCCGGTCTTCGCCATTTTGGGGGATGGCGGTTTCCAGATGTGCTGCATGGAGATCATGACGGCGGTCAACTACCAGATTCCTCTCAATGTCCTGCTGTTCAACAACCAGACCCTGGGCCTGATCCGCAAGAATCAGTACCAGCAGTTCGATGGGCGTTTTCTGGATTGCGACTTCGTCAACCCTGACTTCGCCCTGCTGGCTGCCTCCTTTGGTATCCGGCATTTTCGGATCGCGGACGAAGCGGATGGCGAGGCCCTGTTTCAGCGCCTGGACCTGAGGTCCGGGATCAACCTCATCGAGTTCATCCTCGACCGGGATGCCTATCCCAACTACGTCACTCACCGTTAGGAATTCTCCAACCAAAAACTTGACCACATCACCCAGGTCTCCCTCTCTCCCCAACCTCTCCCCCGCAGGGGGGAAGGCAAAGGGCGCCCGTGGTAGTCGAAGTTAATGGGTAACAAGTCCGCGCCGCCCGCGGGAAAGAGGGGCGAAGCCCCCCCGAGGTGGTTGAAGACCCTCGGTGGCAGAAGGGTTCCCAAGGCAGGAAGACGCCTCCAATATGATTCGTTATCCGGGGTGTGGCGAGACCAGCCCTAAAAGATAGGCGGCAGCCATGGCATCCCATCACATTCCCCAACTGCTTCGACTGGCCGCGGAAAACCCCGAACTCCTGGAGGGGCGTGCCGCGGACCTTGGGCACCTCGAAGTTGGGGCCCTGATCAATCGTTACCACGACCTTTTTCCCCGCATCGAGCCCCTGATGTGGGCGGCCAGTGACGGGGACTTTTCCCGCTGGCTGGCGACCTACCAGGCCCTGTTCCGCGAGCAGCAGGCCCTGATCGACGCCCATGGCGGGGTGGTCCAGGCCCGTTTCATCATCGCCATCCCCATCGCGGATCGACCCGATCATCTGCGGCTCTGTCTGGAGAGCATCCTCCAGCTCTGCCTGAGCTACGAGTATGGCGGCAGGGGGCCGAAGGGTTTATTCAAGCGGGTCAGCGTCGTCGTGGCGGAGGACAGCCGGGACCCGGCCAATCGCGAACGGCATCGGGCGCTGGTGGTGGACTTCCGCCGGCGGGGGCTCGATGCGCATCATTTCGGGCTCGAGGCCCAGTACGAAAGCTTGATGGCGATCCCGGCGGCCCAGCGCCGCGAGTTGGCCGGTCTGCTGACGGATCAGCCCGCCGCGGCCTTCCATCACAAGGGGCAGGCCGCCACGCGCAATCTCAGCTACCTGAAAATGGTGGAGTTGGCCCGGCCAGGGGAGGAGACGCTCTTCTACCTGATGGACAGCGATCAGCGTTTCCTGGTCAACCGTGCCGCCACGGCCGGGGAAACAATCGTCCCGGCGCTGAACTACTTCCATTACATCAACCGGATCTTCCAGACCGGCCGGGTGGATGTGCTGACGGGGAAGCTGGTGGGCGATCCCCCGGTCTCGCCCGCCGTCATGGGCGCCAACCTGATGGGCGACCTGGCGGCCTTCCTGCGGGAGATGGCGGCCAGGGACCCCGCCGCCGCCTGCGAATTCCATGGGGCCGAGGGCGTCCTGGCGGGGGAAGCGGCCTATCACGACCTGGCAGCCCTCTTCGGCTACGAGACCAGGCGCGATCCTTGCGCCTTTTCCTGTCCGTTGCCCGGGGTTCATACCAACGCCGACTGTCTCGCCGCCCTCGCCGACCGGCTACCGGCCTTTTTCCGCGGTGAGCACCTGACGCGCCGGAGCCTGTTCCGCTACGGCGGTTCCTTCATGGCCGTGGAACCCGCCCGGACCCTCTACCCGGGCAACTACATTGTCAACCGCGCCGGGCTGAGGTACATCATCCCCTTCGGCCAGCTTCGGCTGCGCATGTCGGGGCCCACGGCGGGTCGTCTCATTCAGGCGGAGATCGGCCCCCGGTTCGCCTCCGTCAACCTGCCCATGCTCCATCAGCGCATCACCCCCCGGGGTGCCGCGGACGACTTCCGGCCCGGCGTGGAGGGAAGGGGCCGGTCAGCCGTGGATATCAGTGACGAGTTCGAACGCCAGTTCTTCGGCGACCTGATGCTCTTCAGCGTTGTCGATTGGCTAAAGGCGCGTACCCTGGAGGAACTGACCGATGCCGCGGCCCTCGGCGAGGTGGTGGAACGAACCGAGTCGCGGCTGCTGGCCCTCTACGGAAGCAATCAGGCTTCCATAGATGAGCAACGACGTGAGCTGGAAACCTGGATCGCCTCTACCCCGCCTTGGTGGTCATCGCGCCCGGCCATGGCGGACCTGCTGGCCTTCGTCGGCAATATCGAACGTAATTTCGGCGAGGCATCCGCCGCCTGGCAACGGATCCGCGATCCCTCCCATCGGAACTGGCGTCGGGGCCAGATCATCGCCGCCCTCGGCAATTATCGCCAGGAACGGGCCGCCTGGGACCGGTTATGGGCTGATGACGGCGGGATGGGTGGATGGGGGGGTGGCTGAGCGAGGGCGGACACGACCGTCAAACCGCCTTGTCGGCTTGATGATTGCCTTCTCGCCATCCCAACCCCGCCAGACACCACCCAGGCCTCACCGGGTTGGCAGGAATGACTGGCTGCGGAATGACTGACTGCGGCGCTCCGAATACGACTGGGCGCAAGATCTCAGTTTGCCAATTCCTTAAGTTCCACGGCCCGGGCCTGGGCCATCAGGGTCTGGCGACAAGCTCGGTAGGCCTCCCGGGCCTGGGTCTGGAGTGCCGGGGATAGGGCGATATCCCCGTAACGCCATTCCCGCGGGAGAATGGCGCCGCTGGTGATGGCGGCGGAGGAATCGCCCGCCCGGGCCAGGCCCGTGCGGGAAAAGCGCCGGTATTCACCTCGGAGCGCTGAGCCCAGTTCCAGCCAGCAGGTGAGGGTGTCCAGCAGGGACTGGGGTCGTTCCATCAGGCATTCGGCATCGAAATAGTGGTAGCGTCCCGGCCAGGCCGTGGCGAAGGTTTCCAGCCACGCCAGTCGCTCGATGTAATAACCGCAGGCCCCTTCCGGCTCGCCATAGGGGTCCACGGGTGATCGGCCGCGAAAGAGGTGGACGATGCTGGGGAGGGCACTGTCCGGCTCACGCAGGGCAATGAGCACCATGGCCTCCTCCTGGCCAATCCGGTCCAGAAGCAAGGGGTAGTCATTGTGCAGGAGCTTGTCGAAGAGGTAACGACCACCGGGTTTCAGGCCCTCTTCCCGCTGATAGGCGGCCTCCTGCAGGGCCAGGTCCTCGGGGGTGCGGTAGCCCCGGTGCATTTCGTAGTAGCCGTCGATTTCCGGATGGGACCCGAGAAGATGGCCCAGCAGGCTGGTGTAGGCCCGCATATGGCTGAGAAGGAAGATCCTGGAACGCATTGACGCGGGTCAGGGACGATGGCCGGCGATGGAGATCAGGTACCGGCAGAAGGTCCGGGTAACCACCTCAGCGCGAGTTGAGCGCCTCATCCGGCCAGTAACGGGACCCGGTGAGTTTGGCCGAGACCTTCCAGCCCTTGCCGGTCAGGATAAAGATGGCCTTGCCGTCCGTGAAACGCAGGGCGAGTTTTTCTCGCTCCTCCCCCATCATGGTGCCGACTTGGGCGGCCGCATCCAGTCCTCGGCTGACGAACTCATGGAAGCTGGCGGTATCCTCGAACAGCATCACCATTTGGGAGGCAAAGCCACCGAGGCCGAAGCTGAAGCCGGCGCCCGTGGTGGCCATCTTCATGTAGACCCGTTTGCCAGTTCGGGGGTCGACCGCGACCCCCCGTCCGTAGCCGGCAACCACATAGAAGCTCGCTTCCCGCTTGTCGAAGACGGCGTAACCGGCGCTGCGATCGAATAGGGCGCGACTGCCCGGCTGCTCCGCGAAGAGGTGTATCAGGGTCTCCGCGGCCATGGCATCCAGCTTGGCACGGGTCGCCTCGGGAGTAGCCTCGTCTTGCAGGCTTTGCTGGGAGGAGTCGACGGTATCCTTGACGGCGTCAGTGGCCTTGCCCGCCACCGTTCCGGCGGCCTCCACGGCGTTGCCGGTGGCCGTACCGACGGCCTGCACGGCCTTGCCCGCGCCTTCCTTGATCCCCTGGAGGAGTTGCGCGGAGCCAATGACCGGCATAATGGCCAGCAACAGTGCCAGCGCCGGATGGATGTTCTTTCGCTTCACGGTTATCTCACTAACTTTGATGAGGGATTTCGATGCACCCCTGATGATGAAAGACAGAGCATATCTCATGCGGTGATCTTTCGAGTTGACTGGTTGGGGTGAATCTACCCGCCAATGAGTATGAGTTGGGCGGCTGAACAGCTTCCATCATCGTCGGGGTCGCGACTAACGGTATGCTTGGCGGTGCCTGATTGGCCTAGCCGCGCCTCCCACCGCTATACTTCGCCATCGGCTGATGCCGCCCCTTAGCCCTTACCTTATTCGCTTTGTCGGCCCTGATCACCCCCTTGCCAGGTGCCCGCCCGGCCCCGACCGGCTTACCATCAATCACCCTCCAGCCACAGCAGTCCCTTCATGCCAAACGATTATGATCCGCGCGCCATCGAGGCGGCGGCCCAGGCCTACTGGGAAGAGGCCCAGTCCTTCAAGGCGGTGGAAGACCCCAACCGCGAGAAGTTCTATTGCCTGTCCATGTTTCCCTATCCCTCGGGGAAACTGCACATGGGCCATGTGCGCAACTACACCATCGGCGATGTCATCGCCCGCTATCAGCGCATGCGGGGCAAGAATGTCCTTCAGCCCATGGGCTGGGACGCCTTCGGTCTGCCAGCGGAGAACGCCGCCATCCAGCACGGTATCCCGCCCTCCCAGTGGACCCGTTCCAACATCGCCTACATGAAGGACCAGCTCAAACGGCTGGGTTTTGGCTACGACTGGGACCGGGAACTGGCCACCTGCGATCCGGACTACTACCGCTGGGAGCAGTGGCTCTTCGGTCGCCTGATGGAGAAGGGCCTGGCCTACCGCGCCAAGTCCATGGTCAACTGGGACCCGGTGGATCAGACCGTGCTCGCCAACGAGCAGGTCATCGACGGCAAGGGCTGGCGCTCCGGCGCCCCGGTGGAAAAGCGCGAGATCGAGCAATGGTTCGTGCGCATCACCGCCTACGCCCAGGAACTGCTGGATGCCCTGGAGGGCCTGGAGGGCTGGCCGGAGCAGGTTCGGGCCATGCAGCGCAACTGGATTGGCCGCTCCGAGGGCGTCCACATGGACTTCGGCATCCAGGGCACGGACGAGAAGCTGGGCATCTACACCACCCGCCCGGACACGGTCATGGGCGTGACCTACGTGGCCGTCGCCGCCGAGCATCCCCTGGCCCATCGCGCCGCCACCGATCCCGCCCTGGCCGCCTTCATTGAGGAGTGCCGGCACGGCGGGGTCTCCGAGGCGGAGATCGAGACCATGGAAAAGAAGGGGCATCCCCTCGGCATTAACGCCCTCCACCCCATCACCGGCGCGCCGGTACCCATCTTCGCCGCCAATTTCGTCCTCATGGGCTATGGCACCGGCGCCGTCATGGCCGTCCCGGCCCATGATCAGCGTGACTGGGAGTTCGCCGAGAAGTACGGCATCCCGAAAAAGCAGGTCATCTTCAGCGCCGACGGCTCCCCCTGCGACATCGAGAACGGGGCTTACGTCGAGAAGGGCCTCCTCGCCCAGTCGGGTCCCTTCGATGGCCTCGATTTCGGCCAGGCCTTCGCCGCCATCGCCGATTGGCTGGAGGAGCGCGGCAAGGGCGGGCGCCAGGTCAATTTTCGGCTGCGGGATTGGGGTGTCTCCCGCCAGCGCTACTGGGGCTGCCCCCTGCCGGTGATCCATGGCGCCGCTGGCCAGGTACGGGCCGCGACTGAGACTGAACTGCCGGTGCGCCTGCCGGAGGACGTGGTGGTGGATGGCTCCGGCTCACCCCTCAAGAAGATGCCGGCCTTCTCTGCCCTGCCCAATGGCGAGACCCGCGAGACGGACACCTTCGATACCTTCTTCGAGTCCTCCTGGTACTTCGCCCGCTACTGTTCGCCGGATTGCGACACGGCCATGCTCGATGAGCGCGCCCGCTATTGGCTGCCGGTGGACCAGTATGTCGGCGGCATCGAGCACGCCGTGCTGCACCTGCTCTACGCCCGCTTCTTCCACAAGCTGATGCGCGACGAGGGGTTGGTGGCCTGCGACGAGCCCTTCACCAACCTCCTCACCCAGGGCATGGTGGTGGCGGAGACCTGGTACCGGGAGGACGATCAGGGCCGCAAGCACTGGTTCAACCCGGCGGATATCGAGGTGGAGCGGGACGAGCGCGGCCGCCTGCTGCGGGGCCGCCTCAAGGCCGACGGCCAGCCGGTGACCTTCGGCGGCATTGAGAAGATGTCCAAGTCGAAGAACAACGGCGTCGATCCCCAGACCCTGACCGATCGTTATGGTGCCGACACGGTGCGCCTCTACACCATGTTCACCTCGCCGCCGGACCAGTCCCTGGAGTGGAACGACGAGGGGGTCGAGGGGGCCTCCCGCTTCCTCAAACGGGTCTGGGCCCTGGCAAAGGATGACCGGCGGGAGGGCCGGGAGGCCAGCACCAGCCTGGAGCCGGGCGTGGCGCGCTACGAGATCCATGCCGCCCTGCGCAAGGCCCTCTACGACTATGAGCGCCATCAGTTCAATACCGTGGTCTCGGCCTGCATGACCATGGTCAACGCCCTGCATAAGCTGGATCGGGACGGGGAGGGCGCCGCGGTCCGGCGGGAGGGCCTGGGCATCGTCCTGCGCCTGCTGGCCCCCATCGCCCCCCATGTCACCCATCACCTCTGGCGGGAGCTGGACTATGGCGAGGACATCCTCACCGCCCCCTGGCCGGAGGTGGACGAGGCCGCCCTGCGCCGGGACACCATCGAATACGTGGTCCAGGTCAACGGTAAGGTCCGCGGCCAGATCCAGGTGCCGGTGGACGCCGCCAGGTCCGCCATCGAGCAGGCGGCGATCGGCAACGAGAATGTGCAACGCTTCATCGGGGACGGCCAGGTGCGCAAGGTCATCCTGGTGCCTGGCAAGCTGGTCAATCTGGTGGTGACATGAGGACGCTGGGGTCGATCCTGCCGCTGCCGTTGACGTCGACGCTGCCGCCATTGCCACCACTACCAAGGCTGCTGGTGCTGTCACTGAGCCTGATCCTCAGCGCCTGTGGGTTTCACCTGCGTGGGGCCGTGGACATCCCGCCCAATCTCCTGCCGGTCTTCGTGGAGGCGGGCGGCGGCTCCCTGGTGGCTAACCAACTCCGGGACCAGTTCCAGCTCTCCGCCATCCCCCATGCCCCCTCCGCCCGGGAAGCCCGCGCCATCGTGCGCATCCTGGGCGAGTCCCGCCGCTCCCGGGTCGGGGCCCTGGACCGCAACGGCAAGATCATCGCCACCGAGATCTTCCTCGATGTCCGCTTCGACGCCCGCGAGGCTGGCGGCAAGGAACTGGTCGCGCCACGGCGTCTGGAGCTGTCGCGTTCCTTCGAGGACGCGGACGTCGAGGTGCTGGGTAAGCAGCTGGAGGCCGAGATTATCTACAACGACATGGCCCAGGACGCCGCCAATCAGATCCTGGCCATGTTGCGCGCCGCCCTGCCCAAGGACAGGAAACCCAGCCAGGCGTCTGAGCCCGCGGACGGCAAGTCCGCCCGTCCCTAGGCCGTGCGCATCCCCTTCCCCCAATTGGCCGCCCACCTCGCCTCGGGGCTGGCACCCGTGTTCATGATCTGTGGCGACGAACCTTTTCAGCTTGGCGAAGCCGCGACCCTGGTGCGCCGGGTGGCCCGTGAGCGGGGCTACACGGAGCGTGAAGTCCTGGAAGTGGAGGGTCATTTTGACTGGGGCCAACTCGCCGCCGCCGCTCACTCCCTGTCCCTTTTCGCCAGCCAGAAGCTCATCGAGTTGCGCCTGGCCTCCGGCAAGATCGGCCGCGATGGCGGGGAGGCGGTGCGGGCCTATTGCGCCCGGCCCCGGCCGGAGCATCGCCTGCTGATCCTGGCCCCGAACCTGGACTATCAGGAGCTCAAGGCCAAGTGGGTCCAGACCGTCGAACAGACCGGGGTCCTGCTCCAGGTCCAGGCCCTGACCGGCCAGCGCCTGGTGGACTGGATCGGCCAGCGCCTGCGCGCGCGGGGTCTGGTCCCGGAACCGGAGGTGGCGGCCATGCTGGCGGAGCGGGTGGAGGGCAACCTGCTCGCCGCCGCCCAGGAGGTGGACAAGCTGGCCCTCCTCCAGGGGCAGGGTCCCTTGACCGCCGAACAACTCGGCCGCGCCATCGCCGACAGCGCCCGCTTCGACCTCTTCGATATCCCCGACGCCGCCCTGGCCGGGGATCGGGCTCGCATGCATCGCATCATCCAGGGTTTGGCGGCCGAGGGCACCGCCGAACCCCTGGTGCTCTGGGTCCTGGCCCGGGAGGTACGGCTCCTCGCCCGCGCCGCCTTCGCCGCTCGCGAGGGGACCCGCGCCCTGGACGCCTTCCTGGCCGCCGAGCGGGTCTGGCAGAACCGCCAGGGCCCGTTGAAGGCCCTGCTGCGCCGTCTGCCGGCCCCCACCCTACCACTCCTCCTGGGCCATTGCGCCCTGGCCGACCGACAGATCAAGGGCCTGGCGCCGGGCGATCCCTGGCTGACCCTGGACGCCATTGGTGATGCCTTGGCGGGGGGGCCATCCCCGCCGCTGGCGCCGCCCCTCGCCACCTGATGTTCTGGATTACCCGGTTAGAACACCGCTGAGCCCTGTTTGGCTGTCCAGATCGCACATTGCCTGGGGAGGCTGAAAATATCTGCCTACTACAGGTGTTTTAGGTCGGCTTGACGAACACCTCCTTACGCTAGGCACTCCCGGCCGGGTTGAGCAGAGCCTCCACTCCGACCGGAAAAGGCACGGACGTCTGGTATAAAATCCCGTAGCAATTCCTCGCCCTTATCCGCGATCGTGGCCATCCCTCCGCGACGCCTTCATTTTTTGGAATTCCCGCCATGTCTGAGACCCCGATCAGCGATGTCGCTGCCTTTATGAATACCGTTGGCTCACGGGCGCGCGCCGCGTCGCGGTTGCTGGCCCGGGCCGAGACCGCGGCCAAGAATCGGGCCCTGCTGGCCATCGCCGCCGACCTGGACGCCCGCCGGGCCGATCTCCTGGCCGCCAACCGGCTGGATCTGGAGGCCGGGGCCGCCCAGGGCCTGGACGCGGCCCTGCTCGATCGCCTGGAACTGACCCCGGGGCGCATCGACGCCATGATCGCTGGTCTGCGGGAGGTCGCCGCCCTGGCGGATCCGGTGGGGGCCATCTTCGATCTCAATTACCGGCCCTCCGGCATCCAGGTGGGGCGGATGCGGGTGCCGCTGGGGGTGGTGGGCATCATCTATGAGTCACGACCTAACGTCACCGCGGACGCGGCGGCCCTGTGCCTCAAGTCGGGTAACGCTACCGTACTGCGGGGTGGTTCCGAGGCCTTCCACTCCAATCAGGCCATCGCCGCCTGCCTGCAACGCGGCCTGGAGAGCGCCGGGTTGCCGGCGGACGGGGTGCAGGTCATCGCCACCCGGGACCGTGCCGCCGTCGGTGCCCTGATCGCCATGCCCGAGTATGTGGACGTCATCATCCCCCGCGGTGGCAAGGGTCTCATCGAACGAATCAGCCGCGAGGCGCGGGTGCCGGTCATCAAGCACCTGGATGGCATCTGCCATGTCTATATCGACGACCGGGCCGACCTCGCCAAGGCCCTGCCCATCGTCATGAACGCCAAGACCCAGCGTTACGGCACCTGTAACACCCTGGAGACCCTGCTGGTGGCCGAGGGGATCGCCGCCCAGGCCCTGCCCCTGCTGGCCGCGCCCCTGCGGGACAAGGGGGTGGAACTGCGGGGCTGTCCCGCCACCTGCCAACTGGTGCCGGTGGCCATCCCCGCCACCCCCGAGGATTGGGATACGGAGTACTTGGCCCCAATCCTCTCCATCCGGGTCGTCGCCGATCTGGACGAGGCCATGGCGCATATCGCCCGCCATGGCTCACAGCATACCGACAGCATCGTCACCGAGGACTACAGCCGCGCCCGCCGCTTCCTGCGGGAGGTGGATAGCAGCTCGGTCATGGTCAATGCCTCCACCCGCTTCGCCGATGGCTTCGAGTATGGCCTGGGCGCCGAGATCGGCATCAGCACGGACAAGTTCCATGCCCGCGGCCCGGTGGGTCTGGAGGGGCTGACCTCGGTGAAGTTCATCGTCCTCGGCAATGGCGAGGTGCGCGCCTGAAGTCCCCGCAACCAGCCCCCCGGACTGAAAGAACGGGGTCGGGTACTGGCATGGAGCGGGGCGGCAGGTTTCCGGCTGCGCCCCCTGGCGTAACGACCCGCCCAGGAACCTATATCCCACCGGCGTCTTGCCTCATCGGGAGGGGAGCGCTGCCCCTGATGAAGGTCGGACCGACATGATCGGTGTCCTGGGCGGGACCTTCGACCCGGTCCATTTCGGCCACCTGCGCCCGGCCCTGGAGGTCCGCCAGGCGCTGGGGCTGGAGGAACTGCGGCTGATCCCCCTGCGCCAGGCCGTCCATCGCTCCCAGCCTCAGGCCAGCCCGGAACAGCGTCTGGCGATGCTGCGCCTAGCGGTCCAGGGGGCGGAGGGGCTCCGCATCGACGACCGGGAATTGCGGCGCGTCGGTGAATCCTATACCTACGATACCCTGGTGGACCTGCGCGCCGAGTTGGGCCCGGCCGTGGGCCTGTGCCTGCTGGTGGGGGGCGATGCCTTCCGCGGGTTTCTCACCTGGCACCGGCCGGATGACATCCTGTCCCTGGCCCACCTGATCGTCATGCGGCGCCCGGGGGGGGCGGATGAGGGCGGTCCCCCCCCTGGGAAAGTTGGCCTGGCACCCCTGGCGGGTGACCAGGCGCCCGCGGAGGGTGGCCAGGGGTTCGCGGTGGGTGAACAGGCCTCCGCGGCTAGTGACCAGGCGTCTGCGGTGCCAACCAGTCTGTATCTTAATCCACGCCTGCAAGCCTGGCTTCAGCCGCGCCGCTGTTTCCAGGTCAGGGATCTGACCTTCTCCCCCGCGGGGCGGGTCTGGTTTCAGGAGGTGACGCAACTGGCCATCTCCGCGACCCGCATCCGTGGTCTGGTTGCCCAGGGGCTCAGTCCGCGCTACCTGCTTCCCGATCCCGTGTTGGATTACATCCTCCGGCAGCGCCTCTACCGCCTGAAGTGATCCCGGGCCTTTTCCGCCATGTCGGCGTACCGAGGCCAGGGGGATTGGCGAAATCGATTAATTGTCACGAGAGGAAAGGTAAACTACTGAAAATAAAGAATTAAGTGGGGTATTGCACGCTACCTGTTATGTGGTCAATCCGCACCCCGGACGCTGGAAGTTCCCACTGGAATCTCCCACGTTCAGCTAACACCAAGGATAGCTTGTGGAGACCTGGATGAGGTTGTCGACCAGTTCCATCATGTCGGCCAGTTCGTCGATGTGAATGTCGGGCAGAAAGAAGATATCGTCAAAAATCTCCTTGAGTTCATGGATGTCGAAGTCAGCGAGATCGATGTCGGTCATCCGTTCTTCTCCCCGGGACTCGCCCGCCCCAATTCAAGTGAAATTCACGGCAAGGACTTTCATTTTTCAGGGGTGTGGCGCGCCGCCTCAAGACGGTTAGCCAGTAACCATGACATTTTTGATTATGACCTTTCCGGTAGGGGATACGTTCTGGGCTGAGCGGCGAACCTCAATCTTTTCATAATCAGGCTACAATGATCGTCCTTGCGGACCGTCAGACCAGCATGGCCGTTCATACCTCGGGAGCGAGGGCAATCGCCCATCAGATCCAAAACTTGATAGGCGACGGGTCCATTCGGCGTGCTTTCGTTTCCGGCGCCGCCTCGCCCGCGCAAATCGCCAGCCGCGCCCTGACCTGGATATCGACTCAACCCAAAGATAGTTAACGGAGTCTCAGTTGGAGCTAGAACAACTCAAGCAACTGGTTCTGGATGCCTTGGACGATATGAAGGCCAAGGATGTGCAGGTCCTGGATGTGCGCGGTAAGACCGCCATCACCGATCTGATGATCATCGCTTCCGGTACCTCCGAGCGCCATGTCAAGGCTATTGCCGAAACGGTGGCCTTCCGGGCCAAGGAGGGGGGAGAGCCGCCGCTGGGGTCTGAAGGACTGAGCGAGGGCGAGTGGGCCCTGGTCGACCTCAACATCATCGTCGTGCATGTCATGCTGCCGAAGGTGCGGGACTTTTACGCCTTGGAGCGCCTCTGGTCCGCCACGGAGGTCAACCGTAAGGCGGCGGGCGTGGGTGCGGGACAGGCCTCCCCGCCGAATTTGTCCCCGGCCACTGAGGAAACGCCAAAGTACACCATTAGCGCGGCATGAGTGAGCCGGGACCGCTGATCGCGCTGATTGCAGCCCTGGCGGAGAACCGGGTCATCGGTCGCGCCAATCGGTTGCCCTGGCATCTCCCCGCCGATCTGGCGCATTTCAAGCGCCTGACCCTCGACAAGCCGATTCTGATGGGCCGCCGTACCTGGGAGTCTCTTCCGGGTCTGCTGCCTCGGCGCCGGCACATCGTCATCACCGCCAATTCGACGTATCGCGCCCCCGGCTGTGAACTGGCGTCGTCCCCCGCGGCGGCGCTGGCCCTAGTTCAGGAGGAACCCGAGGTCCTGATCATTGGTGGCGAAATGCTCTACCGCGCCTTCCTCCCGATCGCGGGGCGCTTGTACCTGACCTTGGTCGCCACCCGGATCGAGGATGGTGATGCCTTCTTTCCCTCCTGGGCGCAGGACGAGTGGGTCGAGACCGGGCGGGAAACGCGGGCCAGGGACGAATGCAATCCCTACGACCTGACCTTCCTCAGGCTCGATCGAGCCGCGGCGAGTGGCGATGAGGGGATAGAGGGAATCTCCCCGACCTGACCGTCCTCAGCTCCCGTCAATCCCTGAGGGCGCCGGTCGGGCAGTCCAGGCTGATGGGCTCGATGTCCTTCTTCTTGCGGATGGGGATGGCGGTGAGGGCACGCCCCCAGAGACAACCCGTGTCCAGGGCCCAGACGTTGTCCTTGGCCATGTAGCCCAGGGTGGACCAGTGGCCGATGACCAGCCGGAAATCGCTGCTGGCACGCCAGGGGATCTCGAACCAGGGGATGTAGGGCTTGGATTGGGTACCGACCGGGCCCTTTTCCTTGAGACCCAGGGTGCCGTCGGGCAGGCAGTAGCGCATGCGGGTCATGCAATTGGTGATGAAGCGCAGGCGGTCCATGCCCTTGAGGTTAGGAGCCCATTTAGCGGGCTGGTTGCCGTACATGGCATGCAGGAAGCCCCGATACTCGGGGCCCTGCAGGACCTCCTCGACCTCGCGGGCACAGGAGAGGGCCTGTAACAGATCCCACTGGGGCGCCAACCCAGCGTGGACCATGGCGAAATCCTTGCTGGCGTCATAGTGCATGAGGGGGCGGTGGCGCAGCCAGTGCAGGAGTTCGTCCCGGTCCGGTGCCATCAGCACGTCATGGAGGCTGCTCATGGCGGCGGTCTTGACGTTGCCCGCCCCCAAGGCCAGGAGATGAAGGTCGTGATTACCCAGGACGACGACCGCCGTTTCGCCCAGGCCACGGACATAGCGCAAGACTCCCAGGGAATCGGGGCCACGATTGACGAGGTCGCCAACCAGCCATAGATCGTCCTTGCCTGGGTCAAATTCCAGCTTGTCCAGCAGGCGGCGGAAAGGGTCGTAGCAACCTTGGATATCACCTATTGCGTAAGTGGTCATGGGTCCGGCGGGTTATCGAGCGGGGGAATGGGAGGGAAGGCTGGTTCAGTGCAACTGCATGGGCACGGCCAGGGTGAAAGGGTCGATGGGAGCGGTAAATCGGGTGCCATCATCGGCGATCATACCGTAACTGCCCTGCATGCTGCCCACCGGCGTCGCGATGATGGTCCCGCTGGTGTAGCGGAAACGCTCGCCGGGGAGCAGGTAGGGCTGTTCACCCACCACGCCGTCACCCCGGACCTCCTGGACCTGGCCATTGGCGTCCGTGATGATCCAGTGCCGGTCGAGGAGGCGCGCCGCGGCGTCACCGGTATTCTGGATGGTTATGGTGTAAGCGAAGGCGTAGCGCCCCGCCTCGGGATGGGATTGCTGGGGGATGTAGAGGCTCTGGGCGAGGACTTGGATCCGGTAGCGGGGATCTTCGGCGCGGGGCATGGCGGGTACCTGACGATCGGGAAGGCAGCATAAGAGGCCTGACGGGGAATTACAACGGTCGACGGGGCACGGTCGATAGGGCAGGGGCCAACCAGATCGCTGATCGGGGATGATCACGCCAACCCAGACGGCCCATGCCCAACCGGCACATCATCGGCAAATGGGGGATAATGCCCGGCGCGCAAGCCCCCCCTCCCATTCCTCCAACCCGGCTGTCCCCTGGTCCCATGAGTTTCAAACACCGTCGTCCCCGGCGCGACCCCTTCTTTTTGCTGATCATCGCCGTGGCGATCGGCATGGCCATCACTTTGTTTTACCAGGTTCAGGTCTATTATGGTGGCGCCGCCTCACCGCTGGCTGGGCAAGGGCCTGATGACCGGTCCGTCGGCGGCTAGGGCCGGTTTTGATCGCGAGCGAGGACCACGTCATGGGTGAGCAACTCCGGGTTGCCGTTATCGGTGTCGGCTATTTGGGTCGTTTTCATGCCCTGATTTATTCGCGTCTGCCGCAAGTCAGACTGGTGGGCGTGGTCGATGCCGATGCCGCCCGGGCCAGCGCCGTGGCCAAGGAGGCGGGTTGCGCGGCCTTTACCGACCTGGCGGCCATCATCGACCAAGTCGATGCCGTTTCCGTCGTCGTGCCCACCACGGCCCACCTGGCGGTGGCCGAGCCCCTGCTGAGCCGTGGCATTCATCTGCTGCTGGAGAAGCCCATCGCCGCAACCCGCGGGGAGGGCGAGCGGATCGTCGCCCTGGCCGATCAGGCCGGGGCCATTCTGCAGATCGGCCATCTGGAGCGTTTCAACGCCGGCGTCATGGCCCTGGCGGAGCACATCGACCGACCGCGCTTCGTCGAGACCCAGCGTCTGGGGGAATTCGTCGAACGGGCGACCGACGTGGACGTGGTCTCGGACCTCATGATCCACGACCTGGATATCATCCTCTCCCTGATGGGCTCAGAACTGTGGTCGGTCTCGGCCGTGGGCACGCCAGTGCTGACGGATCAGGTGGATATCGCCAATGCCCGCCTGGAGTTCGCCAATGGCGCCGTCGCCAACGCCGTGGCGAGCCGGGTCTCGGACCGTCGTATTCGCCACATCCGCGTCTTCCAGGAGCATAAATACCTGTCCCTGGATTTCATCGCCCAGACCATCGACATTGCCTATCCCCGGCTCGTCCCCGGGGCGAGCCGTCCGGAGATCGTGCGCGAGCGGATTCAGGTGGAGCCGGTCAAACCACTGGATCGGGAGATCGAGGCCTTCGTCGCCTGCGTGCGCGAGGGGCGTCGCCCCCTGGTCGATGGTCGTGTCGGCCTCGAGGCCCTGGATCTGGCCCTGCGCGTCCGGGACTGCATGGCCCGTTAGCGCCCTCGAGGTTACCCCGGGGGCCGGGACCGGCTGGCGGTCATCCGCAGGGCCAGGTCCAGGGCGGCCTGCAGGCTTCCCGCATCGGCCCGGCCGGTTCCGGCCAGTTCCAGGGCCGTGCCATGATCCACGGAGACGCGGATGATCGGCAGGCCCAGGGTGACATTGACCGCCTGGCCGAACCCCAGGTGTTTGAGGACGGGCAGACCCTGATCGTGATACATGGCCAGGACGGCGTCGACCCGGGCCAACTGCTCGGGCACGAAGGCGCTGTCCGCCGGCACCGGACCCACCAGGTCCAGGCCCGCCGCGCGGAGTTCGTCGAGCAGGGGGGCGATGATGTCCCGCTCCTCCCGCCCCAGGTGCCCGCCTTCCCCGGCATGGGGATTGAGACCACAGACCAGCAGTCGGGGCCGGGGGATGCCAAAGCGGCGGCGCAGGTCAGCGTCCAGGATGTGGATGACCCGCTCCAGGGTCGGCCGGGTGATCTGGTCCGCCACTGCCCTGAGGGGGAGGTGGGTGGTGGCGAGGGCCACCCGCAGGCCAGAGGCGACCAGCATCATCAGCGGCTCGGCCCCGCAGCGCGCGGCGAGAAATTCCGTATGGCCGCTGAAGGGGATGCCGGCGTCATTGATGATGCCCTTGTGGACCGGGCCCGTGACCAGGGCGTCGAACTCCCCTGCCAGGCAGCCGTCGCAGGCCCTGGCCAGGGTGGCGAGGACGTAGGGGGCATTGGCGGGGTCGAGCTGGCCCGGCGGCTGGAGCCGGGCCATGGGCAGCGGCAGGATGCTCAGGCTACCCGCCCGCTGGGCCAGGGGCGGCGCGCCGGGGGTGTAGGGGAGCAGCTCCAGAGGGAGACGCAGGCGTCGGGCCCTATCCCGCAGCAGGTCCGGGGCGGCGATGGCGACCAGTTGGGCGGGGAGGTCCCGCTGGGCAAGCTGCACGCAAAGGTCGGGCCCGATTCCGGCCGGCTCGCCGGGGGTCAGGACCAGGCGGGGCAGAATGGCGGGCGTCACGGGTGCTTAACCCTCTCGTTCCCGGGCCTTGGCGAGACGGTCCTCGAGATAGGCCTCATCCCGCAGGCGGTGCAGCCACTGCTTCACCGCCTCGTCGGCCTTGCGCTCCTTGAGCTTCTGCTTGGCCTTGAGGGCCATCAGTTCCTCGGTGGTGTCCTGGGTGCGACGCTCCAGGACCTGGAGGATGTGCCAGCCAAAACTGGACTTGAAGGGCTGGCTGATCTGATTGGGGGCCAATTCGTTCATCACCGCCTCGAACTGCGGCACGGTGTCCCCCGGGCTCACCCAACCCAGGTCCCCGCCCTTGAGGGCCGAACCGGTATCGTCGGAATTGGCCCGGGCCAGGTTGGCGAAATCGTCGCCCCCGGCGAGGCGCATCCGCAATTGCTCCAGACGGATGCGGGCATCGTCATCGGAGACCACCTCGTTGGTGCGGATGAGGATATGCCGGGCCTTGGTCTGGGTGAGTACCGCCGGTCCCGTGCCCTTGAGGTCGGTGACCTTGATGATATGGAACCCGCTGGGGCTGCGCAGGGGGTTGCTGATCTCCCCCTTGTTGAGGGTGCGGGCCGGCTCCTGGGCCAGGGAGGGGACATCGGCGAGGGGGAACCAGCCAAGATCACCGCCCTCCTGGGCCTGCTGGGTCTGCTGGCCCTGGGACTCCGCCCGAGCCACCTGGGCGAAGTCCGCCCCGGCGCGCAGCTTGGCTACCAGGGCCTGGGCCCGTTGGCGGGCCTGCTCCACCTCCTCGGGGCTGGCCGTTTCGGGGACGGCGATGAGAATGTGGGAGAGACGGACGTCGGTGCGCTCGATGAGGCTGTCCGCCTCCCGGGCGAGGAAGCGCTTGACCTCGGGGTCGGTGACCTGGATGTTCTTGATCACCTCCCGCGCCTGCAGCTGGCTCATGATCATCTGGGCGCGGGTGTCCTCGCGAAAGTCCTCGAATTGGATGCCGCTGGCCACCAGGGCGGTCTGGAGCTCCTCCAGGGTCAGGTTGTTGCGCTCCGCGATGCTGGTCATGGCCTGGGTCAGGGCGCCGTCCTCGACCTTGATCCCCAACCGCGCCGCCTCTTGGAGTTGCAGGCGCTTGTCGATCATCCGATCCAGGACCTGCCGCTCCAGCTCGGCGCGGGAGGGTGGGTCCGCCCCCTGCTCGCGCAGTTGGGGCAGGGCCAGGGTGATCTCGCGCTCCAGCTCACTGCGCACGATCACGTCCTTGTTGACGACGGCGACGATGGAGTCCAGTTCCTGGAGGGTCGCCCCCCAAGTGGCCCCGGGGGCAATGCCCAGGATCAGCAGGAACAGGCCGACGAGCCCTGAGGCTGGGCCCCAGGGCCGGATACTGGTTCGACGGCGGGTCAAAGCGGCGGTCTGCATACCGGCCGGCTGCCTTGGCCACCAGCCCCCGAAACAACCTTCAGTCGCCGTTTCCGTCCTCACCGCGGCTTCCGGGTAGCTGACGATGCGCCCGGAAGAGTCCAAAGGAATTACCGGGCCGACCGTTGGGCCAGGGCAAGTGCCTTCCCCGGGGGGGAGATGACCGGGGCGGCGGCAAAGCAGGCTCAGCTGCACGCTATTCCTCGGTGTACCCATAGATTCCACGCTCCAGATGTTCGCCGATTTTGTCGCCGAGTTTGGCCAGGCCGGCCAGTTCGAGCTGGACCATGACACTGGTCTCGCCGTCGCTGCCCGGCTGATTGTTGATGTGGCGGCCGAGCAGATACAGCTTCCAACAACACTTGCCGTAGGAGATGCCGGCGAAGGCCTCGTTCACCTTCTCGTTGTACAGGGAGTAATACCAGCGCCCGACCAATTGTAATTCCGGGTTGATGGGCCAGCTCCCTGCCAGGTCCAGATCGCGGTAGCGGGTGGCCTCGGTCTCGCCGACATCCCAGCGATAGGCCAGGTTGAGCAGATGCCGTTGGGGGGAGCGGTAACGGAGCTCGACGACCAGCTTTTCCAGGGCGTCCTGCTCATCCTCGGGATTGGGGTCCCAGCGCAGGGTGGTCCGGCCGGTCAGGTCCGGCAGCAGGGCGGCGGCCAGTTCGCCCACCAGGGCCTCGGATTGCTGGCGGGCCTCAGGATCGGGAGATAGCCAGACCCGCGGGGTCTCGAAGTAGACCGGTTTGCCCAGGCTGGCGCGCAGCAGTTCCTGACCGGTGTTGGCCTGGAGGAGCCGGGTGCTAAGACCGAGGGTGAGCAGATTGGCGTCCCCCACCCGATCGTAGCCGGCGAAACGGTTGGGCAGGAAGAGGGTACCGTAACTGAAGCTCAGATCGGTGGTGTCGAAGACCGGGATGTCCGACTGATCCCGGTAAGGGGTGTAAAGGTAGGACAGTCGCGGCTCCAGGGTGTGGAGGGCCGACTGCCCGAACCAGGCGGTGTCGCGCTCGAAGACCAGTTCGCCATCGAGGTTGAAGCTTGGGATGACATAGCTGGGGTCCTCGGGCTGTCCCTGGGCGGTGTCCTGCAAGCCATAGGCGGCGCCCCAGAGGTTGAGGCTGGGGGTCAGGTGACCGTAGGTGCGGCGCAGGGGCCAGGAGAGGCTGGGCTGGATGGTGGCGCGGCCGCCGTGGACCTTGGCGTCGTGATCGAAATAGTTGTACTGGCTGGGCAGCTTGAGTTGCAGCCCGGAGGCGTGCCGCCAGGGGGCCAGGTTGACCTCGAGCTGGGGCAGCCGGGCGTAAGGGTAGGACTCCGGCGGCATGCTGACGTCGACGTTGCGGAACTGCTGCAGCGTCAGGCGGGCGTTCCAGCCCTGACCCTGATAATTGAGATCGGCGCGGCGCTCGATATTGCGCAGACTGGTCAGCTCCAGGCTATTGCCGAAGTCCTCCAGATATTGCTTGTCGGACACATCCTGGAAGCGAATGAAGGAGGACCAGCCTCCCCCATAGTTGCCCTGGTGGAGCAGGCGCAGGGCGCCCCGGGCCTGGTTGTCGTATTCCTGATCGCTGGGGATGCCCTCGGCGAAGACATTGAGGGATTGGCCCGGCGCCAGGTACCGGAACTCCCCGCCGATCAAAACCCCGCGCTTGCTCATCACCGTCGGGGTCAGGGTCGCGTCCATATTGGGCGCGATATTGAAATAGTAAGGGGTGCTGAGCTGGAAACCGGAGCGGTTGGAACTGCCGATGGTCGGCATGAGAAAGCCGCTCTTGCGCCGGTCGTCGATGGGAAAGGAGAGATAAGGCGAATAGAGCACGGGCACGCCCAGGACCCGCAGCTTGGCATCCCGGGCAATGCCTTGGCCTTCTACCTGGTCGATATCGAGCTTGGCCGCCGCCAGTTCCCAGTCACGTCGTCCCGGGGGGCAGGGGGTGAAGACGATGTCCTCGTAGTGGGTCTTGCCCTCCGCTAGCAGGTCCGCCCGGGCGGCGGTGCCCCGGGCGTTGAGGGGGCCGGTGAAACGGTAGCGGGGGGCCTGGATCTGGCCCTCGTTGGTCTTGAGATTGAGGGTGCCGCTGGTGCCGAGGACGCGCACTCCCGGTTGCGACAGAAACAAATCCCCCGTGGCCGAGAGCTCCTCGCTGGGGACGGCATAGCTCATTGACTCGGCCCGCACCTGGCGGCTCCCCTGGCGCAGATCGATCTGGCCCTCCAGACGCAACACCTCGGTGTTGCGGTCGTAGCCCAGATCGTCGGCCTCGATGGCCACGGGCTCCTGATTGCCCGGCGGGGGGGGCAAGGGGGCGGGACCAAGTCGGGCGGGCCGCAGGCCGCAATAGTCCCAGTCCAGGCCCGCTTCCAGGGGATCGGTCGCCGCCGCGAGGCCAGTTCTGGCCACCAGCGATAGAAAGAGCAGAACAAAGGGACGGAGGTTGGGCACGATACCAATTCTTGGGGAGGGACCTGGGGGCTGATCGCTGGCGGTGGCGGCGTGACGGGCCGTTAGAGCTAGCGCTGGCTCTGGCGCCGGGATTGGCAGGGAGAGGGCGAAGAAACCCGGGAATGAGCCATTCTAACGGCTTAGCCTTCGGGTCGGAAATTCCCTTTGGTCCCCCCTTCACCTTGGCCCACAATGCGCCCCGTCCCAAGCCCCGCCGGCAGCGGCGGGGGCTCCAACCTTCAGGAGAGCGTCATGTCCGCGCGGCGTGTCTTATTGGAGGACTGGCTCAAGGCCGTCCTCGACCTTAGTGAAATCAACATGACGCCGGCCTCCGGCGATGCCAGTTTTCGCCATTACTGGCGGCTGGCCCTGGACGGCCAGACCTTGATCGCCATGGATGCCCCTCCCGAGACGGAGGACACCGAACGCTTTGTCCGCATCGCCGGGGACTGGCGCGCCCTGGGGTTGCGCACCCCGGCGATTCATGCGCGGGATGGCAACCAGGGCTTTGTCCTGCTCGAGGATTTTGGCCGGCGGCATTACCTGGATGCCCTGCATGAGGCCAGCGCCGATCGGCTCTATGGGGATGCCCTCGGTGCCCTGGCCATCATCCAGGCCTGCGCCCCCACCGCGGACCTGCCCGTCTATGACGCCCCTTTCCTGCGCCGGGAGCTTGACCTCTTCCGCCACTGGCTGGTGGAGCGCTATCTGGGCCTGACCTTGTCATCCGAGGAGGAGGCGGACCTGGAGGAAGGCCTGGCGCTGTTGATCGCCAGCGCCCTGGAACAGCCCCAGGTCTGCGTCCACCGCGATTTTCACTCCCGCAACCTGATGATCACCCCCTCGCCCTCGCCGGGGATCCTCGATTTTCAGGACGCGGTGGCGGGGCCGGTGACCTACGACCTGGTCTCCCTGCTGCGGGACTGTTACATCGCCTGGCCCCGGGCCCGGGTGGAGGAATGGGCCTGGGGTTACTACGGCCTGGCGGTCCAGTCCGGGATTCTGAGACCGGAACAGGAGGTCGACTTCCTCCGCTGGTTCGACCTCATGGGGGTTCAGCGCCACCTCAAGGCTAGCGGCATTTTCTCCCGGCTCCTGCTCCGGGACGGCAAACCCGGCTACCTGGGGGACATCCCCCGCACCCTGAATTATGTGCTGGAGGTGGCCCCGGCCTATGCCCCCCTGCGCGGGTTGGCGGAACTCATCGCCGGGCGGGTCCTGCCGGCCCTCAGCCTGGCGACCAGTCGCGCCGCGACGACATAGAGTCCGATACCGGCCCCATCCACCAGCAGGTCCCAGCCCGAGGCCTCGCGATAGGGCAGAAAGGACTGGACGCCCTCGATCAACAGGCCATAAGCCATTAGGCTAACCCATTTTCCCCATCCCTGACCGGGGCCCGGGCCGGGAAAGGAACGATCGGCCAGGGCGGCGAGGACCCCAAAGGCGAGGAGATGATTGAGCTTGTCGTTGCCCGTGCCCGGGTCGGTGGTGAGGGGGGCGAAGGCCAGCACGGCGATGCCCACCAGGCAGCTGGCCAGGGCCAGCCGCGGCAGCACCAGCCGGGTCAACCTCGCTCCCGGGCGATGGCACGGTGGCCGATGTCGCGCCGGCAGAAGCCTTCCGCCCACTGGATCAGGTCCACGGCCTGGTAGGCCCGGGCCTGGGCGGCACCGACTGTATCGCCCAGGGCGGTGACGCACAGGACCCGGCCACCGCTGGTGAGGGTCTGGCCGTCCTCCCGGGTGGTGCCGGCATGGAAGACCTTGGTATCGGGGATCTGGGCCGCCTCCTCCAGCCCGCTGATGACCTGGCCCTTCACATAGCCATCGGGATAGCCCCCGGCCGCCATCACCACGCCCAGGGCAGCGCGGGGGTCCCAGTCCGCCCGCATCTCTCCCAGGCGGCCGTCCAGGGCGGCCAGGCACAGGGCCACCAGGTCGGACTGGAGCCGCAGGAGGATGGGCTGGGTCTCCGGGTCGCCGAAGCGGCAGTTGTATTCCAACACCCGGGGCGTACCGTCGGCGCCGATCATGAGGCCGGCGTAGAGGAAACCGGTGTAGGGCAGGCCCTCCGCCGCCATACCGGCCACCGTCGGCGCCATCACTTCGGCCATGATGCGCTCATGCAGTTCCGGAGTGACCACCGGCGCCGGGGAATAGGCCCCCATGCCGCCGGTGTTGGGGCCTTGGTCGCCGTCGTCCCGGGCCTTGTGGTCCTGGGAGCTGGCCATGGGTAGGATCTGGCCCTGGCCGACCAGGGCGATGAAGCTGGCCTCCTCACCGGTGAGAAATTCCTCAATCACCACCCGGTGGCCGGCGGCGCCGAAGCGGTTGCCCGCCAACATGTCGCGCACCGCCGCCTCCGCCGTGGCCAGGTCCTGGGCGAGGATGACGCCCTTGCCGGCGGCCAGGCCATCGGCCTTGACGACGACGGGGGCGCCCACCCGGCGCAGGTAGGCCAGGGCCGGCTCCAGCTCGGTGAAGCTGCCGTAGGCGGCGGTGGGGATGCCGTGGCGCTGGAGAAAATCCTTGGTGAAGGACTTGGAACCCTCCAGTTGAGCGGCGCCCCGGCTGGGCCCGAAGCAGGGCAGTCCCGCGGCCTGGAAATGATCCACCAGCCCCGCCACCAGCGGCGCCTCGGGCCCAACGATGGTCAGGCCGACCTGCTTGTCCCGGGCGAAGGCCAGGAGGCCGTCGAGATCCTCGGCGGCGATGGCCACATTTTCGACCCCGGGCTCCAGCGCCGTGCCCCCGTTGCCGGGGGCGACGAAGACGGTGTCGGCCAGGGGCGACTGGGCTGCCTTCCAGGCCAGGGCATGCTCGCGGCCACCGCCGCCGATGATGAGGATGTTCATGTCAGAGAGCTCCGGTGGTCGGCAGCGTGGTCGGTAAGTGAGAGGGGAAGTCGCCTAGGGCCAGGCGCCATTGGCTTGGGGGGGGAACGAAACCCTTTCCGGTGTTAGCCTGGGGGCGGGGCATCGCCGGTATCATCATGGCCGACAACACCTTGGCTTGACGCCGATGGCCATGTGCGGGCTCTGCGGCTCGCCAAGTCCACCTTGGTCAATCCTGGCCCCCCTCCCGGATGAAGCGGATGACCCCGCGTTGGCTGGCGCGGATGAAGTCCAGGATGGCTTCGGTCTCGGGGGCGGGAAATTCACCCCCCGCCCGTTCCATGGCCTCCTGGAGGGGAAGCCCGGAGCGAAAGAGCAGGCGGTAGACCGCCTTGATTAGGCGGCGCTGGGCCTGGCTGAAACCGTTGCGCCGCAACCCCACCGTGTTCAGGCCGACGATGCGGGCACGGTGGCCATCGGCGGTGACGTAGGGCGGCACGTCCTGGGGCACGCCACTGACCCCGGCAACCATGGCGTAGGCGCCCACGCGGCAGAACTGGTGTACCGCCACCTGGCCGGAGAGGAAGACGTGATGATCCAGCTCCACGTGCCCGGCCAGGGTGGCGCCATTGGCGAGGAGGTTGTGGTCGCCAAGCTGGCAATCATGGCCCACGTGGCTGAAGGCCATCAGATAATTGTGGCTGCCGATCCGCGTCCCCTGGTCCGTCTTGAGGCCGTGGCTGACGTTGACGTTTTCCCGAAACTGGTTGTAATCACCAATGGTCAGGGGCTTGGCCTTGTCCGGGTGGTAGCTCAGGTCCTGGGGGGTGGAGCCCAGGGTGGCGCCGTGGCGGACGATGTTGCCCTGACCCAGGCGGGTGAGCCCGTAGATACGGCTATGACCTTCGATCAGGCAGTCCGGACCGATGATTGCCCCCGCCTCGACGAGGGCGTAGGGGCCGACGCGGCTGGTTTCGTGGATGACCGCGCTGGCCTCGACGATGGCCGTGGGATGAATCATCAATGCCGGAAGTGGCGCATGCCGGTGAAGAGCATGGCCATGCCATGCTCGTCGGCGGCGGTGATGGTCTCCTCGTCGCGCAGGGAGCCACCGGGCTGGATGACGGCGGTGATGCCCGCCGCCGCCGCCTGGTCGATGCCATCGCGGAAGGGGAAGAAGGCGTCGGAGGCCATGACCGCCCCCCGCACCGCCAGCCCAGCCTGTTCGGCCTTGATGACGGCGATGCGGGCCGAATTGACGCGGCTCATCTGCCCGGCGCCGACGCCGATGGTCATGCCGTCGCGTCCGTAGACGATGGCGTTGGACTTGACGAACTTGGCCACCCGCCAGGTAAAGAGCAGGTCGGTCAGTTCCGTCGCGCTGGGTTCGCGCCGGGTGACGGTGCGCAGGCCATCGTAAAGCGCCCGGTCGGCGTCCTGGACCAGCAGGCCCCCGTTGACGCGCTTGAAATCGAGGCGCTGGCCTGACTCGCCGTCCCAGGGGCCACATTCCAGCACCCGGACGTTCTTTTTGGCCGCCAGGACCTCCCGGGCCGCGGCGGAGACCCGCGGGGCGATGATCACCTCGACGAACTGGCGCTCGGCGATGGCACTGGCGGTGGCCGCGTCCAGTTCGCCGTTGACGGCGATGATGCCGCCGAAGGCCGACTCGGGATCGGTGCTGAAGGCTCGCTCGTAGGCCTCCAGCAGGCTGCCGCCCAGGGCGACGCCACAGGGGTTGGCGTGCTTGACGATCACGCAGGCCGGGGCCTCGGCGAACTGCTTGATGCACTCCAGGGCCGCGTCGGTGTCGGCGATGTTGTTGTAGGACAGTTCCTTGCCCTGGAGCTGGGTCGCGGTGGCGACGCTCGCCCCGGACAGGTCCGCCTCGGTGAAGAAGGCGGCCCCCTGGTGGGGGTTCTCACCGTAGCGCATGGCCTGGCGCAGTCGGACCTGGAGATTCAGGGTCCGCGGGAAGGGCGCCGGTTCCCCGTCCGAGGCCTCTCCGGTCCCGGCTACCCGGCGCCCCAGGTAATTGGCGATGGCGCCATCGTAACGGGCGGTGTGCTCGAAGGCCTTGACCGCCAGATCGAAGCGCAGGGCGTCCCCAATGGCCCCGCCCCGGGCTGCCATCTCCGTCAGGACCCGCTCATAGTCCGCAGCGTCCACCACCACGGAGACGGCAGCATGATTCTTGGCGGCGGCCCGCAGCAGGGTCGGGCCCCCGATGTCGATATTCTCGATGGCGGTGGCCAGGTCGCACCCGGGCTTGGCCACCGCCGCCTCGAAGGGGTAGAGGTTGACCACCACCAGGTCGATGGGGTGAATGCCGTTCTCCCGCATCACCCCGTCGTCGATACCCCGCCGGCCGAGGATGCCGCCATGGACCAGGGGGTGCAGGGTCTTGACCCGGCCGCCCATCATCTCCGGAAACCCGGTGTAATCCGAGACCTCGGTGACCGGGATTTCCTGTTCGGTCAGCAAGCTGGCGGTGCCACCCGTGGAGAGGATCTCGATCCCCCACGCCGTCAGGGCACGGGCGAAGTCGACCAGGCCAGTCTTGTCGGAGACGCTGATGAGGGCGCGGCGAATGGGCTGCATGGATCTTGGGCCTCAAAAAAATTGCAGTGGGTGAAGCGGGACGCGCCTCGGCTACGGGCATTGCCACTCTAGGGTTGAATTTGGCGGCTCAGCTGGCCTCTGGCGGGAGGATTCCCTGGATAGCCCGCCTAGGGATTGAAGACGCCATCCTGCGCCAACTGGCACGAGGCGAGAGGCTACACCCCTGAAATTGATAGTCTTTCCAGTGAATTTCACGCTATGCACTCCCGCCATGGATCAACCCATACCGGGTGATGTGAGAAGGAAATCGAGAGGCAGCGGGGGAAATCCATCGCGGTGGGCCTGGATCAGCGCCGGGGGCATGGGGCCAGAAATCAATCTTGAGCCGGGTGGAGGCTAGGGTCGGGCGCTTCATATGAGTCGCCGTTCGGCTGCTGGTAAAGGGCCAGCTTCTTGCGCAAGGTGGTGCGACTGAGGCCAAGCATGGCGGAGGCCCGGCTCTGGTTCCCCTGGGTAAAATCCAGGACCTCCTCGATCAGGGGCCGTTCGATTTCGCGCATGACCAGGCCGTGGAGGTCACCCCCCGCGTGATCGCCCAGATGGTGGAGATAGAAACGCACGGCGATGCGCACGCACTCGCACAAGGGCTCGGAACGGTCCAGGCGCTGCACGTAGAGACCGTCCAGGCTCAGGGTGGACGTCAGGCTGGATTGCTGTGCCGTCAGGTGGTTCATGCCGCCTGCTGGTCCTCCGTTTGCCAACTCCCGAAGGCGCTCGCGGGGGAGGCCTCGATGAGGTTCACTTGTTCTTGCCGGCTCCCGGCACGATTGAAAACCTCCCGGAAGGCCGCCGCGTCCCCCTGGCCCCGCAGGTACCAGCCCAGGTGTTTGCGGGCCATGCCCACGCCGGTGAGATCACCATAAAAGTCGTACAGGGCGTGCAAATGGTGGAGCAGGGTGGTTTTCACCCAGTCCGGATCGGGTCGGGGCAGATGGGCGCCCGTCGTCAGATAGTGGGCGATTTCCCGGAAGATCCAGGGACGCCCCAGGGCGGCCCGTCCGATCATGATAGCATCCGCCCCCGTATAGTTCAGCACGTAGCCGGCGCGTTCGGGGGAGTCGATGTCGCCATTGGCGATCAGCGGCAGGGGGGTTAGCTGGCGCAGGGCGCGCAGGGTGTCGTACTCCGCGCTTCCGGTAAAGCCACAGGCACGGGTACGGCCATGGACGGTCAGGGCGGCGACGCCGCTCTCCCAGGCGATGCGGGCGATGCGCGGGGCGTTGCGTTCCTCCGGCGACCAGCCGGTACGGATCTTCAGGGTGACGGGCAGGGGGACCGCGGCCACCACGGCGGTAAGGATGCTGGCCACCAGGCGTTCGTCCCGCAGCAGGGCGGAGCCGGCGGCCTGGCGACAGACCTTTTTCGCCGGGCAGCCCATGTTGAGGTCGATGATGTCCGCGCCCAGGTCCTGGTTGCGCCGCGCCGCCTCCGCCAGGGCCCCGGGTTCGTTGCCCACGAGCTGGGCGACGATGGGACCCGTCTCACCCTGGTGGTCGAGGCGGCGCTGGCTCTTGCGACGTGCCCAGAGACGGGGATCCGCGGCGACCATCTCGGATACGGCCAGCCCCGCCCCCAAGCGGCGGCACAGTTCGCGGAAGGGCCGATCCGTGACCCCGGCCATGGGTGCCAGGATCAGGTTGTTGGCGAGGGTGTGAGGACCGATCCGCAGGGGCGCGGGCGGCTGGCCCCGTCCCGGAAAGGACGGCGCTGCATGTCCCGGCGCCCCTGCCGCCATCCCCGGGCCGCTCGGGGCGGGGCCAGTAGGGGGTGCGGCGCGGCACGAGGCGGCGGGGGGCGTGGAACCAGGGCCCGCAGTGGCTCCGCCCGGGCGGAGCAGTTCCGCCGGGAGATCCCGTGAAGTTGTCATCACCCGCCGGTCCCCGCCGTGGAAGGGCCGGCCTCGGCAACGACCGGGGTCGATCGGCGCCGGCCACTGAGCAGGATCCACTCCTCCTCGCCGACCGGGGGCTCCAGTTCGAACCAGGGGGCGTAGGCGGCGGCGACAGTCGGGGTCTGGTCCGCCAGCAAACCCGACAGGGCCAGGCGGCCTCCGGTGCGGACCAGGGCGGCGAGGTGGGGCGCCAGTTCGATCAGGGGCCCGGCGAGGATGTTTGCCACCAGGCAATCGACCCGTTCGGTAGGCAATTCCTGGGGCGCCAGCACCCGGAGGCGCTCGGCGACGCCATTCTCGGCGGCATTGGCGCGGGTCGCCTCCAGGGCCTGGGGGTCATGGTCCACCGCCAGGGCCGCCGCGGCCCCCAGCTTGAGGGCGGCAATGGCGAGGATGCCCGAGCCACAGCCGTAGTCGATCAGCCGGCTACCGGCCAGGGGGGTGCCATCCAGCCAGCGCAGGCACAGGGCCGTGGTCGGGTGGTGGCCGGTGCCGAAGGCCAGGCCCGGGTCCAGCTCCACCAGGACGGCGTCCGGTTGCTCGCCCGGGGGGCGCTGGCCGCGGGGACAGACCCAGAGGCGCTCGCCAAAGCGCGTGGGGGCGAAGTCATCCCGCCAGGTGTGCTCCCAGGCCTGATCGGCAATCGCTTCCCAGCGGGGTGGAGCGGTTTGCAGATCCGCCAGGGTGGCGGCGAGGGTCTCGGCGGTTTGACGGCTGGCCGGGTCGGCCGCAAAGAGGGCGGTGACCAGGGTCTGGCCCCACAAGGGGGTGGTCCCCAGGGGGGGCTCGAGTTGAGGCTCATCCCCGGCGTCGCCGAGGGTGACGGCCAGGGCGCCGGCATTTTCCAGGGCCGCGGCGAGGAGCGGCGCCCGCTCACGGTCGGTGACGAGGGTCAGTTGCAACCAGGGCATGTCAGGTCGGGCGGGGGCGCGGCTGGTAGGCGGACAGGATTCATGGGGCGTGAGGGCCGTCGGCAGTAAGGGTATCCGTCGGTGGCGATCCATCGCCGCCAAAGCCTTGGCCCCGCCGGCTGGATCGCCCCGCTGGTCTTCAACCTGGCGGTAAGAGATGGAGGGGTTGGTCAGAGCCCCAATTTCTTTTCCAGATAGTGGATGTTCATGCCCCCGGCGCGGAAGGCGGCGTCGGTGAGGATGCGGCGTTGCAAGGGTAGGTTGGTGTGAATCCCCTCGATGACCGTTTCCCGCAGGGCATTGCTCATCCGGGCCAGGGCGGCGGGGCGGTCCTCGCCATGGGCGATGAGCTTGCCGATCATGGAGTCATAGTAGGGCGGCACATAGTAGCCGCTGTAGATGTGCGTCTCCATGCGGATACCCGGCCCGCCGGGGGCGTGAAACTCCTCGATGCGCCCCGGGCTGGGGATGAAGGTATCGGGATGCTCGGCATTGAGGCGGCATTCGATGGCATGGCCCCTGATCTGGATGTCCTCCTGGCGGTAGCGCAGGGGCTCCCCGGAGGCGATGAGGATCTGCTCCTTGACGATGTCCACCCCGGTGATCATTTCGGTCACGGGATGTTCCACCTGGACCCGGGTGTTCATTTCGATGAAGTAGAATTCGCCATTCTCGTACAGGAACTCGAAGGTGCCGGCGCCCCGGTAGCCGATGCGGCGGCAGGCCTCGGCGCAGCGCTCGCCGATCCGGGCGCGCTGTTCCGCGGTGATCCCCGGGGCCGGGGCCTCCTCCACAACCTTCTGGTGCCGGCGCTGCATCGAACAGTCCCGCTCCCCAAGGTGGATGGCGTTGCCCTGGGTATCGGCCAGGAGCTGGAACTCGACGTGGCGCGGGTTCTCCAGGTACTTCTCCATGTAAACCATGGGATTGCCGAAGGCGGCGCTGGCCTCGGCGCGGGTCAGGGCGATGGCGTTGAGCAGGGTGGCCTCGGAATGGACCACCCGCATGCCGCGGCCACCGCCCCCCCCGGAGGCCTTGATGATGACCGGGTAACCGATCTCCCGCGCCAGCCGCAGGGTGCGCTTCTTGTCATCGTCCAGGGGGCCATCGGAACCGGGGACGCAGGGCACCCCCGCCTCCTGCATGGCGCGGATGGCGGAGACCTTGTCCCCCATCAAGCGGATGGTCTCGGCCCTGGGGCCGACGAAGATGAAGCCGCTCCGTTCCACCCGCTCGGCAAAGTCGGCGTTCTCGGACAGGAAGCCGTAGCCCGGGTGGATGGCGACGGTATCCGTGACCTCGGCGGCACTGATGATGGCGGGGATGTTGAGGTAACTCCCCGCCGACTGCGCCGGGCCGATACAGACCGTTTCGTCCGCCAGCAGCACATGCTTGAGTTCCCGGTCGGCCTCGGAGTGCACGGCAACGGTCTTGATGCCGAGTTCGCGGCAGGCGCGCAGGATGCGCAGGGCGATTTCGCCGCGATTGGCGATGAGCAATTTCTCGATCATGGTGGTGCGATCCGCGTCAGAACGCTGACGATGCCGTGGGGGACCTCGGGAGGTGGGCTCGCCAAGGGGGAGAGGGGGAGCACCTGCCCCAGGACGGGGGCGCGGCCCCGTGGACCCTGAGAGGCGATGGCTACTCGATGACGAACAGGGGTTCGTTATATTCCACGGGCTGGCCGTTTTCCACCAGGATGCGCTTGATGGTGCCGGCCTTCTCGCACTCGATCTGGTTGAGGATCTTCATCGCCTCGATGATGCAGAGGGTGTCGCCAACCTTGACGCTATCCCCCTCCTCGACGAAGGCCCGGCTACCGGGCGAGGGTGAGCGATAGAAGGTACCCACCATGGGCGACCGCACCAGGCTGCCCTCGGGGAACTCGGCGCCGGGACTTTCCGGGGTCCTGCCGGGCTCCGGGGCCGACAGGGCCGGGGGCGAGACCGGAGTGGTGGGTGGCAGGGGAGTGGCCGGCATGTAGAGCGGGGCGGCCGTGGTGCTGGCGCGGCTGATGCGGACCGATTCCTCGCCCTCGCGGATCTCGATCTCCGCGATATCGGACTGTTCCAGGAGCTCGATGAGTTTCTTGACTTTGCGGATATCCATGGGGTGTCTTGTCAGTCAGGGGTGCTGTCCCGGGCCAGCCGCTCGGCGGCGGCGCGCAAGGCCAGCTCGTAGCCCGTCGCGCCCAGACCGCTGATCACGCCCAGCGCCAGGTCCGAGAAATAGGAATGGCGCCGAAAGGGTTCGCGGGCGTGGACGTTGGACAGGTGCACCTCGATGAAGGGAATGGCCACCGCCGCCAGGGCGTCGCGCAGGGCGACACTGGTGTGGGTGAAGGCCGCCGGATTGAAAAGGATGAAGGCCACGCCTTGGGTCGGGGCCTGGTGGATGGCCTCGATTAGCTCGTGCTCGGCGTTACTCTGGCGGAAGCTCAGGGTCTGTCCCAGGTCGCTGGCGAGACGACGCAGACGGTCCTCGATCCCGGCCAGGGTGACATGACCGTAATGGCCGGGTTCCCGGACACCGAGCAGATTCAGGTTGGGACCGTTGAGGACCAGGATGGATGCCATGGAGAATTCTTTGCCAGAGCGGGGAGGAACACCAAGCTTGGTCGCTGGCGGCCTGACCCGGGCGTGACTCCGGGCTGCGTAGGGGCGGATTGTGCGGATTCCCCGGGATGCTGTCCAGTTCCACGCCGCTGGTCCAGAACGACGGTCAATGGAAGGCAAGGGTTGCTTGCCCGGCACGAAGCCGCTTTTGCTCGGCAGCGGGAAGGTTGGATGGACCTGGCGGGGGTGACGACCGCGGGGAGGCAGCCATGAAGGCTCCCGGGACCGCTGGCGGATGTACCCCAAACGACGCTGCCAGGACTGGAGCAGCCGGAGATTAACGGGTCTGATCCTGGGCCGCCTGGGTAATCAGCGGCGGCAACCAGTCCCCCAGGGCCTGCTGCGTGAGCTCGCCGAAGTGATCATGCACCCGCCGGCCCCGGTGATCGAAGATCACGGTGAACGGCAAGCCCTGCAAGCGGTTACCGAGGCGGCGGGACAGTTCCACCGCCTCGCCGCCGCCCAACAGAATGGGGTAACTGACGGGGTTTTGGGCCAGGTAAGTCCTCACCTCGGCGGCCGTGTCGATGGCGATCCCCACCACCCGCAACTGATCGCTGACCCCCTGGGTCGCCTGGAGGAGGCGCAGGTCACGCTGGCAGGACTGACACCAACTGGCCCAGAAGTGCAGGACCAGGACCTTGCCCACCCAGGAGGCGCTGTCGATTTCCTCACCCGTCAGGGTGGGCAGGCTGAAGCCGGGCAGTTCCGTGAGCCGTTCCGTGGTCGTCTGCCGGAAATCGGGTAATTGCACGCTGGGGGGCTTGGTATCCCCGAGCCAGGGTTGGCCAAAGATGGCGATCAGGATGCTGATGGCACCCGCCAGGAGGGTGACCAGGATCGCCTTGCCCGCCTTCAAGGCAACAGACCGCGTAGATGGGCGGTGAACTCGGCCGCCGGCATGAAACCGACGATGCGGCGATCACGGCGTTCCTGGCCCTGGGCATCGAAGAAGAGCATGGCCGGGGGCCCAGGAATCCCGAATCGGCCTTGCATTAGGGCCTGATCCTCGGCGTCGTTCGCCGTGACATCGGCCTTGAGCAGGACGAAGCGGGCCATTTCGGCGGCGACGGCGGGGTCGGAGAAGGTATAACGCTCCATCTCCTTACAGGAGACGCACCAGTCGGCATAGAAGTCCAGGAGCACGGGGCGGCCCGCGCTCCGCGCCGCCGCCAATTCCCGCTCCAGCCCCGCCGGACCCTTGATGGCCTTGAACTGGACCCCTTGCGGCGCGCCGGCGGGACCACCGGTCCCCAGGCCCAGGTTGAGTCCGCGCAAGGGTTGGAGGGTGTCCTTACCACCCGCCGCGGCCCCTACCAGCATCAGGGCGCCGTAAACCAGCATGACCAGGCCCAGGCCTTGCCACAGCTTGCGCCAGCCACTGGCGTCGGGGGGCAGATGGGTGATGGCCCCGAGGTAGATGGCCGAGCAGATCAGCAGGCCCCCCCAGAGCAGCAGGCTGACGGCGGGCGGCAGGATACGCTCCAGGAGCAGGATGGCGACCCCCAGCAGGGTGACGCCGAAGACCGCCTTGACCGCCTCCATCCACACCCCCGCCCGGGGCAGCAGTTTGCCCGCCGAGGTGCCAATGGCCAGCAGCGGGGCGCCCATCCCCAGGCCCAGGGCGAAGAGGGCGGCAAACCCGAGCAGGGCGTCGCCGGTCTGGCTGATAAAGATCAGGGCCCCGGCCAGGGGCGGGGCCACGCAGGGCCCGACGATCAGGGCGGACAGGGCGCCCATGATGGCCACGCCGATCAGGTGCCCCCCTTGCTGGCGCTGGCTGAAGGTGGCGATCCGGGTCTGGAGGCTGGAAGGCAGTTGCAGGTCATAGAAGCCGAACATAGACAGGGCCAGGGCGACGAAGACCAGGGCGAAGAAGCCAAGGATCCAAGGATCCTGGAAGGCCGCCTGGAGGTTGGCCCCCCCCAGGCCCGCCAGCAGGCCGGCGAGGGCGTAGGTCAGGGACATGGCCAGGACATAGGTCAGGGACATCCAGAAGGCCTTGCGGGTGGAGATCCCCGGGCCATGGCCGGCGATGATCCCGGAGAGGATGGGGATCATGGGAAAGACGCAGGGGGTCAGGGCCAGCAGCAGGCCGAAGCCAAAAAAGAGCCCCAGGGTTGCCCATAGGCTGCCGCTGGCCAGGGTGGCGGCAATCCGGTCCTGCTCACTTTGAGATGGCTCCAAGGAGGCCGCTGACGCCACCGCTGGTACCGGCATCGGCGTGAGGGTGGGGCTGGCGGTGACGGGGGGGCTGGCGGCCGCCACCTGGTTCTCAGCCGCACCAGCCTGAGTCACGGCTAACTGTGTCATACCAGCCTGAGCCGCGCCTGTTCCAGCCGCGCCGACCTGAGCAGCCAGCCACCCCTCGGATCGAGTCGCCGGCAGGCTCAACTCGACCCGGGTCTTTTGGGGGGGATAACAGACGCCAATGTCGGCGCAGCCCTGATAACTGGCGGTCAGGGCGATGGCCCGGGCCTGGGCGTCGGTCGGGAGCCCGGCGATGGGCACCTCCACCTCGATGCCTTCCCGATAGAGGTGGACATCACCCAGGCTGCCATCCGGTCGGACGGCGTTCGATACCCGTTCCGCCTCTGGCCAGGCCACCTCACCCAGGCTGATCCCGGCGGGGCCTTCCATTTTCAGGGCCAATTTGTCCCGGTAGAGGAAGGTCCCGGGGGCGATGGTCCAGCGCAGATGCAGACGATCGGGAGCGATGGGTTCGATGGCCAGGCGAAAGGCCTCTTCAGCGGGTAGCAGACCCTGCTCGTCACCGGCCGCCCCCAGACCCAGGGAATGAGCGAGCCCCGCCTTGCCGCCGCTGGGTGATGCGGACGCCAGGGCGGCGGACGGCGGAGCGGAGGAAGCAGGGGACGGCGGAGGGGATGAAGCAGTCGCCAGCGGGGGGGATGGATTAGTGGCCGGCGGGCGGGCCGGCGAAACGGCCGGTGAATCTGCGGGCAAAGCGGCAATGGGGGCGGCGGCTGGCGCGGCGGAGGTCCGCCCCGCTGGGGAGATATCACCCGCGGTGGAAGCGTTGTTTCCGGCCGCGGCGTCAGGAACGAGGGCCAGGGGTGGCAAGGCGATGGCCAGGGTCTGGCGATGGGGCGGATAACAGAAACCGGCGTCGGCGCAGCCCTGGGAACTCACCTCCACGTCCAGGCGGTCGCCACTGCCCGGGCTCCGATCGATCGGCAGCCAGACCTCGATCGCGCCGCGCAGGATCTTGACCTCGCCGAAGAATTCGTCGTGACGGGATTCCCCCGGGGGAATATCCGCCTCTCCGAGGCGGATCCCCGCGGTGAGGCCGCGGAAGCGGAATTTGTTGCGGTAAAGGTAATAACCCTCGGCAACTGACCAGTTCAGGACCACCTGATCGGGCCCCTCGGCCTCCGCAACCAAGGGGAAGGCCTGTTCAGGCGGTAAAAATTCTTCCTCGGCCCAGGCCGGACCTCCCGCCAGCAAGGCCAGGAGCAGCAACAAAGTGGTGGGGGAGGGATTCAGGCGGCGGAAGCGGTGCATGCGATGACCCATTCTAGATAGTCGGGCAGGCCCTGGCTGATCGGGCAGGCAATGATCTCCGGGAGGTCATAGGGATGCAACTCACGCAGGCGTGCGGCCAGGGCGGGAAACAGGGCCTCCCGGGTCTTGATCAGCAACAGGACCTCCGCGTCACGCCGCAGTTCCCCCTCCCAGCGATAGAGGGAGCGGATGCCGGGCAGCAGGCTGACGCAGGCGGCCAGTCCTTCCTCCACCAGTCGGGTTCCCAGGTAGTCCGCCGTCTCCAGGTCCGGCGCGGTGCAGTAGGCCAGCAGCAGGGGGGCGGGAGGGGCGGTGTCGGTCATGCTCTGGTAACCTGTAGGGCAACGCGAGTACTGCATGCCCTGGCACTGTGCCCGGGGCTTGTCAGTTGAATCTTGATCATTATAGGGGTGATGCGCTTGATCCTGTTTCTGTTGGTGCTGGTTGGGGTTCCGCTGGTGGAACTCTATTTTCTCATTCAGGTGGGCAGCGAGATCGGGGTCCTGCCCACCATTGGCATCAGTCTCTTCACCGCGGCCCTGGGCGGCTACCTGGTCCGTCACCAGGGATTTGCCGTCCTGGCCCGGGTGCGCCAGATCAAGGACCAGGGCGAACCGCCGGCCCTGGCCGTCCTGGATGGCGCCCTGCTCCTGATCGCCGGGCTCTTTCTGCTGTTGCCGGGATTCGTCACCGACACCATCGGCTTTCTGTTGCTGATCCCGCCACTCCGCCAGCACCTCATCCGGCGCTATGTCGCCGTTCTGCCTGTGGGGGCCGGTCAGGCAACCGCGGCCGGGCCCCGGGTGATCGAGGGTGACTATCGTCGCGAGCCCTGATTGAGCTGTAACCCTCAGGAGCCTCTCTCCCGCCAACCACTTCCGCTCTTTCGTCCATCCGTTCTTTGATCCTCTCGGCCTTCCGCCCTTGACAGACCAGAGTGAGCCCCTATCATTAGCACTCGCCAAGGGTGAGTGCTAACAAGACGGCACCATACCACTTGACCGTCCATCAGCGGCGGGTCCTTCGCCCCCGGCGGTCAACTAACTTTCATCCCATCCCATTAGTTCCACTCAGGAGAAGGTTCTCGATGAACATTCGTCCCCTACACGACCGCGTCGTTGTTCGCCGTATGGAAGAGGAGCGCACCTCCGCCGGCGGTATCGTGATCCCCGATTCCGCCACCGAGAAGCCGATTCAGGGCAAGATCATCGCCGTGGGTCAGGGCAAGCCCCTGGACAACGGTCAGGTCCGCGCCTTGGAGGTCAAGGTCGGAGACCGCGTCCTGTTTGGCAAGTATTCCGGCACCGAGGTCAAGCTCGACGGCGAGGACTACCTCGTCATGCGCGAGGACGACATCATGGGCGTCATCGAATAAGGGTGATCCTATTCACCACCCGTTCCGGAATCGCATCAAAATCACTTGAGGAATCAGTAGTATGAGCGCAAAAGACGTTCGTTTTGGCGATGACGCCCGTATCCGCATGATGGCTGGCGTCAACGTTCTGGCCAATGCCGTCAAGATCACCCTGGGCCCCAAGGGTCGCAATGTTGTGCTTGAGAAGTCCTTCGGCTCCCCCACCGTCACCAAGGACGGCGTCTCCGTCGCCAAGGAGATTGAGCTCAAGGACAAGTTCGAGAACATGGGCGCCCAGATGGTCAAGGAGGTCGCCTCCAAGACCTCCGACGTCGCCGGTGACGGCACCACCACCGCCACCGTCCTGGCCCAGGCCATGGTCCGCGAGGGCCTCAAGGCCGTCGCCGCCGGCATGAACCCCATGGACCTCAAGCGCGGTATCGACAAGGCCGTCGAGGCCGTGGTCGGCGAGCTGCGCAATCTGTCCAAGCCCTGCACCGAGAACAAGGCCATCGCCCAGGTCGGCACCATCTCCGCCAACGCCGACGAATCCATCGGCCAGATCATCGCCCAGGCGATGGAGAAGGTGGGCAAGGAAGGCGTCATCACCGTCGAGGAGGGCAAGTCCCTGCACAACGAGCTGGATGTCGTCGAAGGCATGCAGTTCGACCGGGGCTACCTGTCGCCCTACTTCATCAACAACCAGCAGGGCCAGAACTGCGAGCTGGAAGACCCCTTCATCCTCATCCACGACAAGAAGATCTCCAACATCCGTGACATGCTGCCGGTGTTGGAGGCCGTGGCCAAGGCCGGCAAGCCCCTGCTGATCGTCGCCGAGGACGTCGAGGGCGAGGCCCTGGCCACCCTGGTGGTCAACTCCATCCGTGGCATCATCAAGGTCTGCGCCGTCAAGGCCCCGGGCTTCGGTGACCGCCGCAAGGCCATGCTGCAGGACATCGCCATCCTCACCGGCGGTACCGTCATCTCCGAAGAGGTCGGCCTGTCCCTGGAGAAGACCACCCTCAACGAGCTGGGCAACGCCAAGAAGGTTCAGGTCAGCAAGGAAGAGACCACCATCATCGACGGCGCCGGTTCCGAGGCCGAGATCAAGGGCCGCTGCGAGCAGATCCGCGCCCAGGTCGAGGAGACCACCTCCGACTACGACCGTGAGAAGCTTCAGGAGCGCCTGGCCAAGCTGGCCGGCGGCGTGGCCGTCATCCAGGTCGGTGCCGCCACCGAAGTGGAGATGAAGGAGAAGAAGGCCCGCGTCGAGGATGCCCTCCACGCCACCCGCGCCGCGGTCGAGGAAGGTATCGTCCCCGGCGGTGGCGTCGCCCTGGTCCGGGCCCTGCAGGCCGTCAAGAACCTGCAAGGCGCCAACCATGACCAGGATGTCGGTATCGACATTGCCCGTCGCGCCCTGGAAGAGCCCCTGCGTCAGATCGTGACCAACGCCGGCGAAGAGGCCTCCGTCGTCCTGCACAAGGTCGTCGCCGGTTCTGGCAACTTCGGCTACAACGCCGCCAATGGCGAGTATGGCGATATGGTCGAGATGGGCATCCTGGACCCCACCAAGGTGACCCGTTCCGCCCTGCAGAACGCCGCCTCCATCGCCGGCCTCATGATCACCACCGAGGCCATGGTGGCCGAAGAGCCTAAGGAAGAGAGCCATGGCCATGGCGGCGGTGGTGGCGGCATGGGTGGCATGGGCGGCATGGATATGATGTAAGCCGCTGGTTCTGAAGCCCTTCTGGGCTTCAGCCACGCCAAGCGAAAAAAAGCCCCGCTCGCGGGGCTTTTTGTTTGGGGGTATGGTAATTTTGCGGCTTGGTGATGAGCGGACTTGGATACTTGATCAGCTCAACGGAGGGCGATCTATCGATCCCCGGAGGTGACTCTTCAGTGCGTTTCAGGGATGTTCAGCCCCTGGATTGCACCGCCTCATAACCACTTGGGCAACAGCACCAGCCCCCAGACACTGGACGCGAAGACGATGACCAGAAACACCGCCGCCGAGGCGATGTCCTTGGCGCGTCCGGAGAGCTCATGGCGCTCCAGGCCGACCCGATCGACATTTGTCTCGATGGCGGAATTGAGCAACTCGACGATCGGCACCAGCAGCAGGCTTCCCACCAGCAGGGCACGCTCCACGGGCGATTCTCCTAGCCAAAGGCCCAGGGGTAGCAGCGCCAGCAGGGCCCAGACCTCCTGGCGAAAGGCCTCCTCGTGCTGGTAGGCGGCCCGGAAACCCGCCTGGGAGAAGTGCCAGGCATTGACCAGGCGCCGCCATCCCTTGGCGTTCTGGTTAGCCACGGCGCCGGTTCCCTCCCCGGATGCCGTCTTTCCCGCCCCATGCTGGCCTGGGTCTGGGCCGGCGCCGTGCCTCAGGCATCGGCCTTTTCCGCGCCGGAGCCGGAGCTGGAGCCGGTGCCTGAACTTGGGCCTGAGTCTTTCGCCGGTCGCCAGGCCAGGTCCGGCTCCCGGGCGGCGCGGACATCGTCCAGCCGCCGCACCGGCAGGGTGTGGGGGGCACCCTTGACCAGTTCCGGATCGGCGTGTGCCTCGGCGCGGATGGCGGTCAGGGCGGCGACGAAACGATCCAGTTCCTCTGGGGTCTCGGTCTCCGTCGGCTCGATGAGCAGGCATTCCGGGACCAGCAAGGGGAAATAGGTGGTGGGGGCGTGGAAACCATAGTCCAGCAAGCGCTTGGCGACATCCATGGCGTTGACGCCCAGTTCCTTGGCCTCCCGGCGCAGGGTAAGGATAAACTCGTGACTGGCGCGACGCTGGCCGTAGGCCGGCTCGAACCCGGCCTCCACCAAGCGCTGGAAGAGGTAATTGGCGTTGAGGGTGGCGTACTCGGCGATCCGCTTCATCCCCTCCCGCCCCACCAGACGGGCGTAGATGTAGGCCCGCAGCAGGATGCCCATGTTGCCGCCAAAGGCGGTGAGGCGCCCGATGCTCTGGGGACGGTCCGCCTCTTCCAGCCAGCGGTAGTCCGTCCCTTCCCGGGCCACCAGGGGCAGGGGCAGAAACGGTTCCAGCCGGGCGGCGACGCCCACCGGACCGGCCCCCGGACCGCCGCCACCGTGGGGGGTGGCGAAGGTCTTGTGCAGGTTCATGTGGATGACGTCGAAGCCCATGTCGCCCGGACGGACCTTGCCGAGGATGGCGTTAAGGTTGGCGCCGTCGTAATAGAGCAGCCCGCCGACCTGGTGGACCGCCTCCGCCACCGCCTGGATGCCCCGCTCGAAGACGCCGATGGTGCTGGGATTGGTGAGCATGATGCCGGCGGTCTGGGGACCCAGGGCGGTGGAGAGGGCCGTCAGGTCCAGGTCGCCATTCGGACCGGTGGGAATCTCGCGCACCTGAAAGCCGCACATGGCGGCGGTCGCCGGATTGGTGCCGTGGGCGGCATCGGGGACCAGGATCTCCCGGCGCGCCAGGTCACCCCGGGCCTGGTGGTAGGCGCGAATCATGGCCACCCCGGCGAACTCGCCCTGGGCGCCGGCGGCCGGGGCCAGGGAGACGGCGTGCATGCCCGTGACCGCGGCGAGGATCTCCTGCAACTCGTAGAGGCAGGCCAGGAGACCCTGACTGTGACTTGGTGGGGAGAGGGGATGACGCCCCAGGAAGCCGGGCAGGGAGGCCAGGCTGTGACAGGCCCGGGGGTTGTACTTCATGGTACAGGAGCCCAGGGGGTAGAAGTGGGTGTCGATGGAAAAGTTCTTCTGCGACAGCCGAGTATAGTGGCGTAGCGCCTGCAGTTCGCCAACCTCCGGCAGGGCGGGAGCCTGACGGCGGCACAGGTGCGCGGGCAGGCCCGTCACCTCGGGGCGGGTCAGGGGGGCCTGGGCGCTGGCGCGGCGGCCGGGACGGGATTCTTCGAAGATCAGCATCTGCGGCTAGCTACCGGAGTAGGTTAATTAAAGGGAGGCGGAGGGGGCAGGATAAAGTGGCCGTTGGGGTTGCCCCCCTCACCCCAGTCCTCCCCCGCAAGGGGGAGGAAGTGACCTTGGCTGTCATCGGCTGACCCTGGTGTCGCATCTACCGGGCCTCAGCCTGATGCCAATTCAGCCATGCGGTCACCTGCGGTCAGCCTAGGGCGGCCATGGCGGCGGCGTAATCCGGCTCCTGGGTGATCTCGGGCACCAGTTGGGTGTAGACCACCCGATTGCCGGCGTCGAGGACGACCACGGCGCGGGCGGTGATGCCGGCCAGGGGGCCATCGACGATCAGCACCCCGTAGTCCTTGGCGAAGTTGCGGGAGCGCATCATGGACAGGTTGATGACATTGGTGATGCCCTCGGCACTGCAGAAGCGGCCGGAGGCGAAGGGCAGGTCGGCGGAAATGACCAGGGCGACGGCGTCGTCGCGCCCGGCCATGGTCTCGTTGAACTTCTTGGTGGAGGCGGCGCAGACCCCGGTATCCAGGCTGGGGACGATGTTGAGCAACTTCTTCTTGCCGGCATAGGTGGCCAGGCTGACGTCACTCAAGTCACCGGCGGTCAGGGAAAAGTCCGGGGCGGTGCTGCCAACGGCGGGCAGGTCGCCGGAGAGCTGAACGGGATTGCCTTGCAGGGCGGTCTGGGCCATGAAGAGACTCCTTCAAATGAGGGTGGTGGGGTGAGGGGGCGGTGCCTTGTTCAGGAACAGGACATCATCAGGGTTGAGCGACAGGGCTAACTGGCATGAAGGGGTGCGCGGCACCCCGGAGCGTCTGATCGCTCCCGGGTGCCCGCCGGGAGGCGCTAGGTCACAGCTTCGGCTCCACCGGGCAGCGCGCCTGGCTGCGGGTGGCGATGACCCGTGCCAGCTTGGTGGCATAGGCCTCGATGTCTTCCACCGAGCGCAGTTCGGTCGCGCAGACCAGGATTGCCGGGTCCAGCTCCGGATAATCGGCGCTCAGATCGTAACCCCCCAGGATGTTGTGCGCGGCAAGGGAGCGTAGCACGTCCCCCGCGGGCGCGGGCAGGCGCAGGGCCTGCTCGTGGAAGACGGGCCGATCGAAGCAGGGCACCACGCCTGGCGTCTCTTGCAAGCGTTCGACCAGGTGGCGGGTATGGGCATGACAGGCGGCGGCGACCCGCGCCAGCCCCTCCGCCCCCAGCAGGGCCAGGTGGATGGTGGCGGCGTTGACCAGCAGGCCCTGATTGGTGCAGATATTGGAGGTGGCGCGGGACCGGCGGATGTGCTGCTCCCGGGCCTGAAGGGTCAGGGTGTAGCCGACCTTGCCGTCCAGGTCCTGGGTACGACCGGCAATACGCCCCGGCAACTGGCGCATCAGCGCCTGCTTGCAGCACAGGAAACCGGCATAGGGCCCGCCGGAGGCGAGGGGCATGCCGAAGGGCTGGGCCTCGCCGCAGGCAATGTCCGCGCCCCGGCTACCCCATTCTCCGGGGGGTGACAGCAGGGCCAGGGCCAGGGGGTTGACGACGCCAATGACCAGGGCCCCCTGGGCCTGGGCCCAGTCGGTCAGTTCGTCGACCTCCTCCAGGACACCGAAGAAGTTGGGCTGAGGGATCACCAGGGCGGCAAAGGGCTCGGTGGCCAGGGGCTCCAGGGCCGTCCGGGTCAGGTGACCGCCCTTGAGGTCGAAGGGCACCTCCACCAGGTCGATGTCCTGCTGGGCGACGATGGTCCGGACCACCGCCCGGTAACGGGGATGCAGATTCCGCGGCACCAGCACCCGCCGCACCTTGCCATGACGGCTGGCGCGCACCGCCATGAGGATGGCCTCTGCCAGGGCCGAGGCACCGTCGTAGAGGGAGGCATTGGAGACGTCCAGGGCGGTCAGGGCCGTCATCATGGACTGGAATTCGTAGAGGATCTGCAGGGTGCCTTGGCTGGCCTCGGCCTGATAGGGGGTATAGGCGCTGTAGAGTTCGCCGCGGGATAGCAACTGCCAGACCACCGCCGGGATGTGATGGTCATAGGCCCCGGCGCCGATAAAGCACAGGGGCTGGCCGTCCTGCCGCGCCCGGCTGGCCATCAGCCGGGCGACGTCCATCTCCGGCATGGCTGCCGGGATCGCCGTCAGCTCCCCCGTCTGCAGTTCGGTTGGGATTTCGTCGAAGAGGTCATCGAGGTCCGCGACCCCGATGGCGGCCAGCATGGCAGCCACCTGATCGGAGGTGTGAGGGATAAATGGCATGGCGGTGGCGGCTGGTTGCTTAAGCTATTCGTCTTCCAGGAACCGGGCGTAGGCGTCCGCGTCCAGCAGACTGGCGAAGGCGGCGGGATCGGCCGGGGTGAGGCTGAAGATCCAACCCTGGTCATAGGGGTCCTCATTGATCCGTTCCGGGGCGTCCGCCAGGCTGGAGTTGACCGCGGCGACGGTGCCGGCCAGGGGGCTGAAGATGTCCGAGGCGGCCTTGACGGACTCGACCACGGCGCAGGCCTCGCCGGCGGCTACCAGTTGCCCCGGCTCCGGCACCTCGACGAACACCAGATCGCCCAGGGCTTCCTGGGCATGGTCGGTGATCCCGACGCTGATGGTGCCGTCGCCATTGTCGCGGGCCCATTCGTGGTCCTTGGTGTATCGCAGGTCGCTGGGCACTTGGCTCATAGTTCGGTTCCTCGTTCTCGAAAAAGGTTGCGGCTAGCTGTGATAAAGGTTCCAGTAGCGCGGACGCTGATTCTAATCCAAGTCGATGCGTATCGCCCCTTGGCGCACGAAGGGCGGCGCAACCCGCCGCGCCGCCACGGGCTTACCGCGAATCTCCACGGCGCAGGTCTCCCCAAGGTCCAGGCGGGTGCCCGGGCGCAGGCGCGCCAGGGCGATGGAACGTTCCAGGGTCGGGCCATAGCCGCCCGAGGTGACGGTCCCGGCCTCCTGACCACGGACCAATACGGGCTGGTGACCGCGCAGGACGCCGCGCCCGGTGAGGAGCAGGCCGACGAAGGGGCTGAAGGTGCCCGCGGCGCGCTGCACCGTCAGGGCATTACGACCGATGAAGTCGCGGTCCGCCGGTTCCCAAGCGATCGTCCAGCCGAGACCGCTATCCAGGGGCGTCACCGTTGCGTCCATGTCCTGGCCGTAGAGGTTCATCCCCGCCTCCAGGCGCAGGGTATCCCGCGCCCCCAGGCCGCAGGGTACCACCCCGTCCGCCGCCAGCGCCCGCCAGAGGTCCGATGCCTGGTCGGCCGGCAACAGGATCTCGAAGCCATCCTCGCCGGTGTAGCCGGTGCGGGCGACGAACCAGTCACCTGCCCCGACGGCAGCGCCGCTGGCGGCGTAAAAGGGCTTCAGGGCCAGGGCCGGCGCCGCCAGGGCCGCCGGCAGGTGGCGGGCGGCCAGCTCCCGCGCCGCAGGACCCTGGATCGCGATCATGGCCAGGTCGGCGCGCGGCCGCAGGTTCAAAGTCGCGTCCGCCTGGGCTTGCATCCAGGCCAGGTCCGTGTCGGTGGTCGCCGCGTTGACCACGACCCGGTAGCCGTCGGCACCGAGAAAGTAGACGATCAGGTCGTCCAACACCCCACCGTCCGGGTTGAGCATGCAGCTATAGAGGGCCTTGCCCGGCTCCTGCAGCCGCGCCACGTCGTTGGCCAGCAGGCGGCGCAGAAAGTCCCGCGCCCCGTCTCCCGTCACATCCACCGCGCGCATGTGGCTGACGTCGAACATCCCGGCCCGGGCGCGCACCGCCAGGTGTTCATCGAGCTGCGAGCCGTAGTGCAGCGGCATGTCCCAGCCGCCAAAAGGCACCATCCGGGCGTTCAGGCCCAGATGGTCGTCGAAGAGAGGGGTATGCAGGCCCATGGTTCCAGGTTCTCCGTTAGGGGGAGGGTGCATGATAAGGCACCATGCCCAAACCGGGTGAGGGGTGGAGTTGATCTTTCGCAACAATCCGAACCGTGGGTACCCTGGGAATGTCCCGCCTCTTGGTTCCTTCCGGACGTAGGAAGTCGCCGAGGGTGACCCTGGGGACCCCGGGGCGCTCAGGCCGCGTATAATCCGGGCCTCTCTTTTTGCCCTGCCGAGGCCCGTCCATGCGTCTGCAACCCGTGATCCTGTCCGGCGGCTCCGGAACCCGCCTTTGGCCCCTCTCCCGGGAGGCCTACCCCAAGCAGTTCCTGCCCCTGACCAGCGACCATACCCTGCTCCAGGAAACGGTGCGGCGCCTCGACGGCCTCGACCGGGAACACCCCCGGCTGGGGATCGGCGTCATTGACCCCCTGGTGGTGTGCAACGAAGGGCACCGCTTCCTGGTCGCCGAGCAATTCCGCCTCATTCATCGCCAACCGGCCAGCATCGTGCTGGAGCCGGAGGGTCGCAACACGGCCCCGGCCCTGACCGCCGCGGCCCTGGTGGCCACTGGCGAGGGCCAGGACCCGGTGCTGCTGGTCATGCCGGCGGACCACACCATGCGCGACGAGGCCGGCTTCCGCCAGACGGTGGCGGATGGCTTCACCCTGGCGGCCCAGGGGCATGTGGTGACCTTTGGCATCGTGCCGACCAAGCCGGAGACGGGTTATGGCTACATCCGCCAGGGTGATGTCGTCCCCGCCACGGACCTGGTGGGCCCCGCCTACGTCCTGCGCGCCTTCGTCGAGAAGCCCGACGCGGAGCGCGCCCTGGCCTATCTGGAGACCGGGGACTACTTCTGGAACAGCGGCCTGTTCATGATGCGGGCCTCGGTGTGGCTGCGGCTGATCAACAAGTTCCAGCCCGACATCGCCGTGGCCGTGGGGCGTGCCCTGGAACGGAGCGAGAGCGATGGCGGCTTTCTGCGCTTGGACCGGGAGGCCTTCCATGCCTGCCCCAGTGACTCCATCGACTACGCCGTCATGGAGCACCTCTCCGAGGAAAAGGCCGCCCATGGCGCCCCCGCCCTGGTGCTGCCGTTGCAAGTCGGTTGGTCTGACGTCGGCGCCTGGTCGGCCCTATGGGAGGTGCGTGATCAGGACGAACAGGGCAACGTCCTGGATGGCGACGCCTTCGTCCATAACGCCACCAACAACCTGCTGGTGGCCCGCCATCGCATGGTGGCCGCCATCGGCGTCGACAACCTGGTGGTGGTGGAGACCCCGGACGCCGTGCTGGTGGTCAGCAAGGACCACGCCCAGGACGTCAAGGCCGTTACCCAGCACCTGCAGCGCGAACAGCGCCGCGAATTGCGCCATCACCAGCGCTCCCACCGGCCTTGGGGGGACTTCGAGTCCATCGACGCCGGCGAGCGCTATCAGGTCAAGCGCCTGACTGTCAAGCCGGGCGAGACCCTGTCCCTGCAGATGCACCATCATCGCGCCGAGCATTGGATCGTCGTCTCCGGCACCGCCCGGGTGACCAACGAGGACCGCGTCTTCCTGCTCAGCGAGAACCAGTCCACCTACATCCCCGTCGGGGCCAAGCACCGCCTGGAGAACCCGGGTGTCATCCCCCTGGAGATCATCGAGGTCCAGTCCGGGCCCTACCTCGGCGAGGACGATATCGTCCGCTTCGAGGATGTCTACAAGCGTGGCGCCAAGGAGTGCTGAGGCCCGCCTAACAGCCGCCGAAATCCCAGCTCGGGAGAGTTCCCGCGCGGGACTCACCTGCTCATTCCCACTCACCTTAATTTTTGGTCGCCAGTCATCGCCATGGGTTTCAAATGCGGCATCGTCGGTCTGCCCAACGTCGGCAAGTCCACCCTCTTCAATGCCTTGACCAAGGCCGCCATCGCGGCGGAGAACTATCCCTTCTGCACCATCGACCCCAACGTCGGCGTGGTGCCCCTGCCGGACCCGCGCCTGGACGCCATCGCCGCCATCGTCAAGCCCAAGGCCATCATCCCCACCAGCATGCAGTTCGTGGATATCGCCGGCCTGGTGGCGGGGGCGAGCCGGGGCGAGGGGCTGGGTAACAAGTTCCTGGCCAATATCCGCGAGACCGACGCCATCGCCCATGTGGTGCGCTGCTTCGAGAATGACGACGTGGTCCACGTCGCCGGCAAGATCGATCCCCGGGGCGATATCGAGGTCATCAATACCGAACTGGCCCTAGCGGACCTGGAGTCGGTGGAGAAGGCCCTGGACCGGGCCACACGGCAGGCCAAGACTGGGGACAAGAAGATCCTCTTCCGCAAGGAATTGCTGGAGCGGGTGCGGGAGCAACTCGATACCGGCCGGCCGGTGCGGGCCATGGGTCTTGATCTGGAGGAGCTACAGGAACTGCGGGACCTGTTCCTGCTCACCGCCAAGCCCACCCTGTATATCGCCAACGTGGCCGAGGACGGTTTCCAGAACAACCCCTTCCTGGCGGCGGTCCAGGAACTGGCGGCGGCGGAGGGTGCGGAAGTGGTGCCGGTCTGCGCCGCCATCGAGGCCGAGATCGTGGAGTTGGAGGCCGAGGAGCGCGCCCTGTTCCTCGCCGACCTGGGCCTGGACGAGCCGGGTCTGAACCGGGTGGTACGAGCCGGCTACAAGCTGCTGGGCCTGGAGACCTACTTCACCGCCGGCCCCAAGGAGGTACGCGCCTGGACCATCCCCCGGGAGTCCCGCGCCCCCCAGGCCGCGGGGGTCATCCACTCCGATTTTGAGCGCGGCTTCATCCGTGCCGAGGTCATCGCCTATGACGACTTCATCGCCGGCAAGGGTGAGCAGGGCGCCCGGGAGGCCGGCAAACTGCGCTCAGAGGGCAAGGAGTACGTCGTCAAGGACGGCGACGTGATCCACTTTCGCTTTAACGTCTGAACGCCGAGCCGAGCCGAGCCGAGCCGAGTCGAGCTTAACCGATCCGTGCCTTTTTCTGTTCCCATCTCAACGTCTTAGGCCGCCTCCGGGTGGGGCTCCTGGCTTGTCCGGTTCCGAGCTCAGACTCTTGGCCCAGGCCCAGGCCCAGGCCCAGGCTCAGGCTCAGGCTCAGGCTCAGGCCCAGGCCCAGGCCCAGGCTCAGGCCCAGGCTCAGGCCCAGGCTCAGGCCCAGGCTTAATTCCTGGCTCAGAGCCGGATCTGGTGGTGATGCAGGGGGTAGCCCCGGTCACGGTAGTAGCGGTAGCGCTCGCGACCGGCGGCGGTGACCCCGGGGTCCAGGTCCAGGGGCTCGCAGAGGCGCTCGAAGCGGCTGAACCCGGGAGGGACGTCGGGGTCCAGGTTGATCAATACTTGATCTTGATCATCCAGGGGCGTGGCGCCGATGAGGATGGGGGTTAGTTCCGGGTCGGTCTGGCCGATGCGGCCGTGGGGCAGGAAGCTCTGGTCGTCGTAGGTCCACAGCAGGCGATCGAGATGTTCCGCCAGAACCGGGTCGCTGAGTTGGATGTGGATGCGGGGTGGGCGCGGGTTTCCTTGGCCGGAATGGTTGGAATGGCGAGAATTGGCTGACGGGTCGCCTGGGGAGTCGTGGTCGGGGAGGCTGGCTCCACCGGCCTGGTTACCGGGAAGATCCTGGTTAGCCAGATCACCCTTGCCGGCCTGGCGGCCCTGGGCCTGGCGGCCCTGGCCAAGCTGGTGGATACGTTCCACCAGCCGGCAGGTGAGCAGGAAGCGGTCGCCGCGGCTGCCTTCCGCCAGGGAATAGAAGTCGATGCGGGTCACGCGGACGGGTCCTCGCAGTCGCTCCAGATTCCCACCAGGGTGGGGCCGGTCACGCCCGTCCGGCCGCGCCGGCGCGCTGGAGGAGGAACTCGACCAGTAAGGGCACTGGCCGGCCGGTACCGCCCTTCTCCTTGCCGGTAAGCCAGGCGGTGCCGGCGATGTCCAGGTGGGCCCAGGGGAATTTTTTGGCGTAACGCGACAGGAAGCAGGCCCCGGAGATGGCTCCGCCCTCCCGGGGACCGATATTGGCCATGTCGGCGAAGTTGCTGTCCAGGAGGGGCTGGTAGTCGTCCCAGAGGGGCAGGCGCCAGGCGCGGTCGTTGGCCCGTTCCCCGGCGGCCAGCAGGTCGGCGGCCAGTGCCTCGTCGGCGGTGAAGAGGCCAGAGGCGACCTTGCCCAGGGCGATGGCGCAGGCGCCGGTGAGGGTGGCGATGTCGATCACGGCGGCGGGCTCGAAGCGCTCGCAGTAGGTGAGGGCGTCACACAGAATGAGCCGGCCCTCGGCGTCGGTGTTGAGGATCTCGATGGTCTGACCGGAGAGGCTGGTGACGATGTCGCCGGGCTTGTTGGCGGCGCCGTCCGGCAGGTTCTCGCTGGCGGGGATGACGCCGATGAGGTTGAGGGGGAGCTTGAGCTCCAGGGCGGCGCGCAGGGCGCCGAGGACGCTGGCGGCGCCGCACATGTCGAACTTCATCTGGTCCATGTCCGGGCCGGGCTTGAGGCTGATGCCGCCGGCGTCGAAGGTCAGGCCCTTGCCCACCAGGACCAGGGGTTTGGCGTCCTTCTTATCCCCCCGGTAGTTCATGACGATGAGCTTGGCGGGCTGGCGGCTGCCGCGGGAGACGGAGAGCAGGGCGCCCATGCCCAGCTTGGCCATGTCCTCCTCTTCCAGGACCTCGACCTTGAGGGCCGGGAAGGACTTGGCCAGGTCCCGTGCCTGGTCGGCGAGATAGGCCGGGGTGCAGAGGTTGCCGGGGAGATTGCCCAGTTCCTTGGCCAGGCTGACCCCGGTGGCCAGGGCCTGGCCCTGTCCCAGGGCCTCCCTGGCCTGGGCCTTCCGCTCCTCGCCGCCGAGCCAGAAGTGCAGCGCCTGGAGGGCGAGGGGCGGTTTCTTCTCGCTCTTGGTGCGGTCGTAGCGGTAGCCCTTGTCCAGGGCCGTGGTCACGGCATCCCGTAGGGCGAGGGCGAAGTCCAGGCTGGCGGGGGCGCTGGCGGGGAGGGTGGACAGGGCCTCCTTGACCCGGATCTCCTGGAGGCGGCCGCTCGCGGCGGCCAGGGCCTTGAGATAGGCCTTACGGTCGTACTTGTCCTGGGGTCCCAGACTGACCAGCAGGACGCGCTCGGCCTTGAGCCCCGGGACCTCGTGGAGCAGGAGGGTGCGGCCGGCCTCGGCCTCGAGATCCCCCCGCGCGAGAATCCGGGTCAGATACCCGCCGCTGTCGGCATCGACGCCCTGGGCGGGTGCGGGGAGCTGGCGTTCCCCGATGACGCCGAGGAGCAGACAGGGGGTCTTGCGGGTCGCCAGGTCACCGCTCTTCAAGCTCAATTCCATCGTATTCGTCTCGTCTTACCAGTGTCTTGCCGTGGGTCGTAGCCCTGGTCATGGCGGGTACTTGCCAGTCGATCGGGTCATCGCCCGGTGCCCCGCCAGGGGCTATACGACGCGAAGAAGGCAAAATCATACTCCCTCCTGTCCCCAAGTCGGGGGGTGCGGAGAGCGACGGGGCGCAAGGGGTATGGTGCCTAGCCCTGAAGGACGTAGGTCCCCGGGGCGGGGCAGAGGGGTGCCAGGCCCCGGTCCGGGGCGCCCATGGGCGGGGCGGGCACCTGCCCGGTCGTGGAATGTAGCGCCAGCCAGGATTCCCAGGCCGGCCACCAGGAACCCTCCCGGCGGGGGGTCCGGGCCTGCCAGGTGTCCGGATCCAGGTAACAATCCCCTTCGGTGCGCCGGGCCATCTGATAATGGCGGTGCGGGTGGCCGGGTTCACTGACGATGCCGGCGTTGTGACCGCCGCTGGTCAGCAGGAAGGTCACCTCCTCGGCGTCGGCCAGGAGGTTGATCTTGTAGACCGAGCGCCAGGGGGCGACATGATCCTTGACCGTGCCGACGGCGAAGAGGGGGACGCGGATATCGGTGATGGCAATGGGCCGGCCATCGACCTGGTAGTGACCCATGGCGAGGGCGTTGTCGAGGAAGATCCGGCGCAGATACTCCGAGTGCATGCGGAAGGGCATGCGGGTCGAATCGGCATTCCAGGCCGCGAGGTCGTTCCAGGACTGGCGCTGGCCGAGCAGATAGTCGCGGACCAGGCGCGACCAGATCAGGTCGTTGGAGCGCAGCAACTGAAAGGCCCCCGCCATCTGCTGGGCGTCCAGGAAGCCCTGATCCCACATCATGTCCTCGAGAAAGGCGACCTGATTCTCGTTGATGAACAGCAGCAGTTCGCCGGCCTCGGTAAAGTCGGTCTGGGCCGCCAGCAGGGTGAGGGAGCGCAGGCGGGCGTCGCCATCCCGGGCCATGGCCGCGGCGGCGATGGTGAGCAGGGTCCCCCCCAGGCAATAGCCGACGCCATGAACCCGGCGCCCCGGCAGGACCTGGCCGATGGCCTCCAGGGCCGCCATGATGCCCAGGCGGCGGTAGTCCTCCAGGCCCAGGTCGCGATCGGCGGCGGTGGGGTTCTTCCAGGAGATGGTAAAAACCGTATGCCCCTGGGCGACCAGGTAGCGGATCAGGGAATTGCCCGGGGACAGGTCGAGGATGTAGTACTTCATGATCCAGGCCGGGACGATGAGGATGGGTTCGGCATGGACCCGGTCCCCGGCCGGCTGGTATTGGATGAGCTCGATGAGGGCATTGCGATAGATCACCTGGCCCGGGGTCACCGCCAGGTCTTGCCCGACGACGAAGGTCTCCCGCAGGCCGTCCGGGCGGTTGCCCAGCAGCAGGTTCTCCAGGTCGGCGAGGAAGTTGGCCCCGCCACGGAGCAGATTCCGTCCCCCCTCCCGCCAGGTCGCCTGGAGGATCTCCGGGTTGGTCAGGGGCGAGTTGGCGGGAGAGAAGAGGTCCAGGAGTTGGCGGGTGACGAAGGCGACGATGGCCTCGTGCTGTTTGGCGACGCCGCGGTTGTCGGTGGTGGCGATATGCCACCATTGCTGCGTGAGCAAAAATGACTGGTAAAAGAGATTGAAGGGCCATTGGTGCCAGGCCGGCGCGGTGAAGCGAGCGTCCTGGGGCAGGGGGTCGATGCAGGGTGGGGTGGCCGGGTCCTGAAGGGCGCGGCCAGCGTAGAGGGCGAGACGCAGCCCCTTGCGAAAGGCCTTTTCCGCGAGCAGGGCCTGTTTTCCCGGCGCCAGTCCCAGGTGGATCAGCCAGTCGAGATAGGCCAGCATCACCACCGTCGGGGAGATGCCGGCGGTGGCGCGCGCCAGGTTGGCGTTGACCATGCGGTCGAGGGTAACGGGGATCTCCGTGCCCAGGAAGGGGCGTTCGATACCCTCCGCCAGTCTCTCCGGGGTGGATGTCGCCATCGACGAGGGTGGCAGGACGGCGCTGGCCAGGGTAACCGAGGGCTGGCTGGAACCTGGGTTGGGGTAAGGGGTGGAAGGAGCTAGGGAAGTGGTCGCTAAGGCTGTGGCTACTGATGGGGTGGACGATGGATCTTGCGGTGGGGTGGCCGTGACCGGGGAGTCTGACATGGCGGTGCTCCAGTGGGTCCCTGGCGGGCAAGAGTGAATCCTGAGGCTCCAGGGACAAGGTGCCTGTGAGGGATTATAGCCCTGGCCTGGTCATGTCTTTCATCATCGGGGTTATGGCGAGCTAACTCATGAAAGCAATAAGCTAATCAGGATGTTAATCAATATGTTAAATGCATCGGCGTTTCTGACATCGTCGGTGTTTGGCTTTTCGGTCGGGACTCACCTGTCAGATGGAGCGTGCCGGAACCCGGTGGAGATGGCGCCGCAAGCCGTGACAGCCCCGCCAAGGGTCGGCATACTTAGAATGCGTCCATTTTCCAGTACCGGATTTACGCCCTGGGGGCTCGCCCAATTCGGGAAGTCATTGATGGACGGATGCTTAGGTTCCGTGGTGACCGGCGGGCCATCGGGAAGTCACTGGGATGAGGGTGGAAACAGCGCGTGAAGATCCTGGATCGTTATTTGGGCTCGGCCGTGATCGGCGGCACCCTGCTGACCCTGGCGGTGCTGCTGCCCCTGATCGCCTTTTTTCTCCTCGCCGATGAGGTCGACGACCTGGGTGAAAGTTACACCCTGGCCAATGCCCTGGCGGTGGCCAGCCTGGGGCTGCCGCGCTATGCCTACCATCTCTTTCCCATCGCCACCCTGATCGGCGCCCTGGTGGGTCTGGGGGCCCTAGCCAGTCATTCCGAACTGGTGGCCATGCGCGCGACGGGCATGTCGATCGCCCGGATTCTCTTCGCCGCCCTCAAGGCCGGGCTGGTCCTGGCGGTGCTGGCCTGGGCGCTGGGTGAGTGGGTGACGCCCGAGGCGGAACAGACCGCCATGCAATGGCGCAACGCCCTCAAGTCCGGTCAGGTCACCCTGCGGACCTCGCGGGGCCTCTGGGCGCGGGATGGGGGGGCCTACATCAACATCGGGGAGATCCAGCCCGGCGCCAGGCTGAGTGATATCAGCATCTATGAGGTCGACGCCGAACGGCGCCTGGTCCAGGCGACCCACGCGGACAGCGCCGTGTACGTGGATGGCCAGTGGATACTGGAAGGTATCTCCCGCAGCCGCATCAGTGATGAAGGGGTGGAGGCCCAGCCGTTGGGCAGCGCCGCCTGGTCATCGCTGCTGAGCCCAGCGCTGTTACGCCTGGTGGTGGTGGAACCACAGGCCCTACCGGTCTGGGATCTACTGCGCTATGTCCAGTACATGCGGACCAATGGCCAGGACCCGGGGAAGTACGAAACCGAGATGTGGACCAAGCTCGTCCATCCCTTTCTGATCCTGACCATGATCCTGCTGTCCATTCCCGTCCTCTTCGGTTCCGCCCGCAGCACCGGCCTGGGGGTGCGACTCTTCCTTGGGGTCATGATCGGGCTGGCCTATTACCTAGTAAGCCGCGCCTTCTTCTTCCTGGCGGTGCATTTCGGTCTGGGGGCCTGGTTGGCCGCCACCCTGCCGGTGGCGCTCTTCGCCTTGGCGGGGGTCCTAGTCCTGCGCCGGGTGAGCTGAGCGCGGTTCACCCGTCTCGCAGCCGCGCCGGCGCAGCAGGTCCACCGATTCGGGGGTGCCCGGGGGGCGGTGGATTCTGAACCACGGCGCGGAAAGTCCGAGCATACCGGTCCACCGGGTCAGGGGGTGCCTGAGGGTCAGTGGGTCCACTCAAAGGAGGCGCTGGCCGCGCCATAGCCAGGCACACTCATCTCCCGCTGGACTTCCTGACCGCTGTAATTGAGGGTCACCCGGTAGTGGCCCGGGGGCAACTGGGCCATGAAGAGGGGGCCACTGGCCTCGGTCTCCACCAGGGTCGTCCGGCGCGTCAGGTCCTGAATCCGCACCTGGATGCGGAAGGGCCGGTCGCCGGCGTTGTTGATGATGAAGTTGAGCCGCAGGTTGAACTGGCCCTGGGAGGCCTCCAGCCGTGCCCGCTCTTCCGGATCCACCCCTCCGGTGAGGTAGGGGATGCCGGTGGAGGTCCGCCGGGGGCTGAGGGGCGCCGCGGTCGGGGCGGGCGCGCCA
>JADHED010000150.1_pt1 | contig 96673 bp, 70 predicted proteins | sample 8952041 | NCBI WGS metagenome assembly JADHED01 (sample SAMN16124423, study PRJNA663239) | bioreactor sludge metagenome | isolation source: sludge (control) | place: India:Bengaluru | collected 2018-09-08
CGGCCGCCTCGCGCGCCGCGCCCGCCCAGAGCGCCTCGGGCTCCGCCGCGGGCGCGAGCCCCGGCGCCTCCAGCCGGGGCAGCGCCGCGAGCGCCGGCGGCAGCGCGACCGCGCCCTTCCCGTAAGGCAGCGTGCCGGCGCTCACAAGGCGCCCCGAGCGGCGCTCACGCGGCGCCCCGAACGGCGCTCACGCGGAGTCCCGCGCGGCGATCGCGTCCGCGAGGGCGACGATCCGCCGCGCCATGTCGACGTGCAGGCCCTCGACGAGCCGGCCGTCCACCACGACGACCCCGCGGCCGGCCGCGAGGGCCTCGGCGTGGGCCTCGATCACGCGGCGCGCGTGCGCCACCTGGTCCGGCGCCGGCGCGAACACCCGGTTCGCGGCCTCGATCGTCTTCGGGTGGATCAGCGTCTTCCCGTCGAACCCCAGCTGGCGGCCCTGCCGGCAGGCCGCCTCGAAGCCGGCCTCGTCGTCGAGGTCGAGGTGCACGCCGTCGAGGATCGCGAGGCCGTACGCCCGCGCGGCGAGCAGGCACAGTCCGAGCGCGGTCGCGACCTCGTGCCGCTCGCGCGTGCTCTCGGCGCGCAGGTCCTTCACCAGGTCCGAGGTGCCCATCACGAGCACGGCCAGCCGGGGGGAGGAGGCGGCGATCTCGGCCGCGCGCAGCACCCCGAACGGCGTCTCGACCATGCACCAGAGCGCCATCGACTCGGGCGCGCCGAGGTCGGCGAGGCGGACGTCCGCGCTGCGGACCGCCTCGGGCCGCTCGACCTTCGGCAGGACGACGGCGTGCGCTCCCGAGCGGGCCGCGGCCGCGAGGTCGTCGTCGCCCCACGGGCTGTCGGCGCCGTTCACGCGAATGGCGACTTCCCGCGGGGGAAACCCGCCGCGCGACAGCTCGGCCACGACCTGCTCCCGCGCGGCGACCTTGGCCGACGGGGCGACCGCGTCCTCGAGGTCGAGGATCAGCGCGTCGGCCGGCAGCTGGCGCGCCTTCGCGAGCGCCCGGCCGTTGCTGCCGGGCACGTACAGCACGCTGCGACGGGGACGGGACGACCAGGGCATGGGCCATGGTAGCGCGCCCCGCCGGTGGGGCCGTGCGGGCCGCGGGCGGGGCCGTGCGGGCCGCGGGCGGGGCCGTGCGGCCGGTGGGCGGGGTCGTGCGGGCCGCGGGACGGGCGTTCCCGGGGCGCGACGGGCGGACCGCGGGGTCGTCTGACACAATCCCCTGCCCAGGTAAGTCTCCGGAGAGACCCATGCGGCCACGAGCCCCCGGCACCCGTCCCGTCGCCCCCATCGTCACCCGATTCATGGACGAGACGCGCGCAGAAGACCCCGCGCTGCGCCGGGAGCTGGATCAGCTCGACGGCAAGGGGCTCCACGAGCTGTCCGGCGTCCTGGGACGGTTCGACGGGCGCGGCCGGGGCGAGCTCGACGTGGAGCAGCGGCTCCTCGCGAGCCGGATCCTCAAGCGGCTGCGCACGATCGACACCGAGACGCTGGCCGTGGCGAACAAGGTCCTCGACTACCTCGACCTCAACACGGACGGGCGGCTCTCGGCGCACGAGATGGAGCTGTGCCTGGAGGTGCTCGAGGTGTTCGCGCACGCGGAATCCCAGGACGGGCTGCTGTCCCGCCGCGAGCTGCAGATGCTCTACGCGGTGCTGCGGCACTTCGACGGCGACGACAGCGCGCGGCTGGAGGCGCCCGAGATACGCTGGCTGCGGCACTCGCTCGGCGACCCGCCCAAGTTCATGGACCGCATGCGCGCCGAGAACCCGCACCTGCGTCGCCTCGTCAGCGATCCCGGCCTCTAGCTCGACCCTCTAGCTCGACCCGACGTGCTGCCGGTGCAGGCGGGCGTACTCGCCGCCGCGGGCCAGCAGGTCCTCGTGCCGCCCGCGCTCCACGATCCGGCCGGCCTTCATCACGAGGATCTGGTCGGCGTCGCGGATCGTGCTCAACCGGTGGGCGATCACCACGCTCGTCCGCCCGCGGGTGACGTTCCGCAGCGCCTCCTGGATCAGCATCTCGGTCCGCGTGTCCACGTTCGCGGTCGCCTCGTCGAGGACCAGGATCGGCGGGTCGAGGACCAGCGCCCGGGCGAAGCTGAGCAGCTGCCGCTCGCCGGCCGAGAGCGTGCGGCCCGCCTCCTCCAGCTCGGCGTCCAGCCCGCCCAGCCGGTCCACGAACTCCTCGGCGCAGACCGCCCGCAGCACCTCGCGGATCCGGGCGTCCGGCAGGTCCACCCCGAGCGTCACGTTCTCGCGCACCGAGCCGGCGAAGATCACGACCTCCTGCGGCACGGTGGCGATCGCGGCACGGAGCGTCCGCAGCCGGTACTCGCGCAGGTCGCGGCCGTCCACCCGCACGCGGCCGGAGGTCGGCTCGTAGAAGCGGGAGATGAGCCGCGCGATGCTGGTCTTGCCCGCGCCGGTGTCGCCGACGAGCGCCAGCATCGCGCCCCCGGGCACGTCGAAGGTCACGTCGCGCAGCGCGTGCTCGTCCTTGCCGGGGTAGCGGAAGGTCACGTCCTCGAACGCGATCGACCCCGCGCGCACCCGCAGCGCGGGATCCGCGCCGGGCCGGTCGGCGATCCCGGGCCGGGCGTCGAGCACGTCCACGATCCGCTCGGCCGACGTGAGCGCGGTCTGGATCAGGTTGAACTTCTCGGTCAGGTTCCGGACCGGCACCCAGATCCGCGTCGTGTACTGCAGGAAGGTCAGCAGGACCCCGACCGTGATCGCGCCGGACGCCGCGCGGGTCGAGCCCGCGAGCAGGACGAGCACCGTCGCGAGGCCGGTCGTCATCAGCATCGCCGGCCGGAGCAGCGACCACGAGCGCACCACCCCGGTGATCGAGGACTGGTGCGCGCGCGTCAGCGCCTCGAACTCGCCGCGCCGCCGGTCCTCGGTGCGGTAGAGGTGGTTCTCGCGCATGCCGGCGAGGTTCTCCGCCAGCCAGGAGTTCATCCGCGACTGGACGGCCGCGTTCGTCCGCAGGGCGTCCCGGGCGAGCAGCCGGTAGCCGTAGCCGATCAGGGCCAGCACGGGGAAGGACAGCGCGAGGATGGCCGCCAGCAGCGGGTCGAGCGCGAGCATCACCCCGACCAGCACGACCACGAAGAACAGGTCGCGCAGGCCCTGGGCGAACGCGTCCGAGAAGAGCTCCGCCAGCTGCTGCACGTCGAACGTGGTGCGGTTCACGAGCCGGCCGATCGGGTTGGCCTGGAAGTACTGGGCGTCCATCCCGGTGACGTGGCGGAACACGTCGACCCGCAGGTCGTGGACGACGATCTGCCCGAGCTTCTGCACGAGGTAGCTGGTCGTGACCGCGACGGCCCAGCGGAAGACCCAGACGGCCGCGAGCAGCACGCCGAACCCGAGCACCCGGTCGTCTCCGGGGACGAGGGCCGCCAGGCGGTCGAGCAGGCCCGGCGCGCGGGGGGACCCGCCGATGCGGTCCACCGCGAGGCCGATCACCAGGGCCGGCAGGGTCATCGCCAGCGCCTCGACGACCGCCAGTGCGACCGCGAGCAGCGACAGCCCGACGTGCGGCCGCAGGTAGCCCGCGATGCGGCGCAGCAGCGTGGTGTCGAGCAGGCTCGACTGGACCCGCTCCTCCTCCAGCATCCGCACGAGCACGGGGTCCTGCGCGGCCCGCAGCACCGCCCGCTCCGACGGCCCCGGCGCCGGCGGGGCCCCGCGCTCCGGCGCGTTCCCGCGCTCGCTCACGCCGACACCCGTGGGGGCGGGGCTAGGCCCCGCCCGGGCGGCGCGCAGCGCCGCGCGTTCGTGCCGAGCGCGAACCGGGCGGGGCACAGCCCCGCCCCCACGGAGATTTGGGCGGGGCACAGCCCCGCCCCCACGGGAATTCGGTCGGGGCACGGCCCCGGCGGCGCGGGGTTGCCGGTCACGGCTCGTCCCCCGCGGCGGCCTGCTCGCGCGCGATCCCCGCGTAGTAGGGGCTCGCCTGGAGCAGCTGCTCGTGCGTGCCGCGCGCCGTGACCCGGCCGTCCTCCAGCACGAGGATTTCGTCGCACCCGGCGACCGCGCGGACCCGGTGCGAGATCACGACCCCGGCGCGGCCCTCGAAGACCTCGCGCAGATTGGCCAGGATCGCGCCTTCGGTCCGCGCGTCCACCGCCGACAGGCAGTCGTCGAGGACGAGCACCCGCGGGTCGGCGCCGATCGCGCGGGCGATCGCGAGCCGCTGGCGCTGCCCGCCCGACAGGTTCACGCCGCGCTCGCCGAGCAGCGTCGCCGCCCCCTGCGGCAGCTCGCGGATCTCGTCGTCGATCCGCGCCAGCCGCGCCAGCTCGAGCGGGTCCCGCCCCTCGGCCTCGGCCGCGAGCAGGATGTTCCGCTCGACCGTGTCCCCGAACAGGAACGTGTCCTGCGGCGCGACGGCGACCGCGCGCCGGAGCGACGCCAGCGTCAGCCCGCGGACGTCCACGCCGTCGAGGAGGATCGACCCGGGGGGCGGGTCGTACAGCCGGGCGAGCAAGGAGGCGAGCGTGCTCTTGCCCGAGCCGACGGGGCCGATCACGCCGAGCGTCCGGCCCGGCGCGAGGTCGAAGGCGACGCCGTCGAGGGCCGGCCGCGCCGCGCCGGGGTACGCGAACGTCAGGCCGCGCACCGACAGGTGTCCCGGGCCGGCGTGCTCGCGGGCGGCCGGAGCATCCGCGATCTCGACCGGCTCGGCCCACAGCACCATCAGCCGCTGCAGGGAGGCCCGGCCCCGCTGGAACAGCGACACCGCCCAGCCGAAGCCGATCATCGGCCCGGACAGGTTGCCGACGAGGTACAGGAAGGCGACGAAGCTGCCCAGCGAGAGGGTCCCGCGGGCCAGCTGCGCGCCGCCGACCGCGAGCACCAGCACCGTGGACAGCCCGAGCAGCAGGTCGAGCGAAGGGTCGAACAGCGCGCGCACGCGGGCGAGCCGGAGGTTCAGGTGCAGGTGCCGGCGCGAGTGCTCGGCGAAGCGGGTCCGGTAGCTGTCCTCGCGTGCATAGCCCTGCAGGACGCGGATGCCGGCGTACGTCTCCCGCGCCCGCTCGGTCAGCCGGGCGATGTCCTCCTGGACCTTGCCGAAGCGCGCGAACTCCGCCAGCGAGAACCGCTGGGTGAAGACGGCGATCAGCGGCAGCGGCAACAGCGCGGCCAGCGTCAGGGACCACGACAGCCCGACCATGACCGCGAGGACGAGCGCGAGCAGCAGGACCGTGTCCACCAGCAGCAGGATCCCCGGCCCGAAGAACATCCGGACGGCCTGCACGTCCGCGGTCGCGAGCGACATCAGGTCGCCCGACCGCGCCCGGTCGTAGAACGGCCGCGACAGGCGCAGCAGGTGGCCCGTCAGGCGGTTCCGCATGACCTGGCCGACGCGGTGCGACGGGATGGAGGTCAGCATGACCATCGGGTAGCGGCACAGGTTCGCGACGAGCTGCAGGACGAGGTAGCCGCCGATGGCCGCGCCCAGCGTCAGGTGCGCGGCGAGCCAGCTCGTCACGCCCCGCGCGCCGCCGGGGCCGGGGGTCCCTCCCGGACCCGGCGTCCCCTGGCCGAGGCCCGCCGCCACGAGGTCCACCGCGGCCCCGATGAACAGCGGCCCCGCGACGTCCGCGACGTTCACCACGGCGAGCGCGAGCAGCCCCAGCGCGTACGTCGCGCGCTCGGGCGCCATCAGCCGGCCCATCCGGCGCACGTCGTCGGGGAGGCGCATGGGCGGCGATTCTACGTGCGGCGCCGGATTGGGACCTGCGGCGCCCCGGGTGCTAACCTTTCCGTCAACCCCCCGAACGACCCCCATTTGGTGGTTTCCAACGAGGTCTTGGATGGATCGCGATCGGATCGTCGGCGACGTCGCGCGCTGGGAAGAGGAACGGGTCGCCCCGTTCCTCGAGAAGTCCCCGGAGCGCAAGAGCGAGTTCCGGAGCAGCTCGGGCTTCGAGGTCAAGCGCGTCTACACCCCGGCCGACGTCGCGCCGGACCCCTACGCCGAGATCGGGCTGCCGGGCGAGTTCCCGTTCACCCGCGGCGTCCAGCCCACGATGTACCGCGGTCGCTTCTGGACCATGCGGCAGTACGCCGGCTTCGGCACCGCCGAGGAGTCCAACGAGCGCTACCGCCTGCTGCTGGCGCGGGGTCAGACCGGCCTGTCCGTCGCCTTCGACCTGCCGACCCAGATGGGCTACGACTCCGACCACCCGCTCGCCGAGGGCGAGGTCGGCAAGGTCGGCGTGGCCATCGACTCCCTCGCCGACATGCAGGTCCTGTTCGACCGGATCCCGCTCGGCGAGGTCAGCACCTCGATGACGATCAACGCCCCGGCGTCGATCCTGCTGGCGCTCTACGTGGCCGTCGCGCGCCGCCAGGGGGTGGACCCGAAGGTGCTGCAGGGCACGATCCAGAACGACGTCCTGAAGGAGTACATCGCCCGCGGGACCTACATCTTCCCGCCGCGCCCGTCGATCCGGGTCATCACCGACATCTTCTCGTGGGCCTCGTCCGAGGTGCCGCGCTGGAACACGATCTCCATCTCCGGCTACCACATCCGCGAGGCCGGTTCGACGGCCGCCCAGGAGATCGCCTTCACGCTGGCGAACGGGATCGCCTACGTGGACGCGGCGCTCAAGGCCGGGCTGCCGCTGGGCAAGTTCGCCTCGCGGCTGTCGTTCTTCCTCTGCTCCCAGGTCAACATCCTCGAAGAGGTGGCGAAGTTCCGCGCCGCCCGGCGGCTGTGGGCGAAGATCCTCCGCGACCGCTTCGGCGCCACGGACCCGAACCTCGGGAAGCTCCGGTTCCACTGCCAGACGGCGGGCGTCTCCCTGACCGCCCAGCAGCCGGACAACAACATCGTCCGCACGGCCTACGAGGCCCTCGCGGCCGCGCTCGGCGGGTGCCAGTCGCTGCACACCAACTCGATGGACGAGGCGCTCGGCCTGCCGACGGAGAAGGCGGTCACGATCGCCCTCCGCACCCAGCAGATCCTGGCCTACGAGACCGGGATCGGCGACACCGTGGACCCGCTCGCCGGCAGCTGGTACGTCGAGTCCCTGACCGACCGCCTCGAGCGGGAGGCGCAGACGCTGATCGCCCGGATCGACGAGGAGGGCGGGGCGGTCACCGCCATCGAGAAGGGCTTCCAGCAGCGCGAGATCGCCGACGCCGCCTACCGCTTCCAGAAGGCGGTCGAGTCGGGGGACGAGATCATCGTCGGGGTGAACAAGTTCCGCGAGGCGAAGGAGGCCTCGATCCCGATCCTGAAGATCTCGGACGAGCTGCGCCGGGTGCAGTGCGCGCGGACCGCGCAGGTGCGCTCCGAGCGGGACGCCGGCACCTGGAAGGCGGCGATGGACCGGGTGGAGGCCTGCGCGCGGGGCACCGAGAACCTGATGCCGGCGATCGTCGCGGCCGTCGAGGCCCACGCGACGGTCGGCGAGATCGCCGGGCGCCTGGCGGAGGTCTTCGGCCGCTACGAAGACATGTAGGGGCGGCCCTAGGGCCGCCCTCCCGCTCGAAGCGCTCCCGCCGCGAGAAGCCGGCCCGCCGGAATCCGCGGTAGGGCGGCCCGAGGGCCGGGAGCAAAAAAGGGCGGCCCCAAAGGGCCGCCCTACACGCGTTGTTCTTTCTTTCCACCGCCCCTGGTGCCGGCGGCGGTTTCGTCTGCCTTTATGACCCTAAGGTGCCTTTACGGCCCTCAGGCCATGCCCTCGCCCACGCCCATGACCGGAGCGGTCTTGGACTTGCGGGCCGTCTTCTTTTTGGTGGTCCTCTTGGCGGCCTTCCGCGTGGTCTTCTTCGCGGCCTTCTTCTTCGCGGTCTTCTTGCCAGCCTTCTTCGCGGTCTTCTTCGCGACCTTCTTGCCGGCCTTCTTCGCGGTCTTCTTCTTCGCCGCCTTCTTGGTGGTCTTCTTGGCAGCCTTCTTCTTGGCCGCCTTCTTCACCGCCATGTTCTTTCCTCCTTCCGGGTCGTCCCGGATCCGTATCGCAGGCGTCCCCGCGAATCGGTGCACACCTGACTCATATATGGGCAAGTGCGTTCGCGACTGTCAAGAGCAGTTGCGGAAAAAAATGAAGGAGTGAGCGTGAAAGCGCGCGCGCGATCGTCGTCGTGACCCGTCGAGCCGTCTCGTGTCCGCGTCGCGGCGCGCGCGTGGACGCCGCGCGGGACGCTCAGCCGCGCGTCGCCGGCGTGCTCTCGCCGGATGGCGTCGCGGTCCGCGGCGCCGCGTCGGCGGCGTCCGCCGCCCCGCGCGTCGCCGGCACGCGACGCGGACGACCGGGACGCGGCGGCAGAGCCTCGTCGAGCCCCAGCTCCTGGATCCGGCGCCGCAGCGTGCGCAGCCCGATGCCGAGGAGCGCCGCCGCCCGCGTGCGCGACCCGCCGGCCATGGCGAGCGTCGCCCGGATCGCCTCGGTCTCCACGTCCTGGAGCGTGCGCCCGGCGAGCGGAGACGCCGGAATCGCGGCGTTCCCCGTCTCCGGCGCGTTTCCCCGCACGGCCCCCGGCAGGTCGCGCAGCTCGATCACCTCGCCCGCCGTCCGCACGACGACGGCCTCGATGGTGTTCATCAGCTCGCGGACGTTGCCCGGCCAGGAGTAGCGGACGAGCGCCTCCGCGGCCTCCGGCGTCAGGCGGCGGGCACGCAGGTTGTTCTCGCGGCAGACCCGGACGAGGAAGTTGTCGAGCAGGTCGGGGATGTCCTCGCGCCGCTCGCGCAGGGCGGGCACGCCCAGGGTCACGACCTTCAGCCGGTAGTAGAGGTCCTCGCGGAAGCGCCCCTCGCGCACCATCCGCTCGAGGTCCGCGTTGGTCGCCGCCACCATCCGCACGTCCACCCGGACCGGCCGGGTCCCGCCCACCCGCATGAACTCCTGCTGCTCGAGGACGCGGAGCAGCTTGGCCTGGGTGGTGAGGTCGGTCTCGCCGACCTCGTCGAGGAACAGGGTGCCGCGGTGGGCGAGCTCGAACTTCCCCGCGCGGCGGCTGATCGCGCCGGTGAACGCCCCCTTCTCGTGGCCGAAGAGCTCGGACTCGATCAGGTGCGGCGGGAGGGCCGCGCAGTTGATGGCGATGAACGGGCCGTCGGCGCGCGGCGAGCGGAAGTGGAGGGCGCGGGCGACGAGCTCCTTTCCGACGCCGCTCTCGCCGAGGACGAGCACCGTCGTGCGCATCCGGGCGACGCGGTCGATGGTCGCCGCCAGTTCCCTCATGGCCGTCGAGCGGGCGACGAGCGCGCGCTCCGCGAAGGCGCGGCGGGTGCGCTCCGAGATCTCCTCCTCGAGCCCCGCCAGCTGGGCGTCCACGTCCCGCTGCGCGAGGACGCGGTGGATCCGCAGCCGCAGTTCGCCGAGGTGGGGCGGCCGGTTCAGCACGTCGGACGCGCCGCGCTCGAGCCAGTCGAAGGCGCGCGGCGCCTCGTGCGCCGGGGCGACGAGCAGGACCGCGGGCGCCTCCGGCAGCGCGAGCAGCCGCTCGAGCAGCGACGACCCGGGCGTGCCGAGGAGGTGCGTGTCGAGGAGGACGACGTCGGCGGCGGCGCCCGACAGCGACTCGACCAGCAAGGCGGGATCCACGGTCGGACGCACCTGGAAGTCGAGCCGGCGGCAGTCCCGCTCGAGCCGGCGGACCAGGCCCTCGTCGCGCGACGCGACCGCGATCCAGCTGCCGGACCGATCGGGGAAGACGACCCTGCCCACGCCCACGGTTCTGACCCTCGCCGAGGCCCTGTCGAACGGCCGTGATTATAGGGCCAGCCTGTCCCGATTTGGCGCGGATAAGGCCTTTTTGGCCCAGTTGCCGATCAAGGGCGATAAAGAAAACGTTTTCAGCCCTTAACAGGGCCAGGTTTTCCAACCACTTAGCGTTGTCAGACCCTCGCCGACCCCGTGGCAAGGGGCTTGCTGACCTGTGAGTCGACGGCACACCCGACCAAGCCCCTTCACGAGAGAGGTACCGATGCCCACGGCTTCCGCGCTCCGCAAGTCCACGGCCTCCCGTCGTACGCCTGCAGCCACCAGCCAGAAGTTCATCGAGTACACCTTCGAGGGCGTCAGCTACACCCTCGACCTCGAGCGCAACCGCGTCTACCGCAACTGGATGGCGGTCGAGACCAACAAGGGCTTCACGATCCTCGGCTCCTACCGCACCGCGAACGCCCTGTCGGCGTGATCCGCAGGATGTAGGCCGCGCCCTCCTCTGGCAGGGTCGCGGCCTCCTTGCAGGGTCGCGGCCTCCCGCGCCGCGGGATGGCCGCCCCGCGTCCGCCCGTTCTGGGGCTTTCCTCCCCTCCGCCGAAAAAGAGAACGCGCCCGCTCGCGGCAGGCGCGTTCGCTCGCGGCGCGGAGCCGCCTCCGGGCCCCGGGATCATGCCCCGGAGCGCTGCAGCTCCCTGTCGATCAGCGACTTGAACACCCGGACGTCCTGGGCCCCGCCGACCATCTGGCCGTTGATGAAGAACGACGGCGTCCCGTCCACGCCCGCGTTCGCCCCGTCCTGGGCGTTCTTCTTCACCTTCTCGGCCATCTTGCCGCCGTCGAGGCAGGCGTCGAAGCGCCCGGCGTCGAGCCCCGGCACCCGCCGCGCGAGTTCCTTCAGGCCCTCGGGGCGCAGCTTGTCCTGGTTCTGGAACATGAGGTCGTGCAGCTCCCAGAACTTCCCCTGCTCGTCCGCGCAGTGCCCGGCCTCGCCCGCCTTGGGCGCCTGCGCGTGGTTGGGCAGCGGGTAGTCGCGGAACACGATCCGGACCTTGTCGCCGTAGGTGCGCGCGACCTCGTCGATCACCGGCAGCGCCTTGCTGCAGTACGGGCACTGGAAGTCCGAGAAGACGACCATCGTCACCGGCGCGCCGGCCGGCCCGCGCGACGGCCCGTCCGCCGCGACGTTGACGCGCGGCAGCTCCGGCGGCGGCAGCGTGATGTCCACCTTGTGCGCCGCGCCGAGCCCCTGGACGTAGGCGACCAGCGCCTCCTGCTTCTTCTGCTGGTGCAGGTAGGGCGCGAGCTGCGGGCGGACGGCCTCGAAGGGCTGGCCGCGCAGCTTCTCCTGGTTCTGGGCGTAGAAGGCGCGCAGCTCGTCGAACGACGGCGGCGGCGTCTTGTCCTCGACCTCGGTCTTGATCAGCTGGTCGACCGAGACGCCGCGGCGGGCCGCCTCGGCCTCGATCAGCTTCTTCATGACGAGGTTGTCGAGCGCGCGCTGCCGCAGCTCGAACTTCTCGCCGGCCTGGCGCCGCTCGAGCTGGATCATCTGCGGGCCGATGTGCTCGTCCAGTTCCTTGGCGGTGATCGGCGTCCCGTCGATCGTCGCGACCGCGTCGGCGGTGGGGGAGGCGGCCGGTGCGGCGGCCGCCGGCGGCGGCGCCTCGGCGGTCTTGTCCTTGGAGCAGCCCGCGAGGGCGAGGGCCAGCCCGGCGGCGAGGATCGGCAGAGCGCGTGCGTTCATCGAGGTCTCCTGGAGGGCAAACCTCGACAGCCTACCGGAACAACCCGGTCCGGGCACCCAAACTGTGGGGGCGGGGCACAGCCCCGCCCCCACATCCGCTTGGGCGGGGCGCAGCCCCGCCCCCACATCCGCCCGGGCGGGGCGGAGCCCCGCCCCCACATTCCAGCGCTCGGCTAGTACATGCCGAGGTAGCGCGACAGCTCCCAGGGGTGCACGACGCTTATGTACTCCTGCCAGTCCCGCAGCTTCCCCTCGATGAAGTGCTCGGCGACGTGCGGCCCCAGGGCGGCCAGGATGACCTCGTCCTTGACGAGCTCCTCGACGGCGAGCTTCAGGCTGGGCGGCAGGTTGTCGATGTGCATCCGCCGCTTCTCGCGCTCGCTGATCCGGTCGATGTCCTTGTTGACCGGCGGCCCGCAGTCCAGCTGCCGCGCGATCCCGTCGAGCCCCGCCGCGAGCATCGCCGCGAACGCGAGGTAGGGGTTGCAGGACGGGTCCGGCATCCGGACCTCGACCCGCGTGGAGGCGCCGCGCCGCGCCGGGACCCGAGCCAGCGGGCTCCGGTTGCGCTCGGACCAGGCGATGTTGGTCGGCGCCTCGAAGCCCGGGACGAGCCGCTTGTACGAGTTGACCGTCGGGTTGGTTACCGCGCAGAGGGCGCGCGCGTGCTCGAGGATGCCGCCGATGTACCAGCGGGCGACGGGCGAGAGCCCCCACTCGCCGGACGGGTCGTCGAACGCGTTGGCCCGCCCCTCGAGGTCGAAGAGGGACTGGTGCGTGTGCATCCCCGAGCCGTTCACCCCGTACAGCGGCTTGGGCATGAAGGTCGCGTGCAGCTGGAACTTCAGCGCCACCTTGCGGACCACGTGGCGGAACACGACGAGGTTGTCCGCCGTGCGCATCGCGTCCGCGTACTTGAAGTCGATCTCGTGCTGGCCCGGCGCGACCTCGTGGTGCGCGGCCTCGACCTCGAAGCCCATCTTCTCGAGCACGTTCACGATGTCGCGGCGGCACTCCTCGCCGCGGTCCACCGGGGACAGGTCGAAGTACGCGCCCTGGTCGTGGGTCGTGGTGGTCGGCCGCCCCTCGGGGTCGAGCTGGAACAGGAAGAACTCGGCCTCGGTGCCCATCATCGAGCGGAAGCCGCGCCGCGCCGCGCTCTCCACGGCCCGGCGGAGCGCGCCCCGCGGGTCCCCCTCGAACGGCGACCCGTCCGGGTTCGTGACGTCGCAGATCAGCAGGGCGACCCGGTCCTGCCCCTCGAGCGGGAAGATCCGCAGGCTGTCGAGGTCGGGCTTCAGGAGCATGTCCGACTCCTGGACCCGGACGAAACCCTCGATCGACGAGCCGTCGAACATGATCCCGCCCGCCAGCGCCTTCTCGAACTGGCGGTCGGGCACCTCGACGTTCTTGACCACGCCATGGATGTCCGAGAAGACGAGCCGCAGGAAACGGACCTTCTCGTCCCGCAGCAGCGCCTTGGTCTCGGCCCCGGATCGCGCCATCGGCGTCACCCTCCGGCCGCCATTCTACGGATGTGTGGGGGCGGAGCTGCGCTCCACCCGTGGGGGCGGAGCTGTGCTCCACCCGTGGGGGCGGAGCTGTGCTCCACCCGTGGGGGCGGAGCTGTGCTCCACCCGTGGGGGCGGAGCTGTGCTCCGCTCCACCCGTGGGGGCGGAGCTGTGCTCCACCCGTGGGGGCGGAGCTGTGCTCCGCCCGTGGGGGCGGAGCTGTGCTCCGCCCGGGTGGCGAGGGTGCGATCTTGCGGCAGGTCAGAGCGACGCGAGGACGTCGAGCAGGGCGCGCGGGTCGGAGAGGTCGTCCAGCAGCACGTCGGGCGCGCTCGCGGCGAGCGCCTCGCGCGGCGTCCATCCCGTCAGCACCCCGACCGTCCGCGCCCCCGCCGCGCGCGCCGCGAGCACGTCGTGCTCGGTGTCACCGATCACGACGACGTCCGCGGCCCGGCCCGCCCCCGCCTGCAGCGCGCGGGCGACCGCCACGCGCGCGACCTCGAAGCGGTCGTTGCCGTCGTCCCCGAAGCCGCCGGGCCGGTCCGCCAGCCACGACAGCCCCGCGCGGCCCAGCTTCAGCCGCGCCCCCTCGCGCACGTTGCCGGTCAGGAGCCCGACGATCACGTCGTCCCGCCCGGCGAGCAGCGTCACGGCCTCCACCGCGCCGGGCATGATCTCGTACGGGGCGTCGCGCAGCGTCTCCGGCAGCACCGCCAGGTACTCCGCCAGCACCCGCCCGTCGAGGGCGCCCGGGTCGCGGCCCGCGCGCACGGTGAACTCGTGCACCAGGACGCGGTCGACGCGGCCGCGGAAGTCGATCTCGCGCGCCAGCTCGCGGACCGCCTCGACGGGGAGCCCGAACGCGGCCGCCGCGCCGCGCGACAGCGCCTCGCGCCCGGCGCCGCCGGCGCGGATCAACGTTCCGTCGATGTCGAACAGCACGGCCTTCATGCCAAGGATCGTACAATGCCGCGCCGGAGGATCCGCATGACGCGCGCCGCGCGGCGCCGGGCGGCAGGGCCCGTCGCCCTTCTCGCCCTGGCAGGAGTCGCGATGTCGATGACAGGCTGCGGAGGAGACGAGGCCCCGCGCCCCGCCGAGGTGGACGTGCTGACCGGGCCCCGCTTCTGGACCGGCGACCCGGCGCGCCCCTTCGCCGACGCCCTCGTGCTGAGCCAGGGCAGGATCGTCCGCCTCGCCGACCGCGACGAGATCCCGAAGCTCATCGCGCAGGGCGGCTCCGTGCGACAGCTGCCCGGCGTCCTCGCGGTCCCCGGCCTGACCGACGCGCACGGCCACCTGCTCGGCTACGCGCTCACGCGCACGCGCGCCGACCTCGTCGGCGCCGCGACGCTCGACGAGGCGCTCGCGCGCGCCGCCGCGTTCGCCCGCGCGCACCCGGACGCCGCGTGGGTCCTCGGCCGCGGCTGGGACCAGAACGACTGGCCGGACCGGACCTGGCCCGACGCCGACCGCCTCGAGCAGGTCGTGGCCGGACGGCCCGCGGCGCTCTCGCGCGTGGACGGCCACGCGCTCTGGGTCAACCGCACCGCGCTGGCCGCGGCGGGCATCGGCCCCGAGACGCCGGACCCGCCCGGCGGCGCCATCCACCGCGACGCCAACGGCCGGCCCACCGGCATCCTGGTCGACAACGCCGCCGACCTCGTCGCCAAGGTGATCCCCGACCCGACCGACCGCGAGCGCGACGAGGCGCTCGCCGCGGCCGCGGCGGACCTCACCCGGATGGGCCTGACCGGCGTCCACGAGATGGGCGGCGACCGCCCGGCCTGGGAGTCGATGCGCCGCGTCGCCGCGGCGGGCCGCCTGCCGCTGCGGGTCACGGTCTACGCCGACGTCGGCTCCGCGCTGCACCGCGACCTGCTCGACGAGGGCCCGCAGGATGACGGCCGGCTGCGCGTCGTGGGGGTCAAGATCTACGCCGACGGCGCGCTCGGCAGCCGCGGCGCGCGGCTGCTCGCGCCGTACGCGGACGCGCCGCAGAGCCAGGGCCTCTGGGTCACCGACCCCACGCGGATGCGCCAGCTCCTCGACGAGGCGCTGGCGCGCGGCCTGCAGCCGGCGGTGCACGCGATCGGGGACGGGGCCGCCCGCGCGGTGCTCGACGCGTGCGTGGCGGCGGCCGCGCGCGACGGCGGCAAGGCGCGCGCGGTCCGGCCGCGGATCGAGCACGCCCAGGTCGTCGACCCCGCCGACCGCGGCAAGTTCCGCGCCTGCGGGGCGATCGCGTCGATGCAGCCGACGCACGCGACGTCCGACATGCCGTGGGTCGAGGAGCGGCTGGGCCGCGAGCGCGTGGCCGGCGCCTACGCCTGGCGCTCGCTGCGCGACGCCGGCGCCCCGCTGGCGTTCGGCTCCGACTACCCGGTCGAGTCCCCGGACCCGCGCGCCGGGCTCTACGCCGCGGTCACCCGGCAGGATGCGGCGGGCAACCCGCACGACGGCTTCACGCCCGGCGAGCGCCTGCCGCTCGACGAGGCCCTGCGGGCCTTCTCGGCCGGCGCCGCGTACGCCGCGCATCAAGAAGACGTCCTCGGCCGGCTCGCGCCGGGCTACTGGGCCGACGTGACGGTCTTCGACCGCGACCTCTTCTCGGTGCCGCCTTCCGAACTGCTCTCCGCGCGTGTGACCGCCACGGTCATCGGTGGCCAGGTCGTCGCGCCATAGGACACGACAGGCGATGGGTGAACGCATGATCCCGCTGCCGACGGCGCACCCCGCCGCCGGCCCCCCGTGCCACGAGTGCAGCGCGCTCTGCTGCCGCTACTTCGCGCTCGAGATCGACGCGCCTGAGGACCGCGACGACTTCGAGACGATCAAGTGGTACCTGATCCACGGCAACGCGTGGATCTGGGTCGAGAGCGGGGACTGGTACCTGCAGGTGGACCAGCCCTGCCGCTACCTCGGGCCGGACAACGGCTGCACGATCTACGACCGCCGGCCCCAGATCTGCCGCGACTACGGGCTGCCCGAGAAGCTGGACCACCCCGAGGACCCGCTCTGCGACTACTTCAGCCAGGGCGTGCCCCACGACATGGAGTTCCGGACGATGGAGGAGGTCGACGCCTACGCGGCGACGTTCCTGGCCCGGAAGGAGGCCGACCGCGCGAAGCGCTCGGCCGCCGCCAAGCGGGCCTGGAAGGAGCGCCGCCGCGAGACGCGGTGACCGCCGCTAAGCGGGCCTGGAAAGAGCGCCGCGGGACGCGGTGACCGCGCCGTAGACGGCGGGCGCGACGGCGAGCAGGGTCGCGAGCAGCGCCTGCGGCCGGAACCAGGCCTCGCCCAGCGGCACGAACAGGGTCCAGTTGAGGGCGAACGCGAAGGCCAGCACGCCGACGATGCCGACGCGGAACAGCGCGAGGCCGAAGAGCGTCGACACCGTGACGCCGGTCCCGATCGCGAACGCGAGGTCCACGTCCTGCGCGCGGTTGTCCACGAACACGATCAGCGCCAGCGGCACCAGCGTCAGCGCGGCGGCCGCGACGCGCCGCCGCACGACCGACGACACGCCCGCCAGCAGGCAGAGCACGCCGAAGCAGGTCGTGCCGGCGTTCATCAGCCGTTCGAGCGACCGCACCAGGACCTGGGCCGGCGAGTTGAGCGCCATCACGGCGTCCGCGAACGGCCCCGGCGGCTCGAGCGTCCACCCCATCGAGTACGAGGTCAGCGGGATCAGGTGGATCCCGAACCCGAGCAGGCTGCCGAGCAGCAGCTCGCGGCCGAGCCGCGGGTCGGCCACGCGGCCGCCGAGCAGCCGCGTCCAGCCGACGAGCAGCTTCGGCCAGGTGCGGCGCAGAAAGGGCTCGATCGCGAGGTAGGCGATGGAGATCAGCGCCCCGCGGGCGAGCGCCGCCGAGAACAGGTAGTACGCCAGCGTGCGCAGGTCGCCCGGCCGGCCGAGCGTGTTGACCGCGAACGCGCTCTGCAGGAGGTCGAGCCCGGCGACCACGAGCCCGACGCGCAGCGCCCCGCGGGGGTCGCCTCGGCCGGCGCGCACGTTGCGGGTGGCGAGCACGCCGCCCACGCCGGCCATCGCCAGCACGATCAGCACGTCGAAGACGCGCTGCACGAGGCCGCCGCGCGGCGCCGCCTTGCCGAGGGGCAGGTTCTCGAGGCGCGACCACGGGCCGACGACGACGAGGTACGTGGGCCGGCCGCGCAGCCCCGCGGCCTCGATCCGCACCGGGTCCGGGGACGCGCCCGCGACGTCCCAGGCCCGCCGCGCGTCGGCGTAGAACGGCGGCGTGAACCGCGGCTCGACCGGGCGCAGCGCGGCCACGTCGTACCCGGTGAGCGCGAGCACGCGCGACCAGTCCGGCTCGGGTGCGGCCGGCCCGCCGCGCGGCTCGGGCGGCTCCGGCGCGGCCGGTTCGCCGCCTGGCCCGGGCCCGGCCGGTCGGCCCTGCGGCTCGGGCAGCGCCTGGTCGGGGACCACCCCGAACGCGAGCAGCCGTCCCGCGCCGTCCACGATCACGTTGGCCATGCCGCCGACGTCGACCGGCGGGGCCTCGAAGCCGACGAACCCGGGCTGCCCCGGGTTCCAGAGCTGGATCGGGCTCTCGCGGTAGTTCAGCTGGTAGTACGCGCCCGCGTCGCGGAGCTGCGGCCGGGGGCGGCCGGCGGAGAGCACCCACAGGGCCTGGTCGCTGGCCCCGAGCTGCTCGAGGTGATCCACGCGCGGAGCGTCGTGGCCCGCGGCGGCGAGCACCTCGCGCGCCCGCTCCACCAGCACCGGGATCGGCTTCGGCGGCGGGTGCTGCCCGAGCGTGCGCGCGTCCCGGGAAATCACGGTGGAGGCGATGATGTAGAGCAGGACCGCCCCGAGCAGGCCCCACGCGGTCGCGGGGCGCAGCGCGCCGATGCCGCCCGATGCGGCGACCACGTCCGGGCTCGGCGTCTCGCCCGCGGCGAGCGCGGCGGCGAGCGGGTCCCCGCCGGGCAGCAGCGCCGCGAGGGCGCGCGCCGACGCCGGCCGCTCGTGCGGGTCGGCGGAGAGGCAGCGCTGCAGCGCCTCCTCGACGATCGGGTCGGCCTCGCGCAGCGAGGAGGAGAGGGACGGCGGGTCGCCCGTCGTCTTGCGCTTGCGGATGGTCGCGAGGTCCGGCGCGTCGAACGCGGGTTTGCCGCTGAACAGCTCGAAGATCACGAGGCCGAGCGCGTAGATGTCGCTGCGCACGCTCGCGGGCTCGCCCGCGAGCTGCTCGGGCGACATGTACGCCGGGGTGCCGGCCCACGGGGAGCTGGCCGCGGCGCCGCTCGCCGCGCCCCCCGTGCCCGCCGCGCCGCTCGCGCCGGCGGCCGGCGCGGCCTCCACGGCGATGCCGAAGTCGGTGATCCGCGCGCGGCCCCGGCCGTCGATCATCACGTTGCCCGGCTTCAGGTCGCGGTGGACGAGGCCCGCGTCGTGGATCGCGGCGAGCCCCGCGCAGAGCTGGCGCGAGATCTCGAGCGCGCGCTCGCGCGGGAAGCGGCCGATCCGGCGCAGCAGCGCGCCGAGGTCCTCGCCGTCCACGAACTCCATCGAGAGGAACGGCCGCCCGGCGGCCTCGCCGACGTCGAACACGCGGCAGACGTTGGGGTGCGACACGCCGCGCGCGGCGCGGACCTCGGCGACCGTGGACGCGGCGACGCGCGGGTCGAGGAACTTCAGCGCGACCGGCTGCCCCAGCTTGAGGTCGTCGGCCCGGTAGACCTCGCCCATGCCGCCGCGGCCGAGCCGGGTGACGACGCGGAAGCGCCCCGCGAGGATCTGCCCCGGCACGTAGGCCTGGGCCTCGCCCTGCGGCGGCGTGACCGCCCCGGTCGGACCGCGGTCCACGGTCTCGTCATCGTGCCCGGCGCCGCTCACGGCTTCGAATACTACGCCGACCCGCCTGCAGGGGCGCCCCTCGGTCTGCGCGCCCCCCGGCTCAGGCGGTGCCGACGCGCGACGCGTGCAGGAAGGCCTCGAGCCGCCAGCGGTCGTCGTCGCCGTAGCGCTCGAACTCGATCCCGAGGCCGCGCGGGCCGGGGATCCGGCCCGGGGCCGGCGGGGCCTGGCGCACGACGCGACCGATCACCCGGATCGCCTCGTCCTGGCCGGGCAGGCGGAACGAGAGGCCGATCCGCATGCCGATCGGCAGGTCGTCGCGCGACTCGATGAAGATGCCCGAGTTCGACAGGTCGAGGCCCTGCCCGAGCAGGTGCCCCGAGGGGCCGTCGAAATGCACCGGCACGTCGATCCGGACCCGCGGACGCCGCGCGTAGCACCAGACCCGGTTCCGTCCGAGCCGGCGGACCTCGTCCAGCGCCTCGTGCGTCCGGCGCATCAGCTCGCTCGGGGTCTCGGCGTCGGCGGGCGCGCTCGCCACGCCGATGCTGACGGTGACCGCGATCTCGCCGGGGTTCGGGCCGGGGAAGACGAACGACTCGACGGCGGCGCGGATCCGGCCGCCCACGTGGCGCGCGTCGCCGCGGCCGGTGCCCGGCAGCAGGATGGCGAAGTCGTCGTCGGCGAGCCGCGCCACGACGTCGCTGTGGCGCAGCGAGGCGGACAGGATGCCCGCGACGTGGCGCAGGACGTCGTCGCCGCGCTCGGCGCCGAACATGCGGTTGATCGCGGCGAGGTGGTCGACGTCCACGATCAGCACCGACAGCGGGTGCCCGATCGTGCGCGCCGCCTCGAAGCGCTCCGCCAGCTCAGCGTGGAAGCGCGGCGCGCCGGCGAGGCGCGTCAGCGGGTCCCGCTCCTCGAGCCCGGAGGACTCGGGCGCGGCCAGTCGCGAGAGCACGCGGTGGACCTCGACCGAGACGCGCCCGCCGCGGCCGCCGAGCGGGCTGACGAGCGCCTCCACCTCGAGCTGGGCGCCGTCGCGACGCATGACGCTGAGCCGCACGAGCTGGGACTGCTCGACGCGCGGGAGCCGGCCGATGTAGAGCGGCCGCGGCACGAACGGGCGCACGCCCTCGTCGTCCGCGGCGCCGTACAGGCCGAGGTCCTTGGGGCGGCCGACGACCTCGTGCGCGTCCCAGCCGGTCAGGCGCTCCATGTTGCGGTCGAACGCCAGCAGGACGCCGTTGGTGTCCACGATGAAGCTGCCGCCGCGCGCGGCCGCCGGGACCCGCAGCGCGGCGGTCGCGGTCGAGGTCGCGGTCGCGCCGTCGACGCCCCAGCTCGCGGGCGGAATCGTGGTGCGCGCCGGCGGCTGCGCCGGGAACGTGGCGGTCCGCTCGTCGGCGGGCCGCCCGGCCGGCCTCGCGTCGGCCGTCGAGGGCCGCGCGTGTGGGCCGGTGGCCCAGGTCTTGGTCCATTCCTCGTCGTTGTTCCACGCCGCCATGCCGACCTCCCGCCCGGCATTGGTCGCCGGCCCGGCGTGGTTCAAATCTAGGCAGTCGATGACGAAAATCGAGGTCAACCGCGGCGTCAACCGCGGCCCGCAGGGCTCCGGGGCCGGCGGCGCTCGGAGATCGCGCTCGGCCCGGGGGAGTTGGCGGGGGCGCGGTCACTTGCCGGACGATTTCGGGCGGCCGCGAAGGCACGCCTGGCGTGGCCGGAGGCCATCGGCGAGGTCGGGACCGTGCCCGCGACCGTTCGCCGATTCGTTAACCGCGCGGCTCGCTGCGCGGCCGCCTGGCGTCCCGGGGGCGGTTCGCCGGTGTTCGCGGGAAACGTCCGGCAAGTGACCGCGGGGCCTCCGGCTCCTCCTGCCGGAACCTCGCGCCTCGATGGCGCGCGGGCCCGCCGCCGGAATCAGGACGACGTCAGTCAGGACGAATTCGTCAGGACGACACCACCCGCGCGCGCAGGTTCGCCGCCTCCTCGGGCGTGGCGCGGCGCCAGATCCCGGTCTCCCGGCGGCGCGCGATCGTGCCCGGCGGATAGCGCACGGAGGTCACGAGCTTCCCCTCGCCGTTGAAGACGTGCGCGCGGCCCCGCTCGCCGAGCACGACGACGGTGCGCCGGCGCTCATCCACGAGGATCGCCTCGTCGTTGGCGCGCGACAGGTCGAGGACCGCCATGCGCGTCGGGCGCTCGCCGGAGTCGTGGCGCGCCTCCGCGTGCAGCGTGCGGCGGTCGCGGGCGCGGTGCACGCGCGCGAGCCGGCGGGCGAGGCCGCCGAGCAGCCCGTCCACGCGGCGCCGGAGCGCCGGCTCCGGCATCCGGCCGCGGCCCTGCGGCCCGCCCGCCTCGGCCGCGATGTGGTTGAGCACCGACTGGCCCCAGCGCACCGCCGGCATCCAGGGAATCGCCCCGATCCGGTCGTGCAGCCGCTCGAGCGTCTCGTCGTCCGGGCCGCGGCCGATCACGTTGAGGCCGAAGCGGGGACGTGCGCCCTTCGGGCGCGTCGAGATCATCTGTACGGCGATCGCGAGCGCCTGGCGCCGGCCGGTGCCGTCCGGGATGCGGTAGAAGCCCGCGGCGACCTGCCCGTGCACGCGGACGTCGCGGCGCACGTCGCGGAAGGACGGCAGCAGCTCGCCGGTCAGCTCCTCCTCCGTCAGCACGGTCGTGAGCAGCGGGGCCTCGCCGCTCTCCGAGTACAGCTGCTCGACGCGAGGGTCGTGCCGGTCGAGGAGCAGCTGCCCGAAGTCCACCCAGCGCGGCGTGCCCGTCGGCCCGTAGCCCGCGAAGACGCGCCGCGGATCCGGAGGGGTCGCGTGCTCGCACTCGGTGTGGCCGTCGCGCAGGCAGAGCACGCGGCCGGGGGCGAACACCGCGGCGTGCGCGAGCAGTTCCTCGACGCCCCGGTCGAGCGCCTCCGACAGCCGCAGGGCGGTGTCGCCCAGCGCGTCGTCGCTCTCCGTCAGCGGGAGCGCGAGTCGCAGGTCGAGGGCGTCGGGGGCCGCGGGCAGCAGGTGCCGGTGCGGGTGGCGCTCGACCCGGTCGCGCGCCTGCTCGAGCAGCAGGCGAACCGCCTCGCGCACCCGGTCGCTCATGAACCCGATTGTAGGGGACGGCCCTCGCCGCGCCCCACCTCGAACGAGCCCGTCCCGTTCGGGCCCGCGGGTCCGGCGGCCCCCGCCTTGCCCGGCCCTGCCTTCCCGCGCATCATCGCGCCCGGCACGCGCCCCCCCTCGGAGGACTCCATGGCCGACACCCTCGCCGTCAACGGTGGCACCCCCGTCCGCACGCAGCCCTGGCCCAAGTGGCCCGTCTTCGACGAGCGCGACGAACGCGCGCTGCTCGAGGCCCTGCGGTCCGGCGTCTGGGGGATCGGCGGGAAGCGGGTCGGCGAGTTCGAGTGCGCCTACGCGGGGCTGCACGAGGCCCGCTTCGGCGTGGCCTGCTGCAACGGGACGGTCGCGCTGCAGATCGCGCTCGTCGCGGCCGGCGTGCAGCCGGGCGACGAGGTGATCACGACCCCCTACACGTTCATGGCGAGCGCGCTGGCGATCGCGGCCGTCGGCGCGGTCCCGGTGTTCGTCGACGTCGAGGAAGGGACGCACAACATCGACCCGCGGCTGATCGAGGCGGCGGTGAGCGACCGCACGACCGCGATCATGCCGGTGCACATCGGCGGCCGTCCCTGCGACATGGACGCCATCATGGACATCGCGCAGCGCCGCGGCCTCAAGGTCGTCGAGGACGCCGCGCAGGGCTGGATGGGCGCGTGGCGCGGCACGCCGGTCGGCGCGATCGGCGCGGCCGGCACCTTCAGCTTCCAGTCGAGCAAGAACCTCAACTGCGGCGAGGGCGGCATCATCCTCACCAACGACGAGGGCGTCTACCAGCGCGCGTGGTCGTACCACAACTGCGGGCGGACCCTCGGCGGCGCCTGGTATCAGCACGACTACCCCGGCTTCAACTACCGCCTGACCGAGCTGCAGGCGGCGCTGCTGCAGACCCAGATGGCGCGGCTGCCGGAGCAGCAGGCGCGCCGCCGCGAGGCGATGGCCGCCCTGGACGCCGGGCTCGCCGCCGTCCCCGGGCTGAAGATCGCGCCCGCCGACCCGCGCATCACCGGCCACGCGGCGCACATCTACATGGTGCGGCTCGACCCCGCGACGCTCGGCGCGAACGCCGCCCTGCGCCAGGCGTTCATGAAGGCGCTGCAGGCCGAGGGCGTGCCGGTCGGCCCCGGCTACACCACGCCGCTGTACAAGCAGAAGTTCTGGCAGTGGTTCGACGAGCGCCCGACCGGCGGCGGCGGCACCTTCGGGGACACCGTGCGCTTCAAGTTCGACGCCTACGACCTGCCGGTCTGCCAGCGGCTCTGCGACACCACGCTCTGGGTGAAGCAGGACGTGCTCGCCGCGGGCGCCGCCGAGATGAAGGACGTCGTCGCCGCGTTCGCGAAGGTCGCGGACGCCGCGCGGGCGGGCCGCCTGGCCTGATCCCGCGGGTCCCTGGACCTCGCGCTCCGCGCGACCCGGCGCCGGCCCCGCAAGAGGCCGGCGCCGTCGTCATGGACCTATTATTCCGCGGGGAGTGGTCGCGTCGCTGCGGCGCCACGCCGGGTCCTCCGGCCGTGCGAGCCGATCGCGCGCCACCCGGGAGGGGTTCGCATGTCGCTCACGTTCCGTCGATTCGTCCGTCCGCTCGTCCGTCCTCTCGTGCGTTCCGGGTTGTCTGTCCTCGTCGCGGTCTCGGCCGGCGCCCTCGTCGTCCCGGCCGCGCGGGCCGAGGCGGCCCCCGACGCGGCGCAGGCCGAAGCCGAGGCCGGGGCCGAGGCCGAAAAGCTGTTCGATTCGATCGAGTGGCAGAAGGGCCCGCTCGACGCGGACCTCGGCACGCAGGGGACGCTGAAGGTCCCCGAGGGGATGCTGTTCGCGGACGGCGACGGCGCGCGCGCCTTCCTGCGCGCCACGCAGAACATCCCCAGCGGGCTCGAGATCGGGATGGTCCTCCGGCCGGGGTCGGAGCAGCAGGCCGAGTACTTCGTCATCTTCTCGTTCCACGACGAGGGGTACATCAAGGACGACGAGAAGGACGACCTGGACGGGGCCGCGCTGCTCGAGTCCCTGCGCGAGGGCATGAAGGAGGCCAACAAGGAGCGGCAGAAGAACCACTGGCCGCAACTCCTCTCGATCGACTGGCAGCTGCCGCCCCGCTACGACGAGGCGAGCCACAACCTGACGTGGGCCACGCTGCCGCGGTTCGACAACGGCGCGTCGGTCAACCACACGACCCGCATCCTCGGCCGGCGCGGCTACGTGATGGCCGACCTCGTCGTCGATCCCGCCGATCACGCGGACGCCGCCGCGACCTACGCCGGCCTGCTGCAGGGATTCAAGTACCGCGAGGGCGAGAGCTACGCCGAGTACCGCGCCGGCGACAAGGTCGCCGAGTACGGGCTGACCGCCCTCGTGGTGGGCGGGGTCGGCGCGGCCGCGTGGAAGTCCGGCCTGCTCGGGAAGCTCTGGAAGCTGATCGTCGTCGGCGTCGTCGCCCTCGGCGCGGGGTTGAAGCGTCTCTACGGCGCGCTCACCCGCCGCCGGTCCGCGGGGACTCCGCCGCCGCTGCCCGGTCCCGACGGGCGGTTCGACCCCCCCGCGACCACGTGACGAACGCCCGCGGGGGCGAGGCATGATCGGCGCGACGGAACTGATCGCCGCGGCGGCCGCGCTGTACGTCGTCGAGAGCGCGCTCCTCGTCCGCCGCGGCGACGTCCTGCTCGAGGCCCGCCGCCGCGGGTGGAAGGCCCGCCGCTGCGACGCCCTGCCCGGCGGCGACGACTGGGCCGTCGCGCTTCCCGGCCTGCTCCCGCCGCTGCGTCCCGCGGCGGTGTGCCGGCCGCTTCCGCTGGCCCTCGCGCCGCAGGGCGCGATCACGGCGGGCGGCCGGCTCGTGCCCTGGGAGCGGCTCGCGGGGGCGCACGCGGACGGCGGCCGCGTGTCCGCGGATGGGCTCGTGCTCGCGCGCCTGTCGTCCGACCGCGCGGCGGGCGAGCTGGTCGCCGCGCTGCGCCGGGTCGCGGCCGCGGCGCCCGGGGCCGCGCGGGAGGCGGCGATCGGCGCCGAACTCGACGCCCACCTCGACGCGTCCGCCGCGCGCGCCGCGCTCGCGCGCTGGCGCGAGGCCGGGCCGTTCCTCGGGGTCGTGACCAACGCGCTCTTCGGCTACGTGTTCCTCGCCGTGCCGGTCGTCGTCGCGCGGCGGGGCCTCGTCGCGACGTGGCCCGTGCTCCTCGCGGGGCTGCTCGCGCTGCTCGCCGCCGCCGGCGTCGAGTGGTGGTTCGCCGACCGGGCGCTCCGCGGCGGGTCGGCCGGCTCGCGCCTCGGCCGGTTGATCCCGCACGTGCTGGCCCCGCTCGGGATGATCCGCGCGCGCCAGGCGGTCGCGCGCGACCTGTTCGGGTCGCTCCACCCGCTCGCCGCCGCCTGCGCCGTGCTGCCCCCCGCGGCGCGCGCCGGCGAGGCGGCACGCTGGCTGCGCGAGGCGCGCCATCCCGCCGTGCGCGCGGCCGCCTCGTCCGTCGAGGTCCACGCGCACGCCGCCGACCCGGACGCCGCCGAACTGGACGCCGCCGCGGCCGGCGCCTGGTACCACGCCGCGCTCTCGGCGCGCCTCGAGGCGATGGTCGCGCGCGAGACCGGGGCGTCGCCGGACGAGCTGCTCGTCCCGCCCGCGCCCGATTCGGACGAGAGCTGCGCCTACTGCCCCCGCTGCCTCGCGCAGTACACGGCCGCGGGTTCGGTGTGCAGCGACTGCGGCCTGGAACTCGTTGCGATCAGGGGATCGGCCGGGGGTGCGCCGGCGGGGTGCGCGGACGGCGCACGGACGGCGCACGCGGACGGCGCGCGGACGGGGCGCCGGCGGGGCGAGCGAACGGCGCACTCGAACGGCGCGCGGACCAGGACTAGATGACCAGCGCCAGCTTCCCGCGGACGCGCGCCGACTCCGAGCGCTCGTGCGCCGCCGCGAGCTGCGCGAGCGGGTAGGTGCGCTCGACGTGGACGCGCAGCTTGCCCTCCTCGGCGAGCCGCCACATCCGCTCGAACTCCTCCGGCCTGGGATGGAACGTGACGAACCGCGAGCGCTTGCCGAAGACCGGCGCGAGCGCGGTGGCCACCGCCGGGCCGGGGCCCGGCATCGTCGTGACGTACGCGCCGCCCGGCACCAGCACGTTGCGGGCGGCCCAGAAGTCGGTCGTCGGCACGATGTCGAAGAACAGGTCGAACCGCGCCTCGCCGCGCAGCACGTCCGCCTGGCCGTAGTCGATCACCTGGTCCGCGCCGAGCCGGCGCACGAACTCGACGTTGCGCTCGCTGCAGACGGCGGTCACGTGCATCCCCTCGGCCTTCGCGATCTGCACGGCCACGTGCCCCACGCCGCCGGCGGCGCCGTTGATCAGCACGCGCGCGCCGCGGGCCGCGTGCCCGATGCGGAACCCGACCATCGCGGTCAGGGCCACGGTCGGGAGGGCCGCCGCCTCGACGGGAGACAGCGGGGTCGGCCGCGGGATCGCCCACGCCTCGTCGATGACGGCGAGCTCGGCCGACGCGCCGCCCGTGCGCGGGTCGAAGACGGCGACGACCTGCTCGCCCGCCGCGAAGCGGCGCGCGCCGCCTCCGGCGCCGAGGCTCGCGCCCGAGCCCACGCCCGGGCCGGAGCGCAGCACGGTGCCGCAGATCTCGGCGCCGGGGACCCACGGCAGGTGCGCGCGCATCACGCGGCCGAAGAGGTCGCGGCGCAGCTTCCAGTCGACCGGGTTGACGCCCGCCGCGTGGACGCGGACGAGGTACTGCCCGGGGCCGGGTTCGGGATCCGGCAGCTCGGCGAGACGCAGCACGCCCGGGTCCCCGTACTTGTCCGCGACGACGGCCTTCATGATCGGTGCCATCATACGACGTCGTCATGAGCGAGCGTCCGGCCGGCATCCCCGAAGGCATCGTCCCCGACCCGCGCGAGAGCGCGGTCGTGATCGTCGCGCGCAAGGACGCCGCGGGGGAGTGGGAGCTGCTGATGGGGCTCCGCTCGCGCCGCTCGGGGTTCTTCCCGGGGAACTGGGCTTTCCCGGGGGGCGGCGTCGAGCCGCAGGACCACCCGGGCCGTGCCGGCGCGCGCGCGCGCTGCGCCGCGCGCGAGCTCGAGGAAGAGACGGGGGTCCGCGTCCGCCCCGAGGACCTCGTCAGCATCGGCATCAAGGTCACGCCGCCGTTCCACCCGATCCGCTACCGGACCGAGTTCTTCGTCGTGCCGGCGCCGGCGAAGCTCGTGCTGCCGCCCGCGTCGCCGTCGCCCGAGGAGAACGAGGAGCTGCGCTTCCTGAACGCGCGCGAGGCGCTGGACGCGTGGGAGCGCGCGGACGCGTTCTTCCCGCCGCCGCTGCCGCCGCTGCTGCGCGTGTTCGCGCGCGAGCGCATGGCGCGCTTCGACACGCTGCCGCGGCTGCTCGCGGTCGTGAACGAATACGAGGAGCGGGTCCCGCGGATCGAGTTCGTGCCGTGGGTCTGGATGTACCCGATCCTCTCGCCGACGCTCCCGCCCGCGACGCACACGAACGTCTGGATCGCGGGCGGCCGCCGGCTCGTGGTCGTCGATCCCGGCGGCGCGACGCCGTTCGACCTCGACCACCTGTGCCTGGTGATCGATCGCCGGGTGCGGATCGGCGGCCGGCTCGAGGCGGTGCTGCTGACGCACCACCACCGGGACCACGTGGCCGGGGCGGCGCACGTCGCGCGGCGCTACGGCGTGCCGGTGCGCGCGCACGCGGCCACCGCGGCGCTGCTCGAGGGCCGCCTGCCGGACCACGAGGTCGCGGCCGGCGCGGTCGCCGGCGGCCTCGTCGCCGCTGGCTCGGTCGCCGCGGGGGACGTCGAGGTCGCCGGCGACATCGAGGACGGGACGGTGCTCGACCTCGGCGGCCTGACGCTCGTCGCGCACCACACGCCGGGGCACGCGCCGGGGCACCTGCTGTTCGAGATCCCCGAGCGCAAGGCCGCGCTCGCGGGCGACCTCGTCAGCGGCTTCTCGTCGATCTTCGTCCCGCCCGACGAGGGGCAGGGGGACATGGCGGCGTACATGGACGCGCTGCGCCGCGCGCTCGCGCTGGACGTGCGCCTCTTCCTGCCGGCGCACGGGCCGCCGATGCCGCCGCGCGGCGTCGAGAAGGCGCTCGCGCACCGGCTCCTGCGCGAGGAGCGCGTCGCCGCCGCGCTGCGCGACGTCCCGCGCCCGCTGGACGAGATCGCCGCGGACGCCTACGCCGACACGCCCGGCAGCCCCGCCGTCCTCGCGCAGGCGCAGTCCCTCGCGCACCTGCGCAAGCTCGCGCGCGACGGCCGCGCGGCCCCGGAAGACGACGGTGCGTGGCGGGCGCTGCCGCAGAATCCCCCGGACGCCATCGATCCCTACGCGGGAGAATCCGGAGACCCCAGCCCGGCGTGACGGCGCTCCTGGCCGTTCGTGATCCGCACCACGAGGTAGGCCGCGAGCAACGCGCCCGTCACGACCATCACGTCGCTCGCGATCAGGATCCAGGTCCCGGCGCGGTAGCCGTCCAGCGTGTCCACTCTTCGGACGACACGCGAGGCCAGGTGGTTGGCCAGGCCGGCGAACACGAACAGCACCCACCAGAGATCCACGACGGCGAAGCCGACAGGCGACGCCACGTCCGACGTTGGACCGTCCTTGCCGGCGGCGACGGGCCTGCTGCCGGCCCAGATCTCACGCATGGCGCGGCAGGGGCGCATGAGGTTGACGACAGGGATGAAGAACCCGGCGACGGCTTCGTTGGGCGTGTAGGCGGACGGTGCCTCGAGGGCGGGCAGGTTCATGGTGGCGCGATGGAACCAGCGCAGGAACGGGATCGCGGTGGCGAGGGTCAGGACGAGCTGGGCGAGGGTGATGATCCACTGGCGCATGTCGTTGCGCGTCAGCTCTTCCGTGGTGACGGTGCCGTCCGCGATGTGGGAGAAGAGGTTCAGCTGCATGAACCCCGACGCGATCGCGACCAGCCCGAGCAACGCATTGACGTAGAAGAACCGGCGGCTCCAGACGGCGCGATCCGCCAGCGGCACATAACCCGGCACGAGCGAATGGAGCGTCATCGGAGCCCCCTGCCGGGCGACAGGTTACCGCGGCAGCAGCGTGGCTTACGGACGACACTCGCGAGTTCACCGGCTTCAGGCTGGCGATGAACGCACGGCTTACGGCCCGAGGATCTCGTTCAGCCCCTCGAGAGCCTGTGCGAGTTCGTCCGGCGTGGCGCGGGCGATCTTCTTGCCGATGCGCTCGACGGAAAGCGTGCGCACCTGGCTGATCTTGAGCCAGGACTTCTTCGGAAGCCCCTTGCCCGCGAGTTCCAGCGTGACGGGGAAGCCGGCGCGCTGCGGCTGGCTCGTGATGGCCATGGCGATCACGGTTCCCGAGAGTTCGTTGAACACGTCGTTGCTGACGACCAGGACGGGTCGCACCCCGGCCTGTTCGCTGCCGCGCACCGGGTTCAAGTCCGCCCAGCGGATCTCGCCTCTCAGTATTCGGGCCATTCCGCGGGCCCTCCGGCGAGTCCTTCCTCGGCGAGCGACCGTTCGAAGTCACGGTCCAGCTTGGCGCACTCGCGCGCGAGGCGGTTCCGGTCGAGGCGCTCGAGCTTCTCCGCCACCGCGGCCTGGATCGCGCGGCTGCGGTTCGGGAAGACCTGCTTCCGGACCAGTTCGTCGAGGCGCTTCACGAGGTCCTCGTCGAGGGTGATCGCGATCTTCGCAGAGGCCATGGTATGACGATACGTCATACCCTGGGCGTGGACCAGCCGAGCCTACCGCCGAAGCCGATCCCGCGGGCGCCCGCAGCCGGCCGACCAAAGGCGAAGCGTTGCCAGCCCGGGAGGTGACCGCCGACAGGTACCATACGTCTACTATCTGGACACATCCAGAAAATCGACGTATATTGACGAGGTGAGCGAGACCGGCAGCCCGAACGGGCTCAAGTGGGACCAGCGCCAGCGCCTGGCGCTGTTCGAGGCGGCGCTCGTCTGGCGCGGCGAGGCGTCCACGCGCGACCTGATCGGGGTCTTCGGCATCAGCCGCGCGCAGGCGAGCGCCGACATCGCGCTGTACCGGCACTTCTTCCCGCGCAACCTCGCGTACAACGCGACGCGCAAGCGCTTCGAGCCGGGCGAGGCCTTCGCGCCCGGGTTCGTGCGCGGAGGCCCCGAGGAGCTCGCGCTGCTGCAGGCCGGGGCCGGGGCGGGACCGACCGCGCCGGACGCGCTCGTGCTGCTCGGCACGGTCTTCCCCCCGGTCGCGGTCGTGCGGCCGGTCGAGCGCGCGTACGACGTGGACCGGCTGCGGCGGATCGCGCGGGCCATCCGCGAGCGCGCGCTGGTGCTCGTCCCGTACCAGTCGCTCAACCAGCCCGCGCGGCGCACGTTCCGGCTCTGGCCGCACGCGCTCGTGTTCAACGGCTTCCGCTGGCACGCGCGGGCGTACAGCGAGACGCACGCGCAGTTCCGCGATTTCGTCGTCGCGCGCATGGGTTCGATCGAGACGCGCGGCGACGTCGCGCGCCGCGACGCCGCGCGGGGCGAGGGTGCGCGGGGCGAGGGTGCGCGGGGCGACGGGGCACGCCCCGACGCGGCACGCCCCGACGGGGCCGACCCCGTGCACGACGATGCGTGGAACACGCAGGTGACCGTGCGCATCGGCCCGCACCCGGGGCTGACTCCGGAGCAGCAGCAGGTGGTCGGGCTCGACCACGGCATGCGGCGCGGCGAACTGCAGGTTCCCCTGCGCGGCGCGCTGATCACATACTTCCTCAGGCTGATGCGGCTCGACGGCGCGGACGCCCAGGTGCCCGCGGGCGGCGCGAGCGCTTCGACCGGCGGTACTCCCCACGACGCGGCCAAGGCGCAGCAGATCGTCGTCCTCAACCCGGACGAGATCGCGCCGTACCGCTTCGACCTTGCGGCCCGACCTTGATCCCGGAGGCCCGTCCTTGATCCGCGAACGCCTCTTCCTCGAGCGGGGCCGGCCCGCGCTGCACGCCGCGGTGGACGAGCTGCGCCGGCGGTACGCCGGCCGGGATGGCCGGGGCGGCGCGTTGTGGGACATGGAGCACGTGCTGGTCGTCGTGCCCGGCCGGCGCGCGTCGCGGCGGCTGCTGCACCTGCTCGCGGCCGCGGCCGCCGAGCACCGCCTGCTGCTCGCGCCGCCGACGATCGTGACGCCCGGCCGGCTGCCCGAAGAACTCGTCGACCTGCACGCGTCGTCGCGTGCGCCGCTCGCCAGCGGGTGCGCGCGGCTGGCGGCGTGGGTCGCCGCCCTGCGCGCCGCCGATCCCGCGCGGCTCGCGGCGCTCTTCCCGGCGCGCGGCGTTCAGCCGGCCCAGCCGGTCCAACCGACCGGACCGGTCCAGCCGGCCGAGCCGACGCTCGCGGGCGACCTCGCGCTCGCGCGCGACCTGGCGCGCGTGCGCGACGACCTCGCCGCGGCCGGGCACCGCGTCGCGGACGTCCCCCGCGTCGCGGGGGACGAGCTGTCCGAGCCGGCGCGCTGGCACGTTCTCGCCGAGCTGGACGCCGCGTATGAGCGCGCGCTCGCCGACGCCGGCCTCGCCGACTGGCAGATCGTCCGGCGCGACGCGCTGGCGCGCGGCGGCCCGTGGCGCGCGCGCGACGTCGTCCTGCTCGCCGTGCCCGACCTCACGAAGCAGGCCCAGCAGATGCTCCGCGCCGCGTCGGGGCAGGTGGACGTGCTGGCGCTCGTCGACGCCGATGCCGCCCGCTACGACGCCGGCTTCGACGACCTCGGGGTGGTCGTTCCGGGGTTCTGGGGCGAGTCCGAGGCGGCGCGCGTGGACCTTCGTCCCGAGCAGCTCGTCGTGGCGGACCGGCCGCGCGACGAGGCCGGAGCGATCGTGCGTTGGCTCGCGCAGCTGTCGGAGCAGCGCCCGCTCGCCCCGGACGACGTGACGATCGGCCTCGGTGACGCCGCGCTGGCGCCGCAGCTGGCGCGCGCCCTCGAACTGGCCGGGATGCCGGCGCGTCTCGCGACGGGACGCCCCGTCGTCCACAGTGCCCCCTCCACGCTGTTGCGCGGCCTCGCGGAGTACCTCGAAGACCCCTCCGCCGAGGCGTTTGCCGCGCTCGTGCGCCATCCGGATCTCCCGCTCGCCGACCCTGGCGCGATCGCCACCCTCGACGACGTGCGCGCCCGGCACCTCCCCGCGCGCGTCGAGCCGCCGTTCGCCCCCGCCGTCAAGGACGAACCGGCGGTGTCGCTGGCCGCGCTGCACGCCGAGGTGCTGGCCCTGGTCGGGCCGCTGCGGGGCCCGCAGCGGACGCTGCTCGCGTGGATCGAGCCCGTGGCCGGCGTGCTCGCGCAGGTGTACGCGGGCCGGGACCTGCGGCGCGGGCGCGCGGAGGACGAGCCGCTGATCCACGCGCTGCGCGCGCTCGGCGACCTCCTGGACGAGTGGGGCAAGCTGCCCCCCGGCCTCGCCCCCGCGGCCGAGATCGGCGCCGGCGAGGCCCTGCGCATCGTGCTCGGCGGCCTCGGCGGCGAGTTCGTGCCCGAGCCGGCCGGCGAGGGGGCGGTCGAGATCCTCGGCTGGCTCGAGGTCGCGCTCGACGACGCGCCGATCCTGGCCGTGACCGGGCTCAACGACGGCGCCATCCCCGATACGGTCCGCGCCGACGCCCTCCTGCCGGAGCCGCTGCGGCGCCGGCTGGGCGTCGTGGACAACGGCCAGCGTTTCGCGCGCGACGCGGCCCGCCTGGCGGCGCTGCTGGAGGGCCGCCCGCACGTCCGGCTCGTCTGCGCGCGCCGGACGTCCGAAGGGGACCCGCTCAACCCGAGCCGGCTCCTGTTCGCGGCCGACCCCGACACCGTCGTGCAGCGCGTCGAGCGCTTCTTCGGGGGCTCCGACCCCGACATGGGCGCGTCGCTCGCGGTCCTCCCCCCGCACGGCGACGCCAGCGCGTTCCGCCTCCCCGCCGTCACCACGCCGCGCCGGAAGGTCCGCGAGGACGCCTTCGAGGTCTCCTGGTTCCGGGCCTACCTCCGCTGCCCCTACCGCTTCGCCCTCGGGGACCTCGACCTGCCGGACGAGCCGGTCGAACTGGCGGCGTCCGACTTCGGCAGCCTCGCCCATCGCGTGCTCGAGTCGTTCGGCAAGAGCCCGTTCGCCGCGACGGCGGACGCGGGAGCGATCGCCGACTACCTGGCGCGCGAGCTCGAGCGGCAGGTCGCGTACCGCTTCGGGCCGGGCCGCCTGCCCGTCGTGACGCTGCAGGCCGCCCAGCTGCGGCGACGGCTCGAGCGCTTCGCCGCCTGGCACGCCGGGCAGGTCCTCGAGGGATGGAGGACGGACCCCGAGCGGGTCGAGGCGAAGCTCACCGCGCCCCTCGAAGTCGACGGCGCGACGATCACGGTCGTCGGCCGGATCGACCGCATCGACGTCCACGAGGACGGCCGCGTCCGCGTGATCGACTACAAGACCTCGGACGCGGCGAAGGCGCCGGACGAGACCCACCGCGCGAAGGTGCGCGGCGTGCGCCAGTGGACCGACCTGCAGCTGCCGCTGTACCGGCGGCTCGCGGCCGCCGCGGGCCTCGACCCGGCCTCCGTCGAGCTGGCCCATCTCGCGCTGGCCGCCCGCGGCGTCGAGTACCTGCCCGCCTCCTGGGGCGCCGACGACCTCGCCTCGGCGGACGACGCCGCACGCGACGTCGTCCGCCGCATCCGGCGGGGCGAGTTCGCCCCCGCCTTGCCCGGGGGGCGGACGGATGCCTTCTCGCGGCTGACGGGCGACCGCTGCACGGATCGCGCGCGCTACCTCGAGCAGCCCCTGGAGGCCGGGCGATGACGTCCCTCGTCGGGGTTCGGGCCTCCGCGGGCGCCGGCAAGACCTGGCGCCTCACCAGCGGATACTTGCGGCTGCTGCGCGACGGGGCGCGCCCCGAGTCGATCCTCGCTGCGACGTTCACCCGCAAGGCGGCGGGGGAGATCCTCGCGCGGGTGCTGCAGCGGCTCGCGTCCGCCGCGGCGGACGAGGCCCGTCGCGCCGAGCTGGAGCGCGACCTCGGCGGCGCGCCGCTCTCGTCCGGGGAATGCAAGGCGCTGCTCGCCCGCGTGGTCCAGTCGCTGGACCGGATCGCCATCGCGACGCTGGACAGCTTCTTCCACCGGCTGGCCCGCGCGTTCCGGTTCGAGCTCGACATCCCGCCGGACGCGGCCGTCAGCGACGGCGGCGACGCGCGCGCGCAGCGGCTCCAGCGGGCCGCGTTGCAGTCCGTGATCGCCGCCGCGCACGAGCGCGCCGCCCTCGACGACCTGCTCCAGCTGCTCACCGACGCGAACGGCGGCGAGGCCCGCTCACGCGTGACGACCGAGCTCCTCGACGAGATCGTCGTCCTGTACGACGCCTGGCGGGAGGCCCCCGACCCGGCCACCTGGCTCGCGCTCCCCGAGCCGACCGGGCTGCTCGACGACGCCGGCCTCGGCCGCGCGATCGCGAGCATCGAGCGGCTGCTCCCGCGGCTTCCCGGCAAGCTGCCCGAGTGGGCCGCCGGCCTCTGCACCCGCGCCCAGGCGCGCGACTGGGAGACGATCCTCAAGCAGGGCCTGGGCAGCAAGATCGCCCGCGGCGAGGCGACCTTCAGCAAGGTCGCGATCCCGTCCGAGCTGTGGGACGCGTGCGCGCCGGTCGTGGCGCACGCGCGCGCGACGATCCAGGCCCGCCTGCGCGCGGAGGCCCGTGCCCTGCACGCGATCGCCCGCGCCTTCGGCGAGGCCTACGACGCGCTGCGCCGGCGCGAGGGGCTGATCCTGTACGACGACGTCCCCCTGCGCCTCGCCCCGGTGCTGGCGGGCCGGGACACGGCGCAGATAGAGGCCCGGCTCGGCGGTCGCGTGGAGCACCTGCTGCTCGACGAGTTCCAGGACACGAACCCGCGCCAGTGGGCGATCCTCCGGCCGCTCGCGCAGCGGATCGCGTCCGCGACGGCCGGTGACGAGGGCCGGCGGGTCCCGTCGCCGTCCAGCTCCTTCTTCGCCGTCGGCGACATGAAGCAGTCGATCTACGGCTGGCGCGGGGCAACGCCGGAGATCTTCGGCTCCCTCTGCGAGGACGTGCCGGGGCTTTCGTTCGAGGCGATGACGCGCAACTGGCGCTCGTCCCCGGCGGTGCTGGCCGCGGTGGACCGCGTGTTCTCCGGGCTGCGGACGAGCGCGTTCGCCGACCGGCTCGAGGGCGCCGCGGCGTCCTGGGACGACGGCTACACGCCCCACGAGGCGCAGAACGCCGACCTGCCGGGACACGTCGTGTTGCGCACGGCGCCGTACGCGAGCGACGACGACCCGGAACCGGCGCTGCGCCTCGCGGCCGAGACCGTGCGGGATCTGCGGGCCCTGGCGCCGTGGGCCACGGTCGGCGTGCTCGTCCGCACGAACGCCGCCGCGCAGGGGGTCCTGCTCGAGCTCGATCGCCTCGGCGTCCCGGCCAGCGGCGAAGGGGCGATGGCCGTCGTGGATGAGCCCGCCGTCGAGGCGATCCTCTCGGCGCTCGAACTCGCGGACCACCCCGGCGCGACGATCGCGTCCTTCCACCTCTCGCACACGCCGCTTGCCGCACTTCTCCGCGACGGGTGGGAGGCGGGGGACCCGCTCGACGACGCCGCCCGGAGCGAGATCTCCCACCGCATCCGGGAGCGGCTCGCGCGCGACGGGCACGGCGCGGTCGCCGCGGACTGGGCGCGCGCGCTCGCGCCCGGGTGCGACGCCCGCGGCGCGCGGCGCCTCGCGCAGGTCGTGGAACTGGTCGAAGCCGCCGCCCCGGAGGCCACGCTGCGGCCGATCGACCTCGTGCGCCACCTCGACGAGGCGACCGCGGAAGAGCCGCTCCCGGCCCCGGTCCGCGTGCTCACCGTGCACAAGGCCAAGGGGCTCGAGTTCGACGCGGTCGTGCTGCCCGACCTCGACGGCCCGTTCACGCGCGAGGGCAAGACGATCCTCGTGGACCGGCCGCGGCCCGGCGGGGCCGTCGCCGCCGTGTACCCCAGGGCCTCCAAGACCCTGCGCGACCTCCTCCCGGGGCTGGCCGCCGCGGCCGAGCGGGAGGAGCACCGCGCCAGGACCGAGTCCCTGTGCGTGCTGTACGTGGCCATGACTCGCGCCCGCCACGCGCTGCACGCGATCGTCGCGCCGCGCGCCTGCAAGACCGAGAAGGGCAGGAAGCTGGACGAGCTGACCCCCGGCCGGTTCTGCCACGCGTCGCTGCTGCGGCAGGCCCTGGCCGCGCGCCCGGAGACGGACGCGGGGAACGAACGGCTGCACGAGTCGGGGGATCCGTCCTGGGCGGCCAAGCCCCGCCGCGAGCGGACTCCGCCCGCCGGGGCCGCGACGGCGGAGCTTCTGCGCGGCGGGGCCGCCCCGAGCATCGCGGTCGCGGCGACGCCCGCGGGGCCGCGCCGGACCCTGCGCCGGGAGTCCCCGTCCGGGCGCGAGAAGGGGGGCGCGGTCCGCGTGGAGGACCTGCTGCGGCGTTCGCCCATGGGCGCGCGGCGGTTCGGGTTGCTGGTCCACGCGTGGTTCGCCCTGGTCGGATTCGCGGACGATCCGCCGCCGACCGACGCCGCGCTGCTCGACGCGGCCCGCCGCGAGCTGCCCGACGGCGACGAGGCCTGGTTTCGCGAGGCGCTGGTCGAGTTCCGGGCGACCCTCGAGCAGCCCGGCGTCCACGAGGCCCTCGCCCGGCCGGACGGCCCGTGCGTGCTCCTGGTCGAGAAGGGGTTCGCGGCGGTGGTGGACGGGACCCTGCTCGCGGGCCGCTTCGACCGGGTGCTCCTGCGGCTGGGGGCCGACGGGCGGCCCGTCTCGGCCGAGGTCCTCGATTACAAGACCGACCAGCTGGCGCCGGAGCGCCGGGACGAGGTCGTCGCCGGCTACGCCCCGCAGATGGCGGCGTACACGGCCGCGCTCGCGGCGCAGCTCGGGCTGCCGGACGGAGCGGTGCGGGCGCGCCTGCTGTTCACCCGCACCGGAGAGGCCGTAACCGTCTGATTTATCACGATTTCCACAACGTGGACCGACTGTGGAAATCGCGGTGGAAATCCCCGGGTCGTCGGCGCGTCCCGGGGCGGGGCGACGCGACGCCGGCCCGCCGGCCGCGCAGCCACGGCTCAGGAGCGGATCGGCTCCACGGCGACCCACGGGGCGATGAAGTCCCGCTGGCGGCGGAACGGGCCGGTCGTCAGCTCCTCCGGCGAGTAGTGCCGCTCGCGCGGGCGGTCCGCCGGCAGCCCCCACTTCGCGCGGAACCGGCCCCAGTTGCCGTCCAGGTCCGGCCGCCCCGCCGCGCCGCGCGGCCCCTCGTGGTGCACGAAGACGTCGTCCGCGCAGTAGGGGACGAGGCCGGCGCCGATCAGCCGCAGGCACCAGTCGTCGTCCTCGTACTGCCCCGCGCCGCCCGGCCCGTGGAAACGCGGGTCGAACCCGCCGACCCGGCGCAGCGCGGGCCGCGCCAGCGCGAGGCACGCGCTCGCCAGCCGCACGACGCCGCGCGCCTGCGCCGCGCTGCCGCGGAACGTGCGCTCGGCGAACGCCTCGAGGCCCTCGAGCGAGCGTTCGTCGTAATCCACCGGCGCGAGCTGCTGCAGGCCGGGGACGCGGTTCGACACGGGGCCGCAGGCCCCCGCCCGCGGCTGCACCAGCAGGTGGAACCGCAGGCGCGCCGCCCACTCGGGCGTCACGACCGCGCCCGGCGCGAGCAGGACGACGAGGTCGCCCCGCGCCGCCGCGAGGCCGCGGTTCGCGCTGGCGGCGAAGCCGCAGGGCTCGCGGTTGACGAGCAGCCGGACCCGCGGTTCGCGCGCGGCGACCCGCTCGAGCTGGGCCAGCGTGGCATCGGGCGAGGCGTCCTCGACGAGGATCAGCTCGAGCAGGCCGGGGGTGCAGGCCAGCACGGCGTCCGCCGTGCGGCGGACCTCCGCGGCGGCGCCGTGCACCGGCACGACCACCGACACGCGCGGGCGCGCGCCGAAGGCCGGGTGCTCGCGCCACAGCGGCTGCTCCCCCTCGACCCCGGGCGGGACCACGCGCACCGGCAGCGCGGGCTGCCCGGACGCGAGCTGGTACAGCCGCGCGTCGTCGGCGAGCACGACCCCGTCCGCGTGTTCCCACAGCCAGGCCGCCTCCGGCAGCCCGGCCGAGTCCAGCAGTTCCACCTCGACCGCGGCCGGGAACGCGGCCGACGAGAACGCCGGCAGCATGTCGACGTCGCCGGACCCGACGATCGCGTAGGCCTGCTCGAGGCGCCCGCGCCGGGTCGCCGCCTTGAGCAGCGCCTCCGCCACGCCGGCGAGGACGAGCGGCTCGGTCGCGTGACCGAGGGTGCGCGCCAGGTCGCCCCCGGCGGCCACCACCTCGACGTTCGGGGGCAGCGCCACTTCTTCGTCCGGCTCGGGATCGCAGGTCAGCACCAGCGCGACGGGGCCGCCCCAGTGCTGCGCGAGTTCGATCGCGCGCTCGAGCGCGCGGCCCTCGCCCTCCGCCTCCGCGGCGATCACGGCGAGGGTGCCGCGTTCCTCGGTGCGGATCATCGGGGCCACGCGGTCCGTGCGCCGGGCGCCTGGGTCCGCGGCGCGGGACCGGGCGCGGAGCCGAGGGTCAGCGCCACGCCGCGCGCCGCGAACAGCTCCTGGACGCCGTGCACGAACGCCGGCCACGGCGGCCGGGCGTCGGCCGGGTCGAGCCCCGCGACGCGCACGTCGGCCGGGCCGAGCCAGGACGCCCACTGCAGGGCGAGCCCGGCGTCACCCGGACCGGGGAAGAAGCCGGTGTCCATCTCGTCCGACCAGCCGAGGACGGGGCCGCCGACGCGCTGCAGGTCGCGCACCGCGACGCGCGCCCGGGCGCGCGGCGCGGCCGCGTCGCCGTCCACGTGATCGGCGTGCACCAGCACGGTGCGGGTCGCGGCGAGCGCCGTCGCGGCGGCGCCGCGGGGCGGGGCGGCCGCGCAGACGAACTGCGCGACCCCCATCCGTTCGTTGAGCCAGCCGATCGCGTCCGGCACGGCGATGACGGTGCCGTGCGCGAGGTCGGCGGGGCCGAGGGCCTCGAGGCCGGTCGTGCCGGCGAGCACGAGGACGCTCCCGCCGCGGCAGCGATCCCGGTACACCTCGGCGTGCTGAAGGGTGACGGCCCCCGCGAACGGGGACGGCGCCGCCGCGCGGTCCGGCACCTGGCGGTCCTGAACCTGGCGGTCCGGCATCTGGTCCAGCGGGTCGAGCACGCTCGGGCGCGGCGACGGGACGGGCCGCGGGCCGAGCGGCGCCGGGCCAAGGGGCGCCGGCCCGAGGGGCGCCGGCCCGCGCGGCACCGGCGCGCGCGGCGGGACGAACGGCTGCCGGTCGGCGGGGCGCTCCGCCGGGCGCTCGGGCCGGGCTTCGGCCGGGCGCTCGGGCCGGAACTCCGCGGGGCGCTCAGGACGGCCGCCGAAGCGCGGCGCCACGTCGAGGCCCTCGAAGACGTCGTCCGTGGGCGAAGGGAATGCGGAGGGCGGGGTCGCCGGAGCGGGTGGGGTCGCCGGAGCGGCCGCCGGTCCCGGAGCGGGCGCCGCCGCCGGGAACAGATCCGGCGCGGCCCCGTGGGCGCTGGCGGGGGCGGGAGAGTGGGCGCTGGCCGGGGCGGGGCCCGGCGGACGGCCGGCGCCCGGGCGCTCGTCGGAGGTCACCCGGACGATCCGGACGTTCGACCGTGACGGCGCCGGGGTGGGGGGCGCGGCCGGGCGGGTCCCCAGCGAGGCCATGTCGGCGAGGCGGGCGTGGACCGCCGAGGCGGCGTGCGCCCCGACGCGGCCCGGGGCGTCGAAGAGGGACGGGTTGAGGTCGACCGAGAACAGGCCCGCGCGCAGCAGCGAGCGGCGCCGCTCGGCGTCCGCCGTCAGCGCCTCGATCCACGCGACCTGCCCCCCCTCGTCGAGCGGCAGCGCCGCCTCCGCCGCGACGAACGGGTCGATGTCCACGAGGAGCGCGGGCACCGGGGCCGCCGTGACGGCGCCGACCGGGGCCAGCAGGCAGTCGGGGGACTCGTGGAGCAGCAGCGCCTCGAGGAACGGGCCCGGCAGCCGGGTGCCCTCGCGCACCGGGTAGACCAGCACGTCGAGGCCGGGGGGCAGGGCCGCCGCCGTCGCCTGGCCGAAGGCGACCACCCGGAGGGAGGGTCGCGGCAGGGCGGCGAGCACGGCGCCCAGGCCGTAGGCGCCCCGCGGGTCGGGGACGAGCGCCAGGATCTTCAACGGTGTTCCTCCGGGCGCCGGCGTGGCCGGCGCTCTCGGCCCACGTTAATGCAAATTCCGTGCACGGCGGGCGCGCGCGAACCGGCCCGAATGTGCCGTTTCGGAACGGGTCGCTCCGTCAAGATGGCACGCGCCCGACGACCCGGCGACGAACCGTTGACGCCTGCGCCCTGGCGCGCGCGACCGCCCTCCGGCGCCGCGACCGCCCGCGTCCCCCGCTCGACCTCCCGCTATCCCTTTGCACATCTTGACCGTGCGGCGCCCCGGCCCGGTGCTATGTTCGGCTCCCGCTATGCAGGAATCCCCGCTTCTGGACGTCCAGGGACTCGTCGTCGAGTTCGCGCGCACCGGGGGCGTCGTGCGCGCGGTCGACGGCCTCGACCTGCGCCTCGCGAGGGGGGAGGTGGTGGGGCTCGCGGGCGAGTCCGGGTGCGGCAAGAGCACCGCCGGGCTGGCGCTCTTCCGGCTGGTCCCGCCGCCCGGCCGGATCACCGCCGGACGCATCCTCTTCGATGGGACCGACCTCCTGCCGCTGCCCGAGAAGGACCTGCGCCGGTACCGGGGCGCCGGCCTCGCGTGGATCCCGCAGGAGCCCGCGGAGGCGCTCAACCCGGTCCTCACCGTCGGCAGCCAGGTCGTGGACGTGATCCGCGCGCATCGCGACGTGCCGCGCCGGGCCGCGTGGGACGACGCCGTGGCCGCCCTCGCGCGGGTCGGCATCGCCGACCCGGCGCGCCGCGCCCGCGAGTACCCGCACCAGTACTCGGGCGGGATGCGGCAGCGGGCGCTGATCGCCATGGCCCTCGCGGCGCGGCCCCGCCTGCTCGTCGCCGACGAGCCGACCACCGCGGTGGACGCGACCGTGCAGGCCGGCATCGCCGAGCTGCTGCGCGGCCTCGTCCGCGACGGGGGCCTCGCGGTCCTGCTGATCTCGCACGACCTCGACCTCCTCGCGGGCCTGTGCGACCGCGTGGCCGTGATGTACGCGGGCCGCCTGGTCGAGGACGCGCCCGCCACCGCCCTCTTCGCCGACCCTCGCCACCCCTATACGCGCGCCCTGCTCACGAGCCGGCCGGCGCCGGACGTCCCCCGCGGGAGCCTCGCCGCGATCCCGGGCAGCGTGCCGGACCTCGCGCGGCTCCCGGCGGGCTGCGCGTTCCACCCGCGCTGCCCGTGGGCCGACGACGCCTGCCGCGCGGCCGTGCCGCCGCTGCGCGCGCGGCCCGACGGGCGCCGCACCGCGTGCCGGCTCGAGGGCGATCCCCGGCTGGAGGCGGCGCCGCCCCCGGCGGCCGGGAGCCTCGCGTGACCGGGCCGCCCGGGCCCCGCGGCGAGGCCGCCGGGCCGCTGCTCGAGGTGCGGGGCCTCCTCAAGACGTGGCCCGCCGGACGTGGCTGGCGCCGCTCCGGCACGGTGCGCGCCGTGGACGGGGTCGACCTCGCCGTCGGCCGGGGCGAGATCGTCGGGCTGGTCGGCGAGTCCGGCTCCGGGAAGACGACGCTCGGCCGCTGCGTGCTCCGCCTCGTCGAGCCGGACGCCGGCCGGGTGCTGTTCGACGGCGTGGACGTGCTCGCGCTGCGCGCCCGCGACATGCGCCGGCTCCGGCGGCGGATGCAGGTCGTCTTCCAGGATCCCGCGGCCGCGCTGAACCCGCGGATGACCGTCGGGGACCTGGTGGGCGAGCCGCTCGCGATCCACGGCGTCGCCCGCGGCGCCGCGCTCGCCGAGCGCGTGCGCGAGCTGCTGGCCGAGGTCGGCCTCGAGCCGGACGCCGCGCGGCGCTACCCCGGCGCCTTCTCCGGCGGGCAGAAGCAGCGGATCGGCATCGCGCGCGCGATCGGCCTGCGGCCGGACCTCGTGGTCTGCGACGAGCCGGTTTCCTCGCTCGACGTCTCCGTGCAGGCGCAGGTGCTCAACCTGCTGGCCGACCTGCAGCGCCGGCACGGCATGGCCTACCTGTTCATCGCGCACGACCTGTCCGTCGTGGCCCACCTCGCCGACCGGATCGCGGTCATGTACCTGGGCCGGATCGTGGAGGAGGCGCCGACGCCGGGCCTGCGGGCCGAACCGGCGCACCCGTACACCCGGGCGCTGTTCGCGCGGGCCCCGCTGCCGGGCGAGCCGCCGTCCCCGGTGGACGTACCGCCCGGATGCCGGTTTCATACGCGCTGTCCGTTCGCGGCGGCGCGCTGCCGCACCGAGGATCCGCCGCTCCGCCCGCTCGGCCTGGCCGAGGGGCGCCGGGCGGCGTGCCACTTCGCGGAAGAGATCGCCGCGCGGCCGCTCGCGGCCGCCGGTCCTTGAGGGGAGACGACGGTTTTATGAAGAAGACGATCTGCCTGCTGGCGCTCTGCGCGCTGGTGCCGGCCGCCTGGGCGCAGCAGCCCGCGGCCAACGAACCGCTGCGCCTGTCGCTGCGCGACGCGGTGGTCCGCGCGGTCGAGAACAACCTCGACGTCCGGGTCGCGAAGATCAACCCGCTGATCGACGAGCAGGACGTGCTGGTCGCCGAGTCGGCCTTCGATCCGACGATCGACGGCAGCGTCTCGTACCGCACCAACGACGTGGACTACACGAACAGCTCGAGCACCTCCACCAACGGCAGCATCGGGTTCAGCGACCCGCTCCAGTGGGGCGGTGCGTGGGGCGCCTTCGTCGACTACGCCTACAACCGGAGCGTCGGCGACCGCTTCCTCCAGGACCCGGTGACCGGCGAGCCGATCCGGGTCGTGGGCGGAAACCTCGCCGCGGACGCCAGCCTGCGCCTGCAGTACACGCAGTCGCTGCTGCGCAACTTCGGCGTGACGATCAACCGGACCCAGATCGAGCAGGCGATGGCCACGCAGAAGATCTCGGAATCGCAGTTCCGCCAGCGGGTCGAGCAGACCATCGAGTCCGTCGAGCAGTCGTACTGGTCGCTCGTCGGCGCGCGCCGGCAGTACGACGTCGCGATGGCGTCCCTCGACCTGGCCAAGGACTTCCTGCGCCAGACCAAGATCCGCGTCGAGGTCGGGACGCTGCCGCCGATCGAGATCACGACCGCCGAGGCCGAGGTCGCCGACCGCGAGGAGCGGGTGATCCTGGCCGAGAAGCTGATCCGCGACGCGGAGGACCAGGTCCGCGCGCTGCTCCGCTTCGAGCCCGCGTCGCCCGACTGGGAGCGCGGGATCTTCACCACCGACGAGCCGGGCTTCGCGCCGGTCAGCGTCGACGTCGAGAAGGCGGTCGCGACGGCGCTCGAGCGCCGGCCGGAGATCCAGCAGGCCCAGCTGGCGATCCGCCGCCAGGAGCTGGAGACCCGCTACCGTTCGAACCAGACGCGGCCCGACCTGCGGGTCGCCGGCTTCGTGGAACTCGGCGGCAACGCGTACGACAACGACGACCTGGTCGACCCGGCCGACCCGGACTCCTGGCGTTACCAGGGCAAGTACGAGCCGTTCACGGAGATCCCGAGTGGCGACAATCCCGGCTGGGGGGCGTCGGCGTTCATCGCGTACCCGATTTTCAACCGGGCGGCGAAGGCCGACTTCACCCGGTCGCGGCTGGCCGAGGAGCAGGCGAAGCTGAACCTCGAGGCCGCGCAGCAGGCGATCCGGGTCGAGGTCCGCGAGGCCGCGCGCGCGCTCGAGGCGGCCGCCAAGCGGGTCGCGACCACCCGGGTCAACGTCGTCCTGCAGCGCAAGAAGCTGGACGCCGAGCAGAAGCGCTACGAGAACGGCCTGTCCACGGCGTTCCAGGTGCTGACCTTCCAGACCGACCTGCGCGACGCCGAGTCGCGCGAGATCACCGCGGTCGTGGACTACAACCGCGCCCTGGCCACGCTGGGTCGGGTCCAGGGCACGCTGCTCGACGAGCGCGGGATCGAAATGTAACTCCTGTCCAAGTTAGTAGGGGCGGGCCTCCCCACGCCGTAGGGGCGGGCCTCCCGCGAAGCGGGATGGTCCGCCCGCGCCGTTTCTCGGGAATCACCTCCGACCCGTAGGGGCGGGCCTCCCGCGAAGCGGGATGGTCCGCCCATCGTCGTTCGCGGGGATCTCCGGTCGTCGGGATCGCCGACAGGGTTCGCCGCAGGCTCCCCGATTTGATAGCATCGCCCTCTTCCGTGCTGGTAAGCCCCTTTTCGGGCACGGTTCGAGAGGCCTTCCCCGCGATGAGCCGTGACGCCATTGCCCTGCTGATCCTGCTCGGCTTCGCCATCGTGGTGCCGACCGTGATCATCGCGCTGTCCGCCCTCGTCGGCCGGCCCCGCCGCAAGGCCACCGACCTGACGCCGTACGAGTGCGGCGTCAAGCCGTTCGAGTCGGCCCGGCAGCGCTTCTCGGTGAAGTTCTACCTGGTGGCGATGCTGTTCATCCTGTTCGACGTCGAGGCCGCGTTCCTCTACCCGTGGGCGATCGCGCTGAAGGACCAGGCGCGCTCCGGGGCCCCGACGTTCGTGCTGGTGACGATGCTCGTCTTCCTCGGCACGCTCGCGATCGGCTACATGTACGCGTACTGGCGCGGCGCCTTCGAGTGGGACCGCTGATGGACTTCGAGACCAGCAAGACCTGGTGCGCCGGCGGCTGGGACGACGGCGCCGCCGTCGTGAAGCTGCGCGAGGCCTTCCCGGACGCGATCCAGGACGAGGTGCTCTTCCGCGGCGAGCGCACGATCGTGGTGCCGGCCGCGCTGGCGCTGGACATCCTGGCGTTCCTCCGGGACGACCAGGACCTCGCGTTCGACATGCTGACCGACGTCACCGCCGTGCACTGGCCGGCCCGGCCCGAGCCGTTCGACATCGTCTGGCTGCTCTACTCGTTCCCGCGCAACGTCCGGCTGCGCGTCAAGGCTCGCGTCGGCGACCCGCCGCGCATCCCTTCCGCGGTGCCGCTCTGGTCCGGCGCGGGGTGGCTCGAGCGGGAGTGCTACGACATGTTCGGCGTCGTCTTCGAGGGGCATCCGGACCTGCGCCGGATCCTCATGCCCGATGACTTCGACGCTTACCCGCTCCGCAAGGAGTTCCCGCTCAAATGCTGACGGGGTCCCCGCCGATCGCCGCGCGAATGGAAGACCGATGAGCGAACCGCTCCGGAGCGTGAAGGGCCCCGCGGGGCACGACACCATCACGCTCAACATGGGGCCGAGCCACCCCTCGACCCACGGCGTGCTGCGCCTCGTCCTCGAACTGGACGGCGAGGTGGTCTTGTCGTGCAAGCCGGACCTCGGCTACCTGCACCGCGGCTTCGAGAAGATCGCCGAGAACAAGACCTGGCAGCAGTTCATCACCTGGACCGACCGGATGGACTACCTCGCGCCGATCAGCAACAACATCGGCTACGTCCTCGCGGTCGAGAAGCTGCTCGGGATCGAGCTGCCGGAGCGCGCGCGCGTGCTGCGCGTGATCCTCTGCGAGATGGCGCGCATCAGCGCGCACCTGCTCTGGCTCGGCACGCACGCGCTCGACCTCGGCGCGGCGACGGTCTTCTTCTACACGTTCCAGGAGCGCGAGTACCTCTACGACCTGTACGAGCGCCTGACGGGCGCCCGGCTGACGACCTCCGGCGTGCGCATCGGCGGGATGTTCCGCGACGTGCCCCCCGGCTGGACCGAGGCGCTCGCCGCGTGGAACAAGAAGATCCCGAAGCACTACGACGAGATGGAAGGGCTTCTGACCCGCAACCGGATCTGGCTCGAGCGGACGCAGAACGTCGGCGTCATCTCGCTCGAGGACGCCAAGCAGATCGGGATGACGGGGCCGCCGCTGCGCGCGTCGGGCATCGAGTGGGACCTGCGCAAGGCGCAGCCCTACCTCGGCTACGAGGAGTACGACTTCGAGATCCCGTGCGGCACGGTCGGCGACGTCTACGACCGCTACCTCGTGCGCATCGAGGAGATGCGGCAGTCGTCGCGGATCATCGACCAGGCGCTCGCGCGGCTGCCCGACGGGCCGCTCAACGCCGACGCCCCGAAGGTCGTGCTGCCGCCGAAAGCCAAGGTCCTGACCTCGATGGAGGACCTGATCCACCACTTCATCATCCTCACCGAGGGTATCAGGCCGCCGCAGGCCGAGGTCTACCACGCGATCGAGGCGCCCAAGGGGGAGCTCGGCTTCTACCTCGTCAGCGACGGCGGCCCCAACGCGTACCGCTGCCGCATCCGCCCCGGCGCCTTCGTCAACCTGCAGTCGATCGAACAGCTGGCGGTCGGGGCGATGGTCTCCGACGTCGTCGCCATCATCGGCAGCCTCGACCCCGTGATGGGTGAGGTGGATCGCTGACATGACCGAAGCCGACTTCATCCGCGCGGCCGACGAGATCGTCGCGCGCTATCCGCAGCCCCGGGGCGCAGTGATGCCGCTGCTGCACCTCGCGCAGGAACGCGAGGGTTTCGTCTCGCTCGAGGCGGAGCAGTGGATCGCCGCCCGGCTCGGGCTGACCCCGTCGTTCGTGCACGGCATCACGACGTTCTACACGATGTACCGGACGTCGGAGTGCGGGAAGTACCTGCTGCAGCTCTGCACGACGGTGTCCTGCCTGCTGCGCGGCTGCGACCCGCTGCTCGGCCACATCAAGAAGCGGCTCGGCATCGAGGTCGGCGAGACCACGCCCGACGGCCTGTTCACCCTGGTCACCGTCGAGTGCCTCGGCTCGTGCGGCACCGCGCCCGTGATCCAGGTCAACGACGACTACTACGAAGACCTCGACATCCCGCGCACGGACGCCCTGCTCGACGCGCTCGCGCGCGGCGAGCGCCCGACGCCGGGCCCCGGCCCGAAGCGCGTGATGGTGGAACCAACCGATGTGTAGGGGCGGGCCTCCCGCGCAGCGGGATGGTCCGCCCTCACCGCAGGGACGGGCCTCCCGCGCAGCGGGCTGGCCGCCCTTTCGCGACATGGGACGCGAAGATGCCTTTTGAGCCAGTTCTGACCCGCAACGTGGGCGTCGAGGGCTCCCGCACGCTCGACGTGTACGAGCGCCGCGGCGGCTACGAGGCGCTGCGCGCCGCGCTCGGCAAGACGCCCGAGGCGCTCGTCGACCTCGTCAAGGCCGCGGGGCTGCGCGGCCGCGGCGGGGCCGGCTTCCCGACGGGCACCAAGTGGTCCTTCATGCCCAAGGCGCCGAGCGCCGAGCGCCCGAGCTACCTCGTCTGCAACGCGGACGAGTCCGAGCCGGGCACCTTCAAGGACCGGCTGCTGATGGAGGAGGACCCGCACCTCCTGATCGAGGGCTGCCTGATCGGCGCGTTCGCGATCCGGGCGTCGATCGCCTTCATCTACATCCGCGGCGAGTACACGCTCGCGGCGAAGGTGCTGGAGCGCGCGGTCCTGGAGGCGAAGGCCAAGGGCTACGTGGGCCGGAACATCCTCGGCAGCCACTGGGACTGCGAGGTCGTCGTGCACCGCGGCGCCGGCGCGTACATCTGCGGCGAAGAGACGGCGCTGATGGACTCGCTCGAGGGCGGCCGCGGCAACCCGCGCAACAAGCCGCCGTTCCCCGCGGGCTACGGCGTCTACGGCAAGCCGACGACGATCAACAACGTCGAGACCCTCTGCTGCGTGCCGTTCATCGTCACGCGCGGGGCCGAGTGGTTCAAGTCGATCGGGCCCGACGAGCGGAACACCGGCCCCAAGCTCTACTGCCTGTCGGGGCACGTGAAGAACCCCGGCATCTTCGAGTTGCCGATGGGCGTGCCGCTGCTCGAGCTGGTGCACGAGCACGGCGGCGGGATGATCCGGCCGCAGCACAAGCTGAAGGCGGTGATCCCCGGCGGCTCGTCGGTCCCGGTGCTGCGCGCGTCGGAGTGCGACGTGCGGATGGACTTCGACTCGCTGGCCAAAGCGGGCTCGATGCTCGGCTCCGCCGGCTGCATGGTGATGGACGAGACCACCGACATGGTGCTCGTCGCCGAGCGCACCGCGAACTTCTACGCCCACGAGTCCTGCGGCCAGTGCACGCCCTGCCGCGAGGGCACGGGCTGGCTGCTCAAGGTGATCCGCCGGATCCGCACGGGCGGCGGCCGCATCGAGGACCTGGCGCTGCTGGACGAGGTCGCGCGCAACATGCAGGGCACGACGATCTGCCCGCTCGCGGACGCGGCCGCGATGCCCTGCCGGGGCTTCATCGCGAAGTTCCGGGACGAGTTCGAGCACTACATCCTGCACGGCCGCCCCGTGCCCGGCGTCGTCGCCGCGCTGCACGCGGCGCACTGAGCCCGACATGCCGACCTTCCGCATCGACGATCGCGAGCTGACGGTCCCGGACGGGACGACCGTGCTGCAGGCGGCGCTCCAGAACGGGATCGAGATCCCGCACTACTGCTACCACGACGGCCTGTCGATCGCGGGCAACTGCCGGATCTGCCTCGTGGAGATCGAGAAGTTCCCGAAGCCGGCGATCGCCTGCAACACCGTCGTGGCCGAGGGCATGGTGGTGCACTCCAACACGGACCGCGTCGGCAAGCTGCGCGAGGCCGTGATGGAGTTCCTGCTCGTCAACCACCCGCTCGACTGCCCGATCTGCGACCAGGCGGGCGAGTGCAAGCTGCAGGACTACGCGTACCGGTTCGGCCACGCCACGACGCGCTTCACCGAGGAGAAGGAGCACGGCCCGAAGCGCCGCGAGCTCGGCCCGCACGTGGTCTTCGACTGGGAGCGCTGCATCAAGTGCACGCGCTGCATCCGGTTCTGCGAGGAAGTGACGGGCACGGGCGAGCTGAACATGTTCCTGCGCGGCGTGCGCGAGGAGATCGGGGTCTTCCCGGGCAAGCCGCTCGACAACGCGTACTCGGGCAACGTCGTCGACCTGTGCCCGGTGGGCGCGCTGACGCTGAAGGAGTTCCGCTTCCGCTCGCGGGTCTGGTTCGTCACGAACGTGCCGACGGTCTGCGGCGTGTGCGCCCGCGGCTGCTCCACCTTCGCCGGCTCGTTCCGCAACGAGATCCTGCGCGTCACCCCGCGCGACAACATGGCCGTCAACCGCTGGTGGATCTGCGACGTCGGCCGGCTGCACGGGCAGACGCTGCAGGCCGCGGAGCCGCGGCGGCTGGACGGGCCGCGCGTCGGCGGCGCCCCGCAGCCCGACTGGAACGCGGCGGTGACCGCGGCGGCGGACCTGCTGCGCACCGCCGCCGGCGAGCGCCGCGTGCGCGTGCTGGCCAGCCCGCGCGCGACGGTCGAGGAGGCCTGGGCGCTGGCGCAGGTCGCGAAGGCGCTCGACGCGCCGGTGCACCTCGCCGCGCACGACGAGGGCGAGGACGACGCGCTGCTGCTGCGCCGCGACAAGACCCCGAACCGCCGCGGCGTGATCGCCGTGCTCGACGCCTGCTGCGGCGGCGCGCAGGACGTGTTCGCGCTCGAGGGCGCGATCCGCGACGGCCTGTGCGACGTGCTGCTCGCGCTCGGGCCGGGGCTGGTCGGCCCCGTCGAGCACGAGACGCCGGTCGTCGACCCGCACCTGCTGCCCGCGATCAAGCAGAAGATCGTCCTCGACGCGTTCCCCTCGGCCCTCACGGGGGCGGCGACGGTCCTGCTGCCGTCCACCTGCTACGGCGAGGCCGGCGGGGCCTACGTCAACTTCGCGGGCCGCGTGCAGCACGCCGAGAAGTTCCTGATGCCGAAGGTGGACTGCCGGCCGGTCGCGCTGCTGCTGAACGACCTGCTGGCGGCGCTGGGCGGGACGCCGACCCCGAGCACGAAGATCCGCGAGCGGGTGTCGCGCGACGTGCCGTACTTCGCCGGCATCGACTGGGCGACGCTGCCGGGCTCGACCGGCCAGGACCTCGCGGGCGTGGACGCGGCCGCGGAGGCCGCGCCGGCGACCGGCGCCTACCTGAAGATGCTCGCGAGCGGCCTCGTGAAATAGACCGTAGGGGCGGTGCCTCGCGCGCCGCAGGCGCGCGATGGTCCGCCCGGCCTGGTGAAGTGGACCGCAGGGGCCGTGCCTCGCGCTGTAGGGTCGCGGCCTCCGCGAAGCGGATGGCCGCCCCCGGGACGGGACGATAGGTGAAGGTGATGAGATGGATCTGACGTTCCTGCTGGTCACGGCGCTCAAGGTCGTCGCGATCGGCGTGCTGGTCATCAGCCTCGTCCCGATCATGACCTGGGTCGAGCGGCGCGGCGCCGGCATCATCCAGCTCCGCCTCGGGCCGAACCGCGTCGGGCCGTTCGGGCTGCTGCAGCCGCTCGCCGACGGGGTGAAGTTCTTCTTCAAGGAGGACATCACGCCGCCGTTCGTGCACAAGGCGACGTACGTCCTCGCCCCGGGCGTGGCGCTCGGCGCCGCGATCTTCGCCTTCAGCGTCATCCCGCTGGGCAGCTCGTTCGACCTGAACGGCCTGCCGCTGATCGGGCGCTTCCTGCCCGACATGAACATCCCGCTCTACATCGCGGACGTGGACGCCGGCGTGCTCGTGCTGCTCGCGGCGTCGGGCATGGGCGTCTTCGGCATCATCATGGCGGGCTGGTCGTCCAACAACAAGTACGCGCAGTTCGGCGGGCTCCGCTCGTCGTCGCAGATGATCTCGTACGAGCTGGCGCTCGGCCTGTCGGTGATCTCGGTCGCCGTGCTCGCCGGGACGCTGCGGCCGATCGGCATCGTCCAGTTCCAGGCCGAGAACTGGTGGACGGTCGTCTACCTGCCGGTCGGCTTCCTGGCGCTGTTCATCTCGGGCTTCGCGGAAACCAACCGCGCCCCGTTCGACCTGCCGGAGGCGGAGTCCGAGCTGGTCGCCGGCTACCACACCGAGTACTCGTCGATGAAGTTCTCGATGTTCTTCATGGCCGAGTACATCAACATGATCACCTCGGCGTCGCTGCTGGTGACGCTGTTCCTGGGCGGCTACCACGTCCCGGCGTTCATCGCGAAGCCGCTCGGCCTCGCCGGCGGATGGCTCGCGTTGTGGGAGTTCGTCACGTTCAGCGTCAAGCTCGGCTTCTTCCTCTGGGTCTTCGTCTGGGTCCGCTGGACGCTGCCGCGCTTCCGCTTCGACCAGCTGATGCGCGTGGGCTGGAAGGTGCTGATCCCGGTCGCGTTCCTGAACGTCGTCTGGGCGGGGGTCCTGGTCGCCATGGGGGTCGGAAAGTGACCGCGCTGGGACTGATCGGGGCGGCCCTCACCGGCGCGTCGTCCGGCGTCACGTCGGGCGTGTTCGCCGCGCTGGCCCTCGTCGCCGTCGTCACGGCCCTCGCGGTCGTGCTGCACCGCAACGTGGTCGTGCAGGCGCTGTTCCTGGTGCTGCACCTGCTGACGATCGCCGGCCTGTACGTTTCCCTCGGGGCGTACTTCTTCGCGGCGATCCAGGTCCTGGTCTACGCCGGGGCGATCCTCGTCCTGATCGTCTTCGTGATCATGCTGCTCAACCTCGGCAAGGACCGCAGCAGCCCCGGCCTGCTCTCGCTGGGGCTCGCGCTCGTGCTCGGGGTCCTGCTCGTGCTGCTGCTCGGCCGCGCGGGCCGTGGCTTCAACGCGCCCGCGATCGGCGCCGGCGCCGGGCTGCCCGCCGACCCCGACTGGGGCACGGTGGCCCGCATGGCCGACGCGCTGTTCGGCCCGTACTTCTTCCCGTTCGAGGTCGTCTCGCTCATCCTGATCGCCGGGATGATCGGGGCGATCCTCCTCGCCAAGCGGCACCTGGAGGGGTGAGGCGATGCCCGGCGGCTCCTATCTCCTCCTGTCCGCGCTGCTGTTCGCGATCGGCGCCTTCGGCGTGATCACGCGGCGCAGCGCGATCGTGATCCTGATGTGCATCGAGCTGATGCTGAACGCCGGCAACCTCGCCCTCGTGTCCGTCAGCCGGTCGCTGCCGCAGGGCGCGGCGGCGGGCGTCGCCGACGGGATGGTGCTCGGCTTCTTCGTGCTCGCCGTCGCCGCCGCCGAGGCCGCCGTCGGGCTCGCGATCGTCATCGTCCTGTTCCGGCAGAAGGGGTCGACGGACGTCGACCTCGCCCGCCTGCTGCGCTGGTAGGGGAGAGGGCCCATGCTGCCGTTCCTCTGGCTCATCCCGCTGCTGCCGCTCCTCGGCTTCGCCGTGGTGGGCTACCTCGGCGCGTCGAAGCGGCTCGGCGACCGCGCCGCGCACTCGATCGCGATCGCCGCCTCGGCGCTGGCGTTCGTCGTCGCGCTGCTCGTGGTCGTCGACTTCGGCAACGGCGTGGCCGAGTACACCGGCGCCCCGCGCGAGACCGGCATCGCCGCCAACCTCGAGGACGACGCCCGCCCCGCGCGCTTCTCGGTCACCCTCGGGGACTGGCTGCCCCCGACCGACACGCTCCTCCGCGGCTGGGCGCCCGACGGCGCGCGGCAGACGACGTTCTCGGTCGGCTGGACCTTCGCGGTCGACGCGCTGACCTGCGTGATGCTGCTGGTCGTGACCGGGATCGGGACCCTGATCCACGTCTACTCCGTCGGCTACATGAAGGGGGAGCGCGGCTACTGGCGCTTCTTCGCCTATCTCAACCTGTTCATGTCGATGATGCTCACGCTCGTCCTGGCCGGGAACTTCCTCGTGATGTTCGTCGGCTGGGAGGGCGTCGGCCTCTGCTCGTACCTGCTGATCGGGTTCTATTACGACCGCATGTTCGACAAGGAAACGAACATGTCGTGCGCAGACGCCGGCCGGAAGGCGTTCATCACGAACCGCATCGGCGACTTCGGCTTCATGCTCGGCATGCTGCTGATCCTGGTGACGTTCGGCACGTGGGACTTCGCCGCGCTCGCGGACGCGATCAACGGCGGCTCGGCGTTCTGGTACGGCTCGGCGCTGCTGACCGGCATCGGCCTGCTGCTGTTCGTCGGCGCGACCGGCAAGAGCGCGCAGATCCCGCTCTACGTCTGGCTGCCCGACGCGATGGCCGGCCCGACGCCCGTGTCGGCCCTGATCCACGCCGCCACGATGGTCACCGCGGGCGTGTACATGCTCGCGCGCACGTCGGCGCTCTACTGGCACGCGCCCGCCGCGATGGCGGTGGTCGCGGTGGTCGGCTGCCTGACGGCGGTGTTCGCCGGCTCGATGGGCATGGCGCAGTACGACATCAAGAAGGTGCTGGCGTACTCGACCGTCAGCCAGCTCGGCTACATGTTCCTCGGCGTCGGCGTCGGGGCGTTCGCGGCGGCGATCTTCCACCTCGTCACCCACGCGTTCTTCAAGGCCTGCCTGTTCCTCGGCGCCGGCTCCGTGATCGCGCGCGTCGGGCACAGCAACGACATGCGGCACTACGGCGGGCTGCGCAGGTACCTGCCGACGACGCGCTGGACGTTCCTCGTCGCGACGCTCGCGATCTCGGGCGTGCCGTTCCTGTCCGGCTTCATGTCGAAGGACGAGATCCTCGCCAAGTCGCTCTTCAGCACGCGCGGCAGCATGCTGCTCTGGCTCCTCGGCACCCTCGGCGCGGTGATGACGTCGTTCTACATGTTCCGCGCCTACCAGATGACCTTCGAGGGCTCGAACCGCACGCCGGAGGAGCTGAAGCACGGCGGTCCCATCAGCGAGGCGCCGAAGGTGATGACGAACGTCCTCGCGACGCTCGCCATCGGCGCGGTCGCGGTCGGGTTCGTCGGCGTGCCCGAGGGCGTTTCGAAGCTGTTCTTCCTCGGCGACATCAACTGGTTCGCGCACCAGCTGGCGCCGGTCGTCAAGGCGCGCGGCGTCGTCGCGGCGCGGGCCGAGCACGGCGCCGGCCACGAGGGGAGCGTCACGGCGGCGCGGCACGGCGAGGAGACGCACACCTCGGCCGGTGTGCCGGCCGGGCAGCCGCACGACAGCGCTGCGGCGCATCCGGACGAGGTCCCGGGCGTCCTGCGCGAGGGGCTGAAGGGGCACCCCAGCTACCTCGTCGAGGCGGGCCTGTTCCTGCTCGCGACCGCGGTGTTCGGCATCGGCTTCCTGCTCGCGCGCTGGGCGTTCGGCAACGACGGCCGCAAGGCGCAGGAGCTCGCGCCGCGGCTCGCGTGGCCCCGCCGCCTGCTGCATCGCAAGTGGTTCGTGGACGAGGCGTACGACGTCGCGCTGATCCGCCCGTTCCACGCGGCGTGCCGCGGCTTCGCCACCCTCGACCGCGTGGTCGTGGACGGCGCGGTCAATCTCTCCGCCTCGGTCACCGAGTTCGCGGGGCAGATCGGCAAACTGTTCCAGACCGGCGTCGCCCGCCACTACGCGCTCTGGCTGCTGTTCGGCGCGGTGGTGGTCGTCTACGTCGTGACGCGCTGAGGGGACGGCGATGCCCGAATTCGACCTCTGGTCCGCGCTTCCCACGCTCGTCCCGGCGACCTGGGGCCTCTTGGTGCTGCTCTTCGCGCCGCTGTTCCGCGACGACCGCCGCTGGCTCTGGATCTGCTCCGTGGCGGGGATGGCGCTGACGCTCGCCACCCCGGCGTACATGCTGACCAAGCTCGCGAACTTCGGCGACGTGCGCGAGACCGCCGGCGTCGTCGGCCTCGCGATGCTGCGCACGGACCGGCTCTCGCTGTTCATGGACGTGCTGTTCGCGATCGCCGGGCTCGGCGCGCTGCTGATCCTGCCGGCCTACCTCGAGCGCGCGAAGGCGCACCGCCCCGAGATCTACCCCCTCGTCTTCTTCTCGGTCACCGGCATGACGCTGATGGCCGGGACCGAGAACCTGGTCATGATGTTCCTCGGGCTCGAGGTGCTCTCGATCCCGCTCTACATCATGACCGGGCTGACGCGCGACCGGGCACAGGCGACCGAGGGCGCGCTGAAGTACTTCCTGCTCGGCGCGTTCTCGACCGGGTTCCTCGTCTACGGGCTCGCCCTCGTGCTCGGCGCGACCGGCCGCTTCGACCTGCCGGGGATCAAGGAAGCGCTGGCCCACGGCTCGGGGCAGGCGCCGTACAGCCACGTGATGCTGCTCGCCGGCCTCGCGCTGATCCTCGTCGCGTTCGCGTTCAAGATCGGCGCGGTGCCGTTCCAGTTCTGGGTGCCGGACGTCTACCAGGGCGCGCCGACGCCGATCACCGGCTTCATGGCCGTGGGCACCAAGGCCGCCGCGTTCGCCGTGCTGCTGCGCGTGCTGCACACCGGCTTCGGCTCGCCGCAGGACCTGGTGGACCGCTGGCAGCTGGCGCTGTCGATCCTCGCGGCCGTGACGATGGTCGGCGGCAACCTGCTCGCGCTGGTCCAGCAGCGGCTCAAGCGCATGCTCGCCTACTCGAGCGTCGCGCACGCCGGCTACCTGATCCTGGCGCTGCTCGCGCCGCTGCCGATCGGCGCCAAGAACCTGCTGTTCTACCTGTTCGCGTACGGCTTCATGACGCTCGGCGCGTTCGCCGTGGTGTCGCTGTTCCTGCGCGACGAGGACGACGCCGACCACATCGACCAGTTCAACGGCCTGTGGCAGCGCCGCCCGCTGCTGGCGGTCTCGATGGGGATTTTCCTGCTCTCGCTGACCGGCATCCCGCCGATGGGCGGATTCATGGGCAAGTACGTGATCTTCATGGCGGCGCTCGAGGCGGGCCACCCGCTGCTCGCCGCGATCATGGGCGTCGCGGCGGTGATCGGCGCGGCGTACTACCTGCGCGTCATCGTCGCCATGTTCCTGCGCCCCGCCGAGTCGGACGCCGTCGCGATCAAGGTCCCGCTGGGCTCCGTCCTCGTCGTCGGCGGCTCCGTGATCGGCACCCTGCTCCTCGGCATCCTCCCCGACCTCGTGCTCGGCCCGCTGTCCCACGTCTACAAGACGCTGATCCCCCCTCCGTGACGGGAACCCGGCTGTTCTGATCGCAGGGCGACCCGGCGCGGCTCGAGCGCGGCGTCGCGGAGGTCCAGTAGCCGCAGTAGTACGATTCCTAAAATCGTAGTACCGTGTCGCCCGGCCGGCCCCCCCGCCGCGCCGGGAGCCGCCCGTGCTCGCCACTTGCCGTCCCCGTCCGTCTTTCGCTGCCTCGCCGCACGTCGTCGCCCTGGCCGCCGCCCTCCTCCTGCCCGGCGTCGCGCTCGGCCATCCCACCGGCGCCCTCTCCGGGCGGGTCACGGACCCCGCCGGCGCGGGCCTGCCCGGCGCCACCGTGCAGGCCGGCGCGCCCGGCGGCGCGCGGCCGGCGGTCGCGGTCACCGGTCCCGACGGGACGTACCGGCTCAGGAACCTGCCCGCGGGCGTCTACCGGGTCGAGATCCGTCTCGGCGACCTCGCGAGCGCGCTCCTCGAGGACGTCGCCGTGCGCGCCGGCGCGGAGGCCACGCTCGACGCCGTGCTCACGCTCGCCGTCCGCGAGAGCGTCGAGGTGCGCGGGCGCCGCGCGCTGAAGGACCTCGCCGCGGTCGGCGAGTACGGGGGCCACCTCGTGGGCATCGCGGACGCCGCGACGGAGGGAACGGTCGGCGCGGACGCCCTGGCCCGCCGGCCGCTCGCGCGGACGGGCGAACTCGTCGAGGCGGTGCCGGGCGTGATCATCAGCCAGCACAGCGGCGAGGGGAAGGCCAACCAGTACTACCTCCGCGGGTTCAACCTCGATCACGGCACCGACTTCTTCAGCGACGTCGCGGGCGTGCCGGTGAACATGCCGACGCACGCGCACGGGCAGGGCTACGCGGACCTCAGCTTCCTGATCCCCGAGCTGGTGACGAGCGTCCAGTACCGCAAGGGCCCGTACTACGCCGACGAGGGTGACTTCTCCGCGGCCGGCGCGGCGCACGTGAACGTCGCGCGCGCGCTCGACCGCGGCTTCGTGCAGGCCGAGGGGGGCGAGGACGGCTATCGACGCGTCGTGGCCGGCGGCTCGTTCGGTGCGGGGGGCGGCGACGTGCTGCTCGCGGGCGAGCTGTTCCACAACGACGGCCCGTGGGTCCATCCGGACGACTTCCGCAAGGTCGCCGCCCTCGCGAGCTACGGCCGCGGCGACGCGCGCAACGGGTTCCGCGTGCTGTTCATGGGCTACCAGGGGCGCTGGAACTCGACCGACCAGGTGCCGCAGCGCGCGATCGAGGCCGGGACGATCCCGCGCTTCGGCGCGATCGACCCGACGGACGGCGGACGGACGTACCGCTACAGCCTCTCTTCGGAGTGGCAACGCTCGACCGACCGCGCCGTGACACGCGCGAACGGGTACGTGATGTCCTACGGCGTCAACCTGTTCAACAACTTCACGTACGTCCTCGAAGATCCGGAGAACGGCGACCAGTTCCAGCAGGAGGAACGCCGGATCGTCGCCGGCGGCCGGGCGGCGCGGCACTGGCTCACCTCCGCGTTCGGGCGCGAGATGGAGAACGCCGCCGGGGTGCAGTTCCGGCACGACGCCATCGACGGGTTGCGGCTCACGCGGACCCGGGAGCGCCGGGTGCTGTCCACCGTGCGCGACGACGACGTCGCGCAGACGAGCGGCGCGGTGTACGTGCAGAACAGCACCCGCTGGACGGACTGGTTCCGCAGCGTCGCGGGGCTGCGCGCCGACGCCTACCGCTTCGACGTCGCGAGCGACGATGCGCGCAACTCCGGCACCGCGGACGAGGCGCTGCTCAGCCCGAAGCTGGCGCTGGTCTTCGGCCCCTGGGCCCGGACCGAGGTCTACGCCAACGTCGGTTTCGGCTTTCACAGCAACGACGCGCGCGGCGCGACGATCACGGTCTCGCCGGTGGACGGCTCGCCGGCGCAGAAGGTGGACCCGCTCGTGCGCGCGACGGGCGCCGAAGTCGGCGTCCGCACGGCGTCCGCTCGGGGCCTCGAGTCGAGCCTCGCGCTGTGGGGCCTCGACCTCGACTCCGAGTTGCTGTTCGTCGGCGACGCGGGCGAGACGGAGGCGAGCCGCGCCAGCCGCCGCTACGGCGTCGAGTGGACCACGCTCTGGAGCCCCGTCCCCGGGCTCTCCCTCGACGCCAACGTTTCCCTGTCCCACGCGGAGTTCCGCCGCGACGATCCGGCGGGCAACGAGATCCCCGGCGCGCTGGAGAGCATGGTCGCGGCGGGCGTGGCCTGGGAAGGACCGCGCGGGTTCTTCGCCGGCGCACGGCTGCGCTACTTCGGGCCGCGGCCGCTGGTCGAGGATGGCAGCGTCCGCTCGGCGGCGTCCACGCTCGTCAACGCCGTCGTGGGCTGGCAGGTCCACCACCACTGGCGCGTCACGCTCGACGTCGTCAACCTGTTCGGCGCCGAGGACAGCGACATCGACTACTTCTACACGTCGCGCCTGCCGGGGGAGCAGGAGGCGGGGGTGGACGACATCCACACGCACCCCGCGCTGCCGCGCACCCTGCGCCTCGCGCTCCGCCACTCCTTCTGACCACCTGACTTCGGCAGCGCGCCGTCCACGCGGCGGCCGGCGGCGATCGGGATCTGACCGACGCCGTCGATGGGCGCAGGGCGCGCCGGGGCACGTTCGCCGCGGTCCGCCGGGAGCTTTCCGGCAACAGTCCGCGGAGCCCAGCGCCCCTCCCGGCCTGCGACGGCGCAGGCGCCGATCGTAGAATGAGCGCCCCCCGATTCAAGGAATCGACGTGATCCGGTTCCCAGGAAGCCACGCGCGATCGATGTCCACCTCGACCGCGACGGCCGTGCCGCTGGCCGTGGTGCTGGCCTTCACGCTGGCCGGCTGCGCGACGACGACCACGAAGGACGCCACGATGCCCCTCGCCTACCCGGAGACGAACCGCGAGCCGATCGCCGACGTGCTGCACGGCGTGCGGGTCGCCGACCCCTACCGCTGGCTCGAGGACGCCGGGCGGGAGGACGTGCGCGCGTGGATGGACGCGCAGGACCGCGTGGCGCGGACGTACCTGGCGGTCCTGCCCGGCCGCGAGCGCTTCCTGCGGCGGATCACGGAGCTGGCGTACGTCGACGCGGTCGGCGTCCCGGCCCGGCGCGGCACGCGCTACTTCTACGAGCGGCGCCGCAAGGACCTCGAGAAGAACGTCTGGTACTGGCGCGACGGCCTCGGCGGCGACGAGCGGGTGCTGCTCGACCCGAACACGATGAGCGCGGACGGGACGCTGTCGATCGGCGTCGTCGCGCCGTCGCACGACGGCGCGAAGGTCGCCTACACGATCCGCGAGCGGGGCGGCGATGCGGCGACGCTGCACGTCCTCGACGTGGCGAGCGGGACGACCTCGGCCGTGGACGTCATCCCCGGCGCGAAGTACGCCTCGCCGGAGTGGCTCCCGGACGGCTCCGGGTTCTACTACACCCGGCTGCCGCAGGACCCCGCGATCCCCGTGGACCAGCTCCCGGGCCACGCGGAGATCCGTTTCCACCGCCTCGGCGCGCCGCCCGCGGACGACCCGCTGGTGCACGAGCGCACCGGCGACCCGTCGCGGTTCCTCGGCGTCAGCCTCTCGCACGACGGCCGCTGGCTGTTCGCGTACGTGCACCGCGGCTGGTCCGCGGCCGACATCGCGGTGCGCGACCTCGCCGACCCGGCGGGGGCGTTCCGGCCGCTCGTCCGCGGCGAAGACGCGCTGTTCGGCGTGGTCGCGTGGAAGGACACGTTCTTCATCCAGACGAACCTCGGCGCGCCGTTCGGGCGCGTCTACGCCTGCGAGGCGGCGCGCTGCGGCGACCGCTCCGCCTGGCGCGAGATCATCCCCGAGCGCCCCGGCGTGACGATCGAGAGCGTCCAGGTCATCGGCGGGCGGCTCGTCGTGAACTCCTCGCGCGACGTCCACGGCCAGGTCGAGGTCTTCGGCCTCGACGGCACGCCGCAGCGGCGGGTCGCCCTGCCCGGCCTCGGCTCGGTCTCGTCGCTCTCGGGCGAGCCGGACGGGGACGAGGCGTTCTTCTCGTTCGCGTCGTTCAACACGCCGACCGAGGTGCACCGCACGTCGGTGGCCGACGGGGCGTCGGCGCTCTGGGCCCGCGCCGAGATCCCCGTCGATCCCGCGCGGATCGAGGTGAAGCAGGTCTGGTTCACCTCGCCGGACGGCACCCGCGTGCCGATGTTCCTCGTGCACGCGAAGGGCCTCGACCCGCAGGGCGGCGCGCCGACGATCCTCACCGGCTACGGCGGGTTCGCGGCGGGCATGGAGCCCGCGTTCTCGTCCACGGCGGTGGCGTGGGCCGAGGCGGGCGGGGTCTTCGCGGTGGCGAACCTGCGCGGCGGCAACGAGTTCGGCGAGGGCTGGCACCGCGCCGGGATGCGCGAGCAGAAGCAGAACGTCTTCGACGACTTCATCGCGGCGTCGGAGTGGCTGGTGGCCGGCGGCTACACCCGCCCGGGCCGGCTCGCGATCTACGGCGGCAGCAACGGCGGGCTGCTGGTCGGCGCCGCGATGGTCCAGCGGCCCGAGCTGTACCGCGCGGTGCTGTGCGCCGTGCCCCTGCTCGACATGGTGCGGTTCCACCTGTTCGGTTCGGGCCGCACCTGGACCGACGAGTACGGCTCGGCGGAGGACCCCGCGCTGTTCCCGGTGCTGCACGCGTACTCGCCCTACCACCGCGTCGCGGAGAGGACGCGCTACCCCGCGCTGCTGATGCTCTCCGCCGACAACGACGACCGCGTGGACCCGATGCACGCGCGCAAGTTCGTCGCGGCGCTGCAGCACGCGCAGGCGGCGGCCCCGGACGACCGGCCCGCGCTGCTGCGCGTCGAGCGCGACGCGGGGCACGGCGGCGCCGACGTGCGCCGCAAGGCCGTCGAGCAGAGCGCGGACATGCTCGCGTTCGCGCTCCACGAACTGACGCGTTGATGCAGGAGCGGCCCTTGGTCCGGACTCCGGGTCGAACCGTTCCTGCCACTCGACACTGGACCGCCGAGATTACGGGAGGGCGGCCCAAACCCGTCCCTACAGGCCGGGAGGTCGGGCGTGGGTTACATTCTCACGGTCATGGAGAAGACGGCTTCGGAGGGGTTCGGGCTGCCGCGCCTGGGCACCGGCCTGCGCGAGACGATCGCGGCCGGGTACCGGGGCGCCGACCTGCGCGCCGACCTCATGGCCGGCGCGGTCGTGGGCATCGTGGCGCTGCCGCTGTCGATGGCGCTCGCGATCGCGTCGGGCGTCGCGCCCCAGCACGGCCTCTACACCGCGATCATCGCGGGCCTCGTCATCCCGCTGCTCGGCGGCGGCCGCTGGCAGGTGTCCGGGCCGACGGCGGCGTTCGTCGTGGTTCTCGCGCCGATCGCCGCGCAGCACGGCCTCGGCGGCCTGCTCGTCGCGACCATGCTCGCGGGGCTGCTGCTGATCCTGCTCGGGGCGCTGCGCCTCGGCAGCCTGATCGAGTTCGTGCCCTACCCGGTCACGACCGGCTTCACCTCCGGCATCGCGGTCGTGATCGCGATGCTGCAGCTGAAGGACCTGTTCGGGCTGCAGACCGGCGCGCTGCCCGCGCACTTCGTCGAGCGTCTCGCCGCGCTGGCCCGCGCCGTCCCGAGCGCGCGCTGGCAGGACGCCGCGGTCGCGGGGCTCACGCTCGCGATCCTGCTGCTCTGGCCGCGGATCAACCGGCGCATCCCCGCGCCGCTCGTCGCCCTCGCGGTCGGCGGCCTCGCGGCGTGGCTCGCGTCGCGCTACGTCCCGGGCTTCAGCGTCGCGCGCATCCGCGACCGCTTCTCCTACGAGCTGGGCGGCGCGATCCTCCCGGGCATCCCGCAGCTGCCGCCGCTGCCGATCGCGCCCTGGACGCTGCCCGGACCCGGCGGCGCGCCGTTCGTCTTCTCGTTCGACCTCGTGCGTTCGCTCGCGCTGCCCGCCTTCGCGATCGCGGTCCTCGGCGCCATCGAGTCGCTGCTCTCGGCGACCGTCGCGGACGGCATGAAGGCCACGAAGCACGACCCCGACGCCGAGCTCGTCGCGCAGGGGATCGGCAACGTGCTCGCCCCGCTGTTCGGCGGCATCGCGGCGACGGGCGCCATCGCGCGCACCGCGACCAGCATCCGCTCGGGGGCGCGCAGCCCGGTCGCGTCCGCGTTCCACGCGCTCGTCGTGCTCGCCGCCGTGCTCGCGCTCGCGCCGCTGCTCGGCTACCTGCCGATGGCCGCGCTCGCGGCGCTGCTCGTGCTGGTCGCCTGGAACATGTCCGAGGCGCGGCACTTCGTGCGCCTCGTGCGCGAGGCGCCCCGCGCGGACATCGCGGTCCTGCTGACCTGCTTCGGCCTGACCGTCGTCTTCGACATGGTCGTCTCGGTCACGGCCGGCGTGCTGCTGTCCGGCGCGCTGTTCATCAAGCGCATGTCCGACGTGGTCGGCATGCAGCCGGCGACGGTGCACCACCCGGCGCTGCGCGAGCCGCTGCCGAAGTCGGTCGCGCTGTTCGAGATCGCGGGCCCGCTGTTCTTCGGCGCGGCCACCAAGGCCGTGGGCACGCTCGAGACCGTCTCGCCCGGCACGCGCATCGTCGTGATCGATCTGTCGGCCGTGCCGGCGATCGACGCCACCGGGCTGATGCACCTCGAGCACGCGATCGACAAGCTGCGCCGCAAGCACGCCGTCGTGATCCTCGCCGGCCTGCGCCGCCAGCCCGCCCGCGCCCTCGTGCGGGCCGGCTGGCGCCAGCGCCTGCCTCACGTCGGCGTCCACCGATCGATCGAGCGTGGCGTCGCGGCGGCCCGGGAACTCGCCGAGCGGCACCACGCCCGGCATCCCGCCCCTGCGCAGCCGACCTGAAATCACCCTCGTAACACATTGTCGGAAAAGGCACTTGCAAAATCACCCAGCAGGTGGTTGATTTTTAGCCAGTCCATGGCTAAATCTGCGGCGTGATCAGCCGGCATCTCCTCCCGCTCCTCGAGGCCGCCCTGGCGGACACCCCGGCGGTGTTCCTCGCCGGCCCCCGCCAGGTCGGCAAGTCGACGTTGGCGCAGGCCCTCTCCGGGCGGGACGGCCGCCGCTATCTCACCCTCGACGACGTGTCGGTCCTCGCCGCGGCCGGAGCCGACCCGGCGGGCTTCGTCGCGAGCCTCGACGAGCGCGTGGTGCTGGACGAGGTCCAGCGCGCGCCGGGACTGCTTCTGCCGCTGAAGGCCGCCATCGACCGCGAGCGCCGTCCGGGCCGATTCCTGCTCACCGGTTCGGCCGCGGTGCTGGTCCAGCCCACGATCGCCGAGGCGCTCGTCGGCCGCGTCGAGTTGCTGACGCTGTGGCCGTTCTCGCAGGGGGAGCCGCGCGGCGTGCGCGAGCGCTTCGTGGACGCGCTGTTCTCGGACGCGCTCGACGCCGCGGGCGTCCGCGGGATCGAGCGTCGCGAGGTGGCGGAGATCGTCGTGACCGGGGGCTTTCCCGAGATCCACGCGCGCGCGGAGCCGGCGCGCCGCGAGGCCTGGTTCCGCGCCTACGTGTCCACGCTGCTCCAGCGCGACGTGCGCGACCTCGCCGCGATCGACCGCGTCACCGACCTGCCGCGCCTGCTCCGGCTGCTCGTCGAGCGAACGGGGGCGCTCGCGAACGCGGCGGACATGTCGCGCTCCGCCGGGATTCCGCTTTCGACCCTCAACCGCTACCTGACCCTGCTCGAGAGCGTGTTCCTGGTGCGTCGCCTGCCGCCCTGGTCCGGCAACCGGACCGCCCGGCTGGTGAAGACACCGAAGTTCTACCCGGTCGACACGGGCCTCGGCGCGCACCTGCTCGACCTCGACGCGGACGCGCTGACCTCCGCGCCCGAGCGGTTCGGCCCGCTGCTCGAGGCGTTCGTCCTGGGCGAGATCGTCAAGCAGCTCGGCTGGAGCCGGACCGCGGCCGCGCCGCACTTCTACCGCACGCACGCCGGGGACGAGGTGGACCTCGTGCTCGAGGACCGCCGCGGCCGCTGCGTGGCGGTCGAGGTCAAGTCCGCCGCCACGCTCGACCGGGCGGACTTCCGCGGGATCGAGCGCTTCGCCGCCGCGGCCGGGCGGCGGTTCCATCGCGGCGTGGTGCTCTACCTCGGCCGCGAGGCGGTTCCGTTCGGCGAGCGCCGGCACGCGCTTCCGCTCCCCGCGCTCTGGACCCTGCAGCCGATCGAGCCGATCGAGCCGACCGAGAAGAGCGGCTCGAAGCCGTCGAGGTCTCCGGACTAGCGGATCAGAGGACGCCGGTCGGGCAGTCGGCGGCGAGCACGCGGTCGCGCCCCGCCGACTTTGCGGCGTAGAGCGCCATGTCCGCGGCGCGCAGCAGGCGCGCGGGCGAGTTGCCGTGCTCGGGGAACGACGCGACGCCGATCGAGAGCGTCACGGGCGGCAGCTCGCGGCCGGACACGACGATGGTCATCGCTTTCGCGGCGCGGCGGACGTCCTCGGCGCACTCCAGCGCGTCGTCCAGCGCGGCGTCGGGGAGCACGATCACGAACTCCTCGCCGCCGTAGCGGCAGACGAGGTCGGTGCCGCGGAAGCGGTCGCGCAGCAGCTCGCCGAGGGCGCGCAGCACCTGGTCGCCCGCCTCGTGGCCGTGCCGGTCGTTGAAGTTCTTGAAGTGGTCGGCGTCGATCAGCGCGACCGACAGCGTGCGGCCGCGGCGCTGCGCCAGCGCCAGCTCGCGCGGCAGCGCCTCGTCGAGGAAGCGCCGGTTGTGCACGCCCGTCAGCGGGTCGCGCAGCGACTCGCGCCGCAGGCGGTCGCGCAGCTGCAGGTTGGCCAGCGCCAGCGAGACCTGCTCCGCCGCGCCCGCCGCCACCGCGCGCCGCGCCGGGTCGAGCGTGGCCGGGTCGGGCGCCGCGATGTGGATCACGCCGAAGGCCTTGCTCTGGACCTGCAGCGGCAGGCAGACGTAGGCCGCCGGCAGCTCGCCCGTGACGTGCGCGCACGACGGCGCGGTGCCGTCGCCGGGCCACGCGTGCTCGGACGAGCGGCGCAGGCCCCAGCAGTCGTCGAACGAGAACGCGCGGAGCACGCCGGGCGCGCCCCAGCGGCCGACGGTCTCCAGCGTGTCGGGCGCGGGCGCCGCCACCGACACGGAGCCGGACGATCCGGGGAACAGTTCCTCGAGCACGTGGACCGCGTAGGCGTGCGCCTCCTCGACCGTCTTGCAGGCCTGGAGGTAGTGGCTCATGTTCGCGAGCGCCTCGATGTCGTGCAGGCGGCGCTGGTTCAGCGCGACCGCGCGGCGGCGGACGCCGATCTCGCGCAGCAGCACGGTGAACGAGATGCCGGCGAGCGCGAGCGACAGCCCGCCCGCCAGCGGCGCGACCAGCAGCGCGCGGCGGGCGGTCGCGCGCATGGTCGCGTCGCGCGCGGCCAGCACGTCCTTCTGCTGGTGGATCATCGCGGCGGCGGTCTCGCGGATGTCACGCAGCGACGTGCCGGGGAAGCGGTCCCCCTGCACGAGGCTGCGCACCGCGGCGCCGTCGGTCGAGTCGCGGACCTGCACGATGTTGCGCGCCAGCGCGATGCGGGTCCGCGCCATGGTCACGAGCCGGTCGAGGAGCGCCACCTGCGCGGGCTGGTCCTCGAGCTGCGCGCGCAGCAGCGCGGCCTCCTCGGGGAGCCGCTTCAGCGCGTCCTCGTACGGGATCAGCGCGTCGCGCGCGCCGGTCACCGCGTAGCTGCGGGACCCGGCCTCGACGTCGGCGATCAGCGCCAGGAGCGTCTCGAGCCGGGCGATCGCGTCGTGCGTCCGGTTGAGGTCCTCGGCGTCGAGCACCAGCTCGCGCGTGGAGACCGTGGACACGCCGATCACCCCGCCGACGAGGACGAGGGCGGCGAAGAGGTAGACGGCGGCGCGGGCGCGGGCGGATCGGAGCATGGACCTGCCACGAACATAGGTCCCGCGGCGCGGAGGATCACGAACAGGGGCGGCGGCCGCGGTCGTGGCCGGTTCGATAACACCGCCGTAGACTGAGGTATGTCCGACACGCACAAAGACGAACTGATCCGGGTGGTTGCGGAAGACGGCGGCGCCCGCGCGATCGTGGCCCGCACGACGACGGCGGTCGAGGAGCTGCGGTCGATCCACGACACGTCGCCGGCGATGACCGCGGCCCTCGGCCGGGTCGCCACCGGCGCCCTGCTGATGGCCGCGTCGCTCGAGAAGCTCACGGCGCGCGAGCCGGTCCTCACCGTCGAGGTCGAGGGGAACGGCCCGGCCGGCAAGATCCTGGCGACGGCGTCGCCCGCGGGCTGGGTCCGCGGGCTGGCCCGCAACCCCTCCGCCAACAGGCCGGTCCGCGGGGACGGCAAGCTCGACGTCTCGGGCGTGGTCGGGACCGCGGGCACCCTGTCCGTGGCCCGCGACCTCGGGTTCGGGCAGCCGTACCGAGGCGTCGTGCCGCTGGTCTCGGGGGAGATCGCGATCGACCTCGCGACCTACCTGCGGGAGTCCGAGCAGCTCCCCTCCGCCGTCGCGCTGGGCGTGATGGTCGTGCCGGAGGGGCGGGTCAGCCACGCCGGGGGCCTGCTCGTGCAGCTGATGCCGGGGATGCCCGAGGAGCGGGCGATCGCCCTCGAAGACCGCCTGCGCGACCTCGGCGAGGTCTCGGCGCAGCTCCGGTCCGGCAACGGCCCGCTGGAATGGCTGGGACGGATCTTCCCCGGCGGCTACGAGATCGCGGAGCGGCGGCCCGTCGAGTTCCGCTGCGGCTGCTCGCTCGACCGGGTCGAGCGCGCGCTCAAGCTGCTCGGCGCGGGCGAAATCCGTCATCTTCTCGACGAGGCGTCGCGACGGCCGGCCGAGGTGGTCTGCGAGTTCTGCAAGACCCGGTACCACCTGCCGCAGTCCGAGCTGGCGCGACTGCTGCTGGAGCTGGGCGGCGGGACGGACCAGCCCTCCTGAGGCGGTCGTTCGGTCGCCCTACCGGATGACCGCGTGCCGGGCAAGGAGGGCCGCCTACAGGAAATCCTGTAGACCGCTTTTGCGTCGCCGCCTTCCGCGGAGTTAGGATTCCCGTGTCTTCCCCCTCCCCCCGCCCCGGTTTAGGATGTGTCCATGGCGAGTAAAGGGTTCAATTCGTTCCAGATCGCCCAGCAGCAGTTCGATCACGTCGCGGAACACCTCGGGCTCGATCAGCCGACCCGCGAGCTGCTCCGCAACCCGCTGCGCGAATACCACTTCGCGATCCCGGTCCGCATGGACGACGGGACGGTGCAGGTCTTCCGCGGCTTCCGCGTGCAGCACAACGACTCGCGCGGGCCGTGCAAGGGCGGCATCCGCTTCCACCCGCAGGAGACCGTGGACACGGTCCGCGCGCTCGCGATGTGGATGACCTGGAAGTGCGCCGTCGTGGACATCCCGCTCGGCGGCGGCAAGGGCGGCGTGATCTGCGACCCGCACAACCTCTCGGCGCGCGAGCAGGAGGCGATCTGCCGCGGCTGGGTGCGCCAGGTCGCGAAGAACGTCGGGCCGCTGTCGGACGTGCCGGCGCCGGACGTGATGACGAACGCGCAGCACATGCTCTGGATGCTCGACGAGTTCGAGGTCCTCACCGGCGGCCACTTCCCGGGCTTCATCACGGGCAAGCCGGTCGGCATGGGCGGCTCCCTCGGGCGCACCGAGGCGACGGGCTACGGCGTCGTCTTCACGATCCGCGAGGCCCTGAAGGAGATGGGCATCCGGCCGGACCAGACCGAGGCCAGCGTGCAGGGCTTCGGCAACGTCTCGCAGTACGCGATCGACCTCTACACCCAGCTCGGCGGCCGCGTCGTCGCGGTGGCCTGCTGGAACCAGGCCGACCAGACCGCGTACACGTACAAGAAGGCCGGCGGCATCAAGCTGCAGGAGCTGCTCGGGATCACCGACCGCTTCGGCGGCATCCACAAGGAGAAGGCGCAGGGGCTCGGCTACGAGGTCCTGCCCGGCGACGCGTGGCTCGAGCAGGACGTCGAGATCCTGATCCCGGCGGCGCTCGAGAACCAGATCACCGGCGAGAACGCGCACCGGATGGGCAAGCGCGTGCGGCTGATCGCCGAGGGCGCGAACGGCCCGACGACGCTCGAGGCCGACGCGATGATCAAGGAGCGCGGGATCTTCCTGATTCCCGACTTCCTGGCCAACGCCGGCGGCGTCACCTGCAGCTACTTCGAGCAGGTGCAGAGCAACATGAACCACTACTGGGAGAAGGACGAGGTCCTGGGCAAGCTCGATCTCAAGATGACCTCGGCCTACCACGCCGTGTCCGACCTCGCGAGGAAGCAGAAGCTCTACATGCGCGACGCGGCGTACGTGATCGCCATCAGCCGCGTGGCGCAGGCCTGCCGCGACCGCGGCTGGATCTGAGCCTGAACTGACACTCTGTGGGGGTGGGGCTGTGCCCCACCCGGCTGTGCCCCACCCGGGTCGTGCGCAGCACGGCCGGCTGTCCTCGCGCTTCGCGCGAGCCGGGTGGGGCAGAGCCCCACCCCCACGACAACGTCCCAACCGGGGGTCGCATGTCCGCGGATGTCCCCCTCTTCGACCGCAGCTTCGGTGCCGACGCCCCCCGCCTGAGCCGCATCGGCCGCGGCGAACTCGGCGGCAAGGCGTCGGGACTCGTCGCGCTCGCGCGCATCCTCGAGGAGGAGTTCACCGGGCGGGAGCTCCCGGGGCGGGACCTCTCGGGGATCGAGGTCGCGATCCCGCGCCTGGTGGTGCTCGCGACCGGGATGTTCGACGAGTTCGTGGCGCGCAACCGGCTGCACGAGCTGCCGCTCGACGAGCTCTCCGACGAGCGGATCGCGGACGCGTTTCAGCACGGCGACCTCCCCGTCGAGATGACCGGGGACCTGCGCGCGATCGTCGAGCAGATCAAGACGCCGCTCGCGGTGCGCTCGTCGAGCCTGCTCGAGGACGCGCTCGAGCAGCCGTTCGCCGGCGTGTACGGCACCAAGATGACGCCCAACAACGAGCACGAGCCCGACGCGCGCTTCCGGCGCCTCGTCGAGGCGATCAAGTTCGTCTGGGCCTCGACCTGGTTCCGCGGCGCGCGGGACTACCGCCGCGCCGCCGGGCGCACGACGGCCGACGAGAAGATGGCCGTGATCGTGCAGGACGTCTGCGGCTTCCGGCACGGCGATCGGTTCTACCCCGACGTGTCGGGCGTCGCGCGCTCGTACAACTTCTACCCCGCCTCGGGCGCGCGGCCCGAGGACGGCGTCGTCAGCCTCGCGCTCGGGCTCGGCAAGACGATCGTGGACGGCGGCATGGCGTGGTCGTACAGCCCCGCGCAGCCGGCGCGCACGCCGCCGTTCGGCTCGGTGCAGGAGCTGATCGCCGGCACCCAGAACCGCTTCTACGCCGTCAACATGGGCAAGGTCGTCTACTACGACCCGGTCAACGAGGTCGAGTTCCTCGTCCACGCGGACCTCCAGCAGGCCGAGGAGGACGGGACGCTGCGCTACGTCGCGTCCACGTACGACGGCGGGCGGGACCGGCTCGTCCCGGGCGTCGGCGCGCGCGGGCCGCGCGTCCTCAACTTCGCGCCGCTGCTCGTGCTGCGGGAGTTCCCGCTGAACGACGCCGTGCGGGCGCTGCTCGCGGCCGGCGAGGCCGCGGCCGGCGCGAAGGTCGAAATCGAGTTCGCGGCGGCCATCGAGCGCCTGCCCGCCGGCGACCGGCGCGTCCGGATCGGCTTCCTGCAGGTCCGCCCGCTGGCGGTCTCGAACGAGATGGTGGACATCGGGACCGCCGAGCTGCACGGGCCCGGGGCGCTGGTCGCGTCCACGCGCGCGATGGGGAACGGCGAGCGGGACGACCTCCAGGACGTCGTCTACGTGAAGCGCGCGGGCTTCGACCCGCTCGTCACGCCGGAGATCGCGAAGGAGCTGGACGCCGTGAACCGGGCGCTCGTCGACGCGGGCCGGACCTATGTCCTCGTGGGCTTCGGCCGCTGGGGCAGCTCGCACCCGTCGCTCGGCATCCCGGTGTGGTGGAGCCAGATCAGCAACGCCCGCGCGATCGTCGAGGCGACCCTGCCGGGGATGGACGTCGAGCCGAGCCAGGGGTCGCACTTCTTCCACAACCTGTCGGCCTTCCGGGTCGCGTACTTCATGGTCCGGCACGACGAGGCCGGCGCGATCGACTGGGACGCGCTGGACGCGCTGCCGGCCGCCGCGGAGACGCCTCACGTGCGGCACGTGCGGCTCCCCGCGCCGCTGTGCGTCCGCGTCGACGGCCGCACCGGCCGCGGCGTTATCCTACGGGCCTGACAACGCCGTTCCCGTGGGGTCGCGGCCTCCCGCCTCGTGATGATGTGGGGGCGAGGCTTCGCCCCGCCCGGGCGGGGCACAGCCCCGCCCCCACAGACAGGGCCGCGGGGCCCGGGCGGGGCACAGCCCCGCCCCCACAGACAGGGTCGCGGCCATCCGGGATTTGCGACGCCAGAGGACGCGAGGCGAGATGAAATCCGAAGAGACCCAGGTCGCACGCATCCTCCGCGCTCTGCAGGAGCGCGCGAAGGAGCTCAACTGCCTGTACCGGGTGGACGAACTGCTCAAGTCCGGCCTGCCGCTCGCCGAGATCTTCACGCGGATCGTGCGCATCCTGCCGCAGGGCTGGCAGTACCCGTCCGTCGCGCAGGCCCGGATCGTGTTCGACGCCGAGACGATCCAGGCGCCGGAGTTCGAGCCGTCCCCCTGGACGCAGAGCGCGTACATCGTCGTCCAGGGCCAGCCGCTCGGCACCGTCGAGGTCTCCTACCGCCAGCAGATGCCCCGCTCCGACGAGGGGCCGTTCCTGAAGGAAGAGCGGAAGCTGATCGACAGCGTCGCCGAGCGGATCGCGGGCGTCGTGATGGAGCGGCGCCTCAAGTCCGCGTTCGAGGGCTGGCAGGCCGCGCTCGCCGGCAGCCCGGTCACGGAGCGCCGCGAGTGGTGGGTGGTGCTGGAGTTCCTGAAGGGGACGGACCCCGCGCTGCTCTCGCGCATCTCGCGCAAGATGATCAACCACCTCAGCTGGTCGGGCGTCGAGGCGGCGCGCGACCTCCTGCGGCGCTACGGCGGCAACGAGGCGGAGGAGGGGCAAGAGCCGGGCGCCGACAACCGGCCCGCGCGCCGCGGGCCGCTCGACGGCTTCGACCTGACCGAGTCCGCGTTCCGCATCGCGGGCCAGCACCTCGGCGAGGGGGAGATCCTCGCCTGCCTGACGAAGTGGATCAAGGAGGAGAAGTCGAGCTTCCTCGTCCGCGCGCTCGAGAAGCAGGACACGCCGCTCGGCGAGATCGTCGAGGCCGTCGAGCGCTACCGGCACGCCGCCGTGGACGAGGCCGAGCTGTCGCCCGCGATCCAGAAGGGGCTGCGCGTCTCGCTGATCCGGCGCTTCTTCTCGGAGCACCTCGACTTCATCAACGTCGCCAAGCAGTTCATCGAGGTGCGCGACTTCTACGGGATCCTGCCGAACATCGTGCTGCCCCCGCGCTGCCACGGGAAGCTGGGCGGCAAGGGCGCCGGCCTGTTCCTCGCCGAGAAGATCGTCTCGAAGTCGTCCAGCGGCGACGACCTGCTCGCGTCGGTCAAGACGCCGCGCACGTGGTACATCCCGTCCGACGGGATCATCAGCTTCATCCACTACAACAACCTCGAGGACGTGCTCAACCGGAAGTACATGGAGATCGACCAGATCCGGTCGGAGTATCCGCACCTCGTCCAGCTGTTCAAGAGCTCGTCCTTCCCGCCGGCGATCTCGAAGGGCATCGCACAGGCGCTCGACGACTTCGGCACGCACCCGCTGATCGTGCGCAGCTCGAGCCTGCTCGAGGACCGCTCGGGGTCGGCGTTCTCGGGCAAGTACAAGAGCCTCTTCCTCGCCAACCAGGGGCCCCGGCCGAAGCGCCTCGAGGCGCTGATGGACGCGATCGCAGAGGTCTACGCGTCGATCTTCGGGCCGGACCCGACCGAGTACCGCGCCGAGCGCGGGCTGCTCGACGTGCACGAGGAGATGGGGATCCTGATCCAGGAGGTCGTCGGCAAGCGGGTCGGAAAGTACTTCCTCCCGGCGGCCTCGGGCGTGGCGTTCAGCAACAACGAGTTCCGCTGGTCGGCGCGCATCAAGCGCTCGGACGGGCTGATCCGGCTCGTGCCGGGCCTCGGCACCCGCGCGGTGGACCGCGTCGCCGACGACTACCCCGTCCTGATCGCCCCGGGACAGCCGGGGTTGCGCGTCAACATCGGCGTGGACGAGGTGCTGAAGTACTCGCCCAAGAAGGTCGACGTCATCAACCTCGAGACCAACTCGTTTGAAACGATCGAGGTCGACGACCTGCTGCGCGAGGTCGGCGCCGAGTACCCGCAGGTCCGGCACCTGCTGTCGGTGGTCGAGACCGACCACGTGCGGCAGCCGGGGGGCCTCGGCCCCGACTTCGAGAAGGACACGCTCGTCTTCACGTTCGACGGCCTGATCCGCAACACGCCGTTCGTCTCGCGCGTGCGGGACCTGCTGAACCTGCTGCGCGACCGCATGGGCGCGCCGGTGGACATCGAGTTCGCGTGGGACGGGACGGACTTCTACCTCCTGCAGTGCCGGCCCCAGAGCTCGGGCGCCGACACGGCGGGCGCGGCGATCCCGCAGGACCTCCCGCAGGAGAAGATCCTCTTCAACGCGTCGCGCTACGTCTCGAACGGCCGCGTCCCGGACATCACCCACGTGGTCTACGTGGACCCCGAGGGCTACGCGCAGCTGCCGGACGCCGCCGCGATGCGGGACGTCGGGCGCGCGGTCGGGCGGCTGAACAAGCTGCTGCCCAAGCGCCAGTTCCTGCTGATCGGCCCCGGACGCTGGGGCAGCCGCGGCGACATCAAGCTCGGCGTCCCCGTCACGTACTCCGAGATCAACAACACGGCCGTGCTGATCGAGGTCGCGCGCAAGCGCGGCAACTACCTGCCGGACCTCTCGTTCGGGACGCACTTCTTCCAGGACCTCGTCGAGGCCCAGATCCGCTACCTGCCGCTGTACCCGGACGAGCCGGGCGCGATCTTCAACGAGCTGTTCTTCCGGCGCGGCCGGAACATCCTCGGCGACCTCTGCCCCGGGTTCGACCACGTCGCGCACGTGCTGCGGGTCGTCGACGTGACGCGCGAGACCGGCAACCAGGTCGTGCGCGTGCTGATGAACGCCGACCTCGACCAGGCGGTCGCGTTCCTCACGTCGTCGCGCGCGGCGGTGCCGGCCACGGCCGAGGTCCCGATGGAGCCGACGCTCGAGCGGCCCGGGGACGAGCACTGGCGCTGGCGGATGCGCATGGCGCAGCGGATCGCGGAGCAGATGGAGCGCGGCCGCTACGGCGTCGTCGGAGTCTACCTGTTCGGCAGCACCAAGAACGCGACGGCGGGGCCGGGCAGCGACATCGACCTCCTGATCCACACCCGCGGCGACGACGCGCAGACCGAGTCGCTGCGGCTGTGGCTGAACGGCTGGAGCCAGGCGCTGTCGGAGATCAACTTCCTGCGCACGGGGTACAAGACCGACGGGCTGCTCGACGTCCACTTCGTGACCGACCGCGACATCGAGCGCAAGGACAGCTTCGCCTCCAAGATCGACGCGATCACCGACGCCGCCCGCCCCCTGTAGTGTGTGGGGGTGGGGCTTCGCCCCACCCGTGTGGGGGCCGGGCTATGCCCGGCCCCTGTGGGGGGCCCGCTATGCCGGTGTGGGGGCCGGGCTATGCCCGGCCCGGCCCGCGCGAAGCGCGGGTACGTGGCGGCGCCAGGATGGCCGGGACGAAACCAAGGCGCCTCGACGGGGACATCGCGCGGCGCACGAAGCGGGGCCTCTACGACGACAGAACGCGGACCCGTGTCGACACGACCCCGCGCTTTGTCCGGCGTCGCCGACGCGACCCCCCGAAATGTCGCGACATCGTCCGTTCAGGCCGGACTTGCCCCCACGTGACCCGGATGGGCGTCAAAAGGCCTTCGGGCACCCTCTACGCGACACTTGAGGGGGTCGTGTCCCCACGCCGCGACATTCCTCCGGGTCGCGTCGACACGATCCCCGGAAATGTCGCACCGCGGCCTTGGCCGACGCGTACACGACCGCCCAAGTGAGCTGGTGAACAGTCCGGGCTAGCGGGCGAACGACGCGAGCGCCTCTCCGGTCAGGCGGTTGATGCGCCACTCTTCCATCTCGACCGCGCCGATGCTGCGGTAGAACTCGCGCGCCGGGTTCCACGTCAGCACCGCCCAGTCCACGCGCGGGCAGCCGCGCTCGACGGCGATGCGCGCGACCTCCTTCAGCAGCGCGAGCCCGATCCCCTGCTTGCGGAAGCGCTCCGGAACGAACAGGTCCTCGAGGTACAGGCCCGGCCGCCCCTCCCAGCTGGAGTAGTTGCGGAAGAACATCGCGAAGCCGCGAGGGTCGCCGTCCTGCTCCGCGACGATGACCTCGAAGACCTTCTCCGGGCCGAAGCCCCAGCGGCGCACGTCCTCGACGGTGACCTTCAGCGCGCCCGGCGGCGCCTTCTCGAACTCGCCCAGCTCACGGATGAAGCGGACGATCAGCGCGGCATCCTCGATGGTGGCGGGACGGATCGTGATCACGGGGCCTCCGGTAGAGGGTCTTTGCGCGCATCGTATCCCGGAACATCGTGATCACGGGGCCTCCGGTAGAGGGTCTTTGCGCGCATCGTATCCCGGAACCGGAACGGCGGACGGCACGCGGTGGCTCGCATTGCGGAGAGGCGTGACCTCTTCCTGCGCGTGGTATACGATCCACGAGCCAAGCCGATCGGGGTTGTGACCGTGTCTTTCGACCGGCGCACGAGGCTGGGATGAAGATCCGCTACGACGAGCAGGTGGACGCGCTTTACATCCGGCTGGTGGACGATGCGGCGATCGCCGAGTCGGAGGAGGTCCGCCCCGGCATCGTCCTGGACCTCGACGACGCGAACGAGGTGGTCGGAATCGAGGTCCTCAAGGTCTCCCGGCGGGTTCCCGCGGACGAGCTGAAGAAGGTCCGATCCGGGATGTAGTGTCGCTCGTCCGTCGAGCATGGCCTCGCCGTTCGAGTCGGACGCCAACTCACGCGTCGAGCAGCCGGCGCAGGGTGTCCACGAGAGCCCGCGGCGCGAACGGCTTCTGCAAAAATGCCGTGCCGTCGCCCTGCGCCGCGGCGATGCCCGTGCCGGCGTGCGCCGAGAGGAAGACGACCTTGAGGCCGGGGCGGGAGGCGCGGAGCTGCGCGGCGAGGTCGGGGCCCGTCACGTGCGGCATCGCGACGTCGGTCACGAGCGCGTGCAGCGCGCCGTCGATGCGCGGCGCCACGTCGAGCGCCGAGCGGCCGTCGGACGACGCGAACACGCGGAAGCCGGCCTCCTCGAGGCAGCGCACGACGAGGTTGCGCACGAGCGGCTCGTCCTCGGCCACGAGCACGCTCTCGCCGGCGCGCGCCGCGGCGACCGGCGCGGGAGCGGGACGCGCGACGGCGGCCCCGGCCGGCGTCCTGGCCACGGGGAACAGCACGTCGAAGCGGGTGCCCGCGCCGGGCTCGCTCGTCACGCGGATCTCGCCGCCGCTCTGCGTCACGATCCCGTAGACCGTCGCCAGCCCGAGCCCCGTCCCCTTGCCCAGCCCCTTCGTCGTGAAGAACGGCTCGAAGACGCGCGACAGCGTGAGCGCGTCCATCCCCTTCCCGGTGTCGATCACCGACAGGCTCGCCCAGTGCCCCGGCGCGACCCCGACCAGCCGTCCCGTGCCGGCCTCCGCCAGCGCGACGTGCTCGAGCCGGAACACGAGCCGTCCCCCGTCGGGCATGGCATCGCGGGCGTTGACCGCGAGGTTGAGGATCACCTGCTCGACCTGGTGCCGGTCCACGCGCACCGGCGGCAGCCCGTCCGCGCCCTCGACGGCGACCTCGATCTTCTCGCCGATCACGCGGGCCAGCAGCTTGACCGTCTTCGCGACCACCTGGTTCAGGTCCACCAGCTCGGCCTGGAGGACGCTGCGCCGGCTGAACGACAGCAGCTGGCGCGTGAGCGCGGCCGCGTGCTCGCCCGCGCCGCGGATCGCCTCGACGCTCTCGTACAGCGGGCTGTCGTCGGTGAGGCCGTCGAGCATCAGCTCGGCGTGGCCGCGGATCACCGCGAGCATGTTGTTGAAGTCGTGCGCGATGCCGCTCGCGAGGCTGCCGACGGCCTCGAGCTTGGCCGTCTGCTTCATCTGCTCCTCGAGCCGGGCGCGCTCGGTGACGTCGCGCTCGAGCGCGACGAAGTGCGTGATGCGGCCCGCGTCGTCGCGCACCGGCGCGACGTTCAGGTGCACGAGGTACGGCGTCTTGTCCTTGCGGTAGTTCAGCAGCTCGCCCGACCACGAGCGCCCCTCGGTCAGCGCCGCGCGCATCCGCTCGAGCTGCACGCGGTCCGTCGCGAGGCCCTGCAGCATGCGCGGCGAGTGCCCCAGCAGCTCGGGCTCGTCGTATCCGGTGAGGCGCTGGAACGCGGGGTTCGCGAAGACGATCGTCGGCCCGGGGGCGTCGAGGTCCGCGGTCGTGATCAGCACGCCGTCGTTGGCCTGGAAGACGGCCGAGTGGAGCAGCCGCAGTGCCTCCTCGGCCGCGGCGCCGCGCCGCTCGCGCTCGAGCGCCTCGAGCGTGCGCGTGACCACCGCGGGCAGCAGGTCGAGGAGCGAGGTGTCCTTGCGCAGGTAGTCGCGCGCGCCGCGTTTCATCATCTCGACGGCGATCCGCTCGTCGCCGAACCCCGTGATCACGATGAACGGGACCTCGCGCCCGCGGGCCTGCAGGGCGGCGATCAGCTCGTCGGCCTGCATGTCGGGCAGCTTGAAGTCCACCAGCACCAGCGCCGGCTGGTGGGTCTCCAGCCAGTCGAGGGCGGCGCGCCCGCTGGTGGCGCCCGCGGTGCGCAGTCCCGCGGCGCGCAGCCGCAGGTCGATCAGGCGGAGCAGCCCCGGGTCGTCGTCGACCGCGAGGACGAGGGGCGTCTGCTCGGCGACACTCGGGCCGGGATCCGCCGATCCTGGGGCCGGGAAGCGGTCGATCATGTCTTCGGGCTCGCGTGGGGAAGGGGAGTCGGTCAGCGGATCGCGGGGACCTGCACGATCAGCAGGAAGAGGCCGACCTGCCGCAGCACGTCCACGAACGCCTCGTAGTCGATCGGCTTGGTGATGTAGTGGCTGCAGCCCAGCGCGTGGCAGCGCTCGATCTCGCGCGGGTCGTCCGTCGTGGTCAGCATGATGACCGGCACCTTGCGCAGCTCCTCGTCCTGCTTCATCCGGGACAGCACCTCGACGCCGTCCACCTTGGGCATCCGGATGTCGAGCAGCAGCAGGAACGGCGTGTCCGGGTCGCGCGCGCCCGTGAAGAAGAAGTCGAGCACCGCCTGGCCGTCGCCGAAGCGGCGGAGCTCGTTCTGGATCCCGGCGCGGCGCAGGTTGCGCTCGATCAGGGCGGCGTGCCCGGGATCGTCCTCGCCGATCACGATGACCACGTCGTTGCGCATGTTCGCTCCGTTCAGGGCGCGGGGAGGGTCACGACGAACGTGCTCCCGCTGCCGGGCTCCGATTCGACGCGGATCGCGCCCTCGTGGCGTTCGAGGATCCGCTGCGCGATGGTGAGGCCGAGCCCCTCGCCGTCCCCCCGCGTCGCGTCCAGGCGGTGGAAGATCTCGAAGACGCGCGCCTGGTGCGCGGGGGCGATCCCGATCCCATTGTCCTTGATCCTGTAGACGACGGAAGACCCCGCCTTCTCGCCACTGACGGCGATCTCCGGCGGGCGGGAGGGGTCCGCGTACTTCAGGGCGTTGTCGAGCAGGTTCGAGAAGACCTGGCCGACCTGCGTCGCGTCCCCGCGGCAGGGCGGCAGCTCCTCGACCGTCAGCCGGGCCCCCGCCTGCTGCAGCTGGAACTCCACGGAGGCGGCGACCTGGCGGACCAGCGCGTTCATGTCCAACGGCTCGATCCGCAGCGCCGCCCGCCCGAGGCGCGACAGCCGGAGCAGGCCGGACAGCAGCCCGTCCATCTTGGTCGCGCTGCCGAGCACGAAGTGCAGCGCCTCCGGGATCTCCGCGTCGAGGATCCGCCGCAGCTCGGCATCTTCTTCCGCCGTCCGCACCGTCGCCGTCTGACCCGTCGCCGCAGGCGCCGGCGCGGGAGGCAGGCACAGCTCGCGCAGCCGGTCGCACGAGCGCTGCAGCTCGCGGCCGAAGCCCTGGATGTTCACCAGCGGCGAGCGCAGGTCGTGCGACGCGACGTAGACCACGTTCTGCAGCTCGCGGTTGCGCTCCTCGAGCGCGCGGTTCGAGCGCGTCAGGGCGGCCGCGGCCTCCTTGCGGTCGGTCACGTCGCGGATCATCCCGGCGAAGGAGACCTCCCCGCCGCGGCCGATGCCGCGGCTGCCGCCGCCGCTGTGGAACTCGCTGACCGAGAGGTCCATCGGGAAGGTCGACCCGTCCTTGCGCAGCCCCGTCACCTCGCGCCCGATGCCGATGATGCGGCGCTCGCCGGTCGCGAGGTAGCGCGCGAGGTACCCGTCGTGCGCCTCACGGTCGGGCGAGGGCATCAGGATGGACACGTTGCGCCCGACCAGTTCGTCGCGGCGCCAGCCGAACAGCCGTTCCGTCGCGCCGTTGCAGGCGGTGACGACGCCGCGCGCGTCGATCAGCACGATCGCGTCCACCGCCGTGTCGAACACGGCCCGCAGGCGCTGCGCGCTCTCCTGCGCGGCGGCGCTGGCCCGGTGGTTCGCGATCCCGAGCCCCGCGGTCACCCAGACGATCGCGATCGACAGCACGCGGTTGGGGATGGTGATCGTCAACGGGGCGCCCCCGATCGCCGCGACGAACCCGGCGACGATCAGGGCCGTCGCGACGCCGGCGACGAGCGGGATCTCGTAGCGCCGGTGGAAGGTCCAGGCGAGCAGGACGACGACCGCGTACGCCATGCCCCAGGCGATCCCGGGGCGTGTGAAGAGGTCCGCGGCGAAGACCGCGACGAGCAGGACGACCGCGCCGCCCAGCGCATCGCGCCTAGGCATGTCGTCCGGGCTGCTCCAGCACGTGGCCCTGCCGCCGGTCGGCGCGCAGCAGGAGCAGCGCCAGCACCAGACCCACCACGCCGAGCGCGCCGAACATCGTCATGCTCGCCGTGTAGTCGCCGGTCGCGACGCGCAGCCTGCCGTTCGCCAGCGGGAAGAGCGCGAGCCCGATGTTCTGGATCATCGTCATCACGCCGAACGCCGTGCCCACCCGCTGCTTGTCGACGACCAGCGGTACCGAAGGCCACATCGCGGCCGGGACCAGCACGAACGCGGCGCCCAGCGCCATCATCGGCCACCGCGGAGGCAGCGTCGTGTAGCCCATCACCAGGTGCGCGGGGATCATCAGGAGAGCGCCCACGACCATCAACGTCGCGCGCCGGCCGATCCGGTCGACGAGGTGCCCCGCGAACGGCGCGCACACCATCGAGGCGAAGATCACGATCGAGCTCGTCCCCGGCGCGGTCGAGAACATGTGCAGGAAGTCGTTGAACACGGCGCGCAGGAAGCTCCCGCCGGCGTCGGCCGTCAGCGGCAGGCCCCACTTCTGGTTGAAGAAGTCGGTCGAGAGGCTGGTGAACGGGAACACGGCCGAGTAGAACGTCACGCAGAGCAGGACGATCAGCCAGTACGACGCCGGGAACTTGCGCAGGTCCGCGAGCACGATCTTGTCGCTGGCCGCGTCCTCGAGCTGACGACCACGCGACCCGTAGCGGTCGAGGAAGAAGTAGACGACGTTCGCGCCGAGGCTGGCGATGCACAGCACGGCGGCGACCCAGAGCGCGGCCTGCCAGCCGAACCGCGCGTCGACGAGGGCGGCGGTGTTGAACGTGAAGAGCGTGCCGAGCCGGGACAGGGTCAGCGTCACCCCGAAGGAGAGGGCGAGCCACGAGCCGGTGAACCAGCGCGCCAGGATCGCGCTCTGGGCGACGGCCAGCGACTCGGAGCCGGCGCCGAAGAGGAAGCGGCCGAGCAGCGCCACGGGCAGGCTGGGCGAGAACGCGACGATGACGGTGCCGACGACGATCAGCCCCGAGAAGATCAGGCTCGCCCGGCGGGTGCCGATCCGGTCGGTGAGCACCCCCGCGAGGCCGACCGAGAGGATCGCCGCGATGCTGTACGACGTGAACAGCAGCCCGATCCCGCCCTGGTCGGTCTGCCACGCCGCGATCAGCTTCGGGCCGATCGCGCTGACGGTGTCGTAGGCGAAGTAGCTGCCGTACATCAAGAGCCCGACGCAGAGCAGGAGGACGACACGAAAAACCTTCGTGTCAGCGGGTCGGGCCGTCGAGGTGGACATCAAGTCTCCGGGCGCGGGGATATGTACCGAAGGGTGGAGGGGGATTATACGGGGAGGAGCCGCCGGTCCGCGCGTTCCGGGACTTCGGGATCGAAGGTGACGAGCGCGAGCTCGGGCCCGTCGTGCGCGGCGGACAGGCACGTGGTCCGGCCCAGCCGGTCCCGCCAGAGCCCCGTCACGCGCGGCGACTCGTGGATATGCCCGTGCAGCGAGACCCGCGGGCCGCGGGACTCGAGAAAGCGCCGGATCGCGATGCTGCCCACGTGCGGGTCCTGGACCAGCCCCTCGGCCAGCCGCGGCCGGCCCAGCCGGTCCAGCGCCGTCCGGTGCGGCGGACCGTGAAAGAGCCAGATCGCGCGGGACTGGTCCCTGTCCGCGGCCAGCGCCGCGAGGTCCGCCGCGATCGTGCCGTAGCGGACGTCGGACGGGGAGGCCGGCACCGTCCGGGTCCCCTCCTCGGGCGAGAGGCAGCCGCCGTCGAGGAAGCGGGAGACGTCCCAGCGCTCCCAGTCCTTGAGGCCGAACGGCGTCGGCGGGACGCAGGCGTAGCCGTAGACGTCGTACGGGCCGAGCGCGGCCCGGCGGCCGTGGACGTACTCGAGCAGGCCCTCGGCCTCGGCGTCCTGGAAGTCCCGCTCGAGGACGCGGGGGTCGTCGTTGCCGAAGATGACGAAGACGCGCGGCGTCGCGGCGCCGAGGTCCGCGCGCAGGCGCCGCAGCGGGTCGAAGAAGACCGTCTCGAACGGGGCGCCGGCGCCGAACGACGGCAGGAGGTCGCCCCCGAGGAAGACGGCATCCGGCCGCTCGCGCCGCAGCGCGTCGAAGAGCGCGGCGTAGCGGCCCGCGCCGCCGTGCAGATCGGTCGCGAAGAAGCAGCGCATCAGGCCGGCGGACCCTTCGCCCCGGGCTTCAGGACGATCCCCTCGCGCTCGCGGCCATTCATCCGCACCTCGAGCGGGTGCTCGAAGCGCAGGTGGCGCACGAACTCGCCCGACGCGACCGCGGGCTGCTCGGCCAGCCACTCCCAGTCCACGAACCCGTCGTTGAGGCTGGGGTTGATCGTGAAGTAGCCGACCTGGAACGACGTCAGGTTCTGGAAGAAGTGCGTCCCCTGGGACGGCGTCACGCGGAAGTCCCTGAAGCCGGCCTCGACGATGACCCGCGCGCCGCCGATCTGGTCCCAGCGCACGGGGATGCCGAGCCACGGGTCCGTCGACCCCCAGCGGCCGACGCCGACGAGCACGTAGGGGACGCGGCGCGAGGTCAGTTCGGCGTTGAAGTGCGCGACCTCCTGCGCGGCGTCGCGGCTGCGCGCCCGGTCGAAGCGCTCCCGGTCCACGACCACGACGTCGTGGATGTCCTCCATCCGGCCGTTGCCGAGCACGTTGCTGGAGCGGCAGACGAGCTGCGCCGGCGGGACGTCCCCCAACTCGAGGATCTCGCGCTCGCGCGACAGCGCCAGCGGACGCATCTGCAGGAACGCGAACTCCGGCGGCGAGCCGCCGCCGCGCAGGTTGCCCGCGAACTCGATCTCGACCGGCCCGCCCATCCCCTCGCTGCCGACGGCCATCGCGCGGTTGAGGATCTCGGAGAGCGGGAAGATGCCGTGCTTGAGCATCCCCGCGAAGCTGACGAGCCGCACGCCGGACCGGGAGAGGCCGTCGTAGATCGCGTCGTTCTCGGGCGAGTAGGTCGACCCGACCGGCGCGAGCGTGGCGTCCCGCTCGGCGACGTCGAGCGGGAACGCGACCTCGCGCATCTCCGCGTCGGGGTTCATCCCGGCGTGGCCGTCGCGCAGCGTGAGCGCCCAGAACTCGCGCTGCGAGTTCTGCAGCACGTCGTCCACCGACGAGAACTGCACGAGGTGGCGCGGGTAGCGCGGACAGAAGCGCAGCACGTTGCCGCCGTCCACGACCATCCGGCCGAGCCCCAGCGCGATCGCGACGATGCCGTCCTCGGACCGCAGCGGCGGGTTGGGATAGAAGTTGTAGGAGCGGGCGACGCCCGAGAAGCTGGGGTAGAAGCGCTCGCCCTGCCGGCGGCCGACGATCCGCTGCAGGATCACGGCCATCTTCTCTTCCTCGAGCCGGTACGGCGTGGCCCGCAGGTAGGCCTTCGAGCGCTGCGTGAAGGTGGACGCGTAGACGCCCTTGATCGCCCGCATCAGCTGCTCCAGGCGCGCCTCCGGGTCGGGGTGCGCGTTGGGCAGCATGTAGGTCTCGTAGACCCCGGTGAACGGTTGGAACTGCGAGTCCTCGAGCAGGCTCGACGACCGGACCGCCAGCGGCACGGTGACGTGGCGCGTGTACGCGGCGAGGTCGAGCCGCGTCTCGTCGGGCAGCGGCGCCGCGAGGATGCGCTCGCGAACCACGTCGTCGTCGCCGCACGACAGCGCGAAGTCGCGCAGGTCGTTCTCGTCGAGGAAGCGGTCGAACACGTCGGTGCCGATGACGACGGCGTCCGGTACGCCGAGGCGCACGCCCGGGAACTCGCGCGGGATCTCGAAGTCGAACAGCAGCCGCCGGACGAACGCGAGGCCGCGCGCCTTGCCGCCGAGCGACCCGCCGCCGAGCCGGCGGAAGCCCTCCTCGCCGCTGAAGGTTTCGCGGTCGAAATCCGCGACCGTGCCGAGGCCGAGTTCCGCCCGGTAGTCCGCGATCGCGCGGATCAGGTCGGAGCGCACGGCCTCGATGCTGGTGTAGTCCGACAGCCGGCGCGGGCGGAGCCGCTCGGCGAGCGAGAACTCGGTCCGGGCGCGCAGCCACTTGGAGAAGTGGTTGCGCGCGCCGTGGTAGGCGATCGTGGACGCCGGGACGACCTGCAGCTGCTCCTCGAGCGTGCGCAGGTCGTGGGCGCGGCCGACCTCGAACCCCTCCGTGTCGCGGAACACGAAGTCGCCGAAGCTGAAGTACTCCGTCATGAAGCGCCGCAGGTCCTGCAGCAGCACCGGCGAGCCCTTCAGCAGGAACGACGCGCCGACCTCGCGGGCCAGGCGTTCGTTCTCGGGCCGCGACGACTGCAGCACGATCGCGACGTCCGGCGCGACCTCGCGGATGCGCATCGCCAGCTCGACGCCGGCGAGCGGGGCCAGCTCCCCCGCCTTCGGGAACTCGATGTCCGAGATCACGCCCAGGACGCCGTCCTGGTACGTCTCGAACGAGGACAGCGCCTCCTCGAACGTGGACGCGAGCAGCAGCTTCGGCCGTCCGCGCATGCGCATGATCTTGTGCGGGACGTTGACGCCCTCGGCGATCAGGCCGTGCGAGTGCTCGAACAGCTCGGTGAAGATCACCGGCAGGAACGACGAGTAGTAGCGGAGGTTGTCCTCGACGACGAGCACGAGCGGGACGCCGCACTCGCCGCAGTCGTACGGGGCGTTGAGGCGGTCCTCGACGAACTTCACGATGGCGAGCAGGATCCGGACGTCGCCCTGCCAGAGAAAGATCTTGTCGATGTCCCTCACGTCGTTGCGGGCGAGGAAGTCGGTCAGCTCGCGGTTGTCGTAGGCCAGCAGCACGATCGGGATGTCGAGCCCGGACGAGCGCACCTGCCGCGCGAGTTCGCAGGCGTCCATGTCGCCGACGTGGACGGTCGTGATGATCAGGTCGTAGCGCCGCTCCTCGAGGGCGAGCGCCAGCGCCTCGCCGCCGGTCGAGACGCGCTGCAGGATCGGCGTCGCCCGCAGCCCCAGCTCGAGAAAGTCCCCGAGCACCCGCTCGTTGAGGTAGCCGTCCTCCTCGAGCGTGAAGCAGTCGTACGGGCTGGACACCAGGAGGATGTTGTCCACCCGGTGCCGCATGAGCTCCTGGAAGAGGGCGAAGCGGTGGCCCCTGGAGCGGGACGCGCGCGGATTGTCGAGCTGGGACATGCGGCCCTCGCGCATGACTCGTAGGGGCGACCCGCGGGCCGCCCCCCGCATCGCGGCGCGCCGGTGTCGACGAAACGCGTGCGGCGAAATCGGCTGGAGAATAGCACCGGATAGCGACAGGAGCGGCGCAAACCGGGCCTGGCGACCCGTTCTCGCGATCGGTGGAAAAGAAACGGCGCCCGGCGGGGGCCGGGCGCCGTCTCGGTAACCAGACGCGGCGATTCAGCGGATCAGACGATCCCCTGGTCCATCATCGCGTTGGCGACCTTCAGGAAGCCACCGATGTTGGCGCCGTTGACGAGGTTGCCCGGCGTGCCGAAGCGCTCGGCCGTCTCGAAGCAGTTCTTGTGGATCGCCTTCATGATGCCGTGCAGGCGCTGGTCCACTTCCTCGCGGCTCCAGGCCAGGCGCATGCTGTTCTGCGACATCTCGAGGCCCGACGTCGCGACGCCGCCGGCGTTCGCCGCCTTCGCGGGGCCGTACAGGATCCGGTTCTCGACGAACAGCTTCATGCCGTCCGGGGTCGTCGGCATGTTCGCGCCCTCGGACACGACGTACACGCCGCCCTTGAGCAGGTTCTGCGCGTCCTTGCCGTTGATCTCGTTCTGCGTGGCGGACGGGAACGCGCACTGGGCCGGGATCGACCAGAGCGGGTTGTAGTCGACCTTCGGGTCGACCGGGATGTACTTGGCGGCGCGGAACGTCTGCGCGTACTCGGAGATGCGGCCGCGCTTCACGTTCTTCAGCTCGATCACGTACGCGAGCTTCTCGCGGGTGATGCCGTCCGGGTCGTGGATGATGCCGCCGGAGTCGGACAGGGTGATCGGCTTGGCGCCGAAGTCCAGCAGCTTCTCGACGGTGTACTGCGCCACGTTCCCGGAGCCGGACACGAGGGCGACCTTGCCTTCGAGCGACTCGCCGCGGGACTTCAGCATCTCCTGCGCGAAGTAGACGGCGCCGTAGCCCGTCGCCTCCGGGCGGATCAGCGAGCCGCCCCAGCCGAGGCCCTTGCCGGTCAGCACGCCCGTGAACTCGTTGCGCAGGCGCTTGTACTGCCCGAACAGGAAGCCGATCTCACGGCCGCCCACGCCGATGTCGCCGGCCGGGACGTCGGTGTCGGGGCCAATGTGGCGCTGCAGCTCGGTCATGAAGCTCTGGCAGAAGCGCATCACTTCGTTGTCGCTCTTGCCCTTCGGGTCGAAGTCCGAACCGCCCTTGCCGCCGCCCATCGGGAGCGTCGTCAGGGAGTTCTTGAACACCTGCTCGAAGGCCAGGAACTTCAGGATGCCGAGGTTCACGGAGGGGTGGAAGCGCAGGCCGCCCTTGTAGGGGCCGATCGCGCTGTTCATCTCGATCCGGAAGCCGCGGTTGACCTGGACGTTGCCCTGGTCGTCCAGCCAGGGGACGCGGAACATGAGGACGCGCTCCGGCTCGACCATGCGCTCGAGGATCTTCGCCGCCTTGTACTCGGGGTGACGCTCGAAGACCAGCGTCAGGGACTCGGCGACTTCCTGGACGGCCTGGTGGAACTCGGGCTCCGCGGGATTCTTCGCCTTCAGCTCGGCCATGAACCGGGTCACGTACTCGTTCATCGCAGTCTTTCCTCCTTGCGAGAGCGAATCGTAGAGACCCCGGCCAAACCGTCCTATCGGGAATATCTGGTAGGCGGCTAAGTGTCGATCGCGACGGTGTTAAGGCCCCGACAAGCCGACCCAGACACCACTCCGTGTTGGCGCGAAATCTCTGATTTCGTGCCAACACGGAGTCCCGCCGTGCGCCGCGAATCCGCATCGTCCCGACGAGCGAGGCCGGGCGGACCATCGCCTTCGGCGAGGCCGGGCGGACCATCGCCTTCGGCGAGGCCCGCCCCTACGGTTCGATCGCCCTACGGCTCGATCAGCCGGTTCCGCAGGCAGTACTTCACGACGTCCGCGACGTTCTTCGCCCCGAGCTTCCGCATCAGCGACGCCCGGTGCGTATCCGCCGTCTTGACGCTGATGTTCAGCACGGACGCGGCTTCCTTCGACGAGTAGCCGTCGGCCAGCAGGATCGCGATCTCGCGCTCGCGCTGGGTGATCACGCCGCCGGGCTTCTGCCGCGACACCCACGGCCCCGCGTAGTCGGCCACGACGTCGCGCCCCTCGCCCCCCGCGAGGTAGTAGTCCCCGCGCGCCGCGTGCCGGATCGCGTCCAGCAGCTGCTCGAACGGGCCGTCCTTCAGCACGTACCCGCGCGCGCCCGCCTCGAACGCCTGCCGCTGGTACGTCTCGTTGTGGTGGCCGGTGAGGATGACGATCTCGCTGCGCGGGTGGTTCTCGCGCAGCCAGCGGGCGGCCTCGACGCCCGACATGCCGGGCATGACGAGGTCGAGCACCGCGACGTCGGGATCGGCCTCGGGGATGCGGTCGATCGCCTGGTGCCCCGTCGCCGCCTCGCCGACGACGGCGAAGCCTGCCGCGCGCAGGCACTGGCAGAGCGCCTCTCGCACGAGGGCGTGGTCGTCGGCGACGAAGACCTTGATGATCCGTTCGGCCATGGGAGTGGGGGCGCAGCACGCGCGCCCGGGATTATAGGACCGGACCCGGATCGTCCCCGCGGCGGCGCTCGCGGAGCTGCGCGCGCTGCACGCGGAACGTGAAGCGCACGATCGCCTCCCGCTCGGCGGGATGGATGCCCGTGAAGGCGATCCCGACCAGCGGCCGGGCGAAGGGCGTCGCCGCCCCGGAGCACGAGGCGACCCGGCCGACGGCGCGGATCGCGGCGGGGCTGTCGCCCGGGAGCAGCAGCTCCACCTCGACCGGGGTCCCGGGCTCCAGCGCCTCCGGCAGCGACACGCCGAGCCCGCCCCCCGACAGGGTCCGGCTCTCGCCCGTCAGCCAGCGGGCCGCCGTCTCGTCGTCGTCCTCCTCGAGGGGGCGCAGTGCCGCCTGGACCAGCCGCTCGAGCCGGTCCAGCCGCGCGAGGATCGCGACGAGCGCGGCCCGCTCCCAGCTGTCCTGGCCCGCCGGCGGCGGCGGGACCTCCACCGGCTCGTCGGCGGCGGCGGACGCGGCCCGCCGCCGCGCGAGCCGCGCCGCCTCCGCGGGCGCGAGCGCGCGCACGCGCACGCCGACCGTCTCCTCGACGCGCGCGAAGAGCCGCCGCCCGTCCTCGTCGCGTTCGTTGCCCGTCCCGCTCACGCGCGCCCCCCGGCCGCGGTGCGCGCCGCGCGCCGCCGCCGTGCGGCCTTGGCCTGGTACAGGTCCGCGTCGGCGGCCTCGAACAGCGCCGCGATGGCGGCCTCCGCCGGCGCGTCGGGCCCCGGACCGGGGGACGGCGCGGCGGGCTCGAGCTCGCTGACGCCCCAGCTCACGCCGAGCCCGACGAGCAGCGTGCCGTCGTCGAGCGGCGTCTCGCGCGCGGCGAGCGCGCGCTCGATGCGGTGCCCGGCGCGGCGCGCCGCATCGGCCGTCGTGTCCGGGCAGAGCACGGCGAACTCGTCGCCGCCGAGCCGGGCGACGACGTCCGCGCGGCGGACGCTCTCCTGCAGCACGGCCGCGAGGGTGCGCAGCGCCGCGTCCCCCGCGGCGTGGCCGCGCGAGTCGTTGACGCCCTTCAGGTTGTCGAGGTCGAGCAGGAGCAGGGCCAACGGCCGGCCGTGGCGGCGCGCGCCGCGCGCCTGCCGGTCGAGGACCTCGAGCAGCCCGCGGCGGTTGGAGAGTGACGTCAGCGGGTCCTTGAGGGCGGCCTCGAGGGCCGCGGCGTGGCGCAGCGCGTTCCGGGCCGGGACGGCGGCCTCGGCGGCCACCTCCATCAGCACGCGTTCGGCGCGCGCGGCGGCCGACCGCAGCGCGGCGTCCTGGGCGAAGCCGACGAAGCCGTGGGCCTCGCCGCCGGACTCGATCGGGACGGCGAGGATGCCCTCCGCCAGCCCGGCCCGGCCGGCGACGCGCGCGGCACACGGGCCCGCGCTCCGCGGCGGGCGTTCGGAGCTGCCCACGCGAACGATCGCGGTCAATGTCGGCATGCGTTGAACGATTGCGGCGGCGATGGCCGCCTCGAGGCCGTCGACGTCCAGGTGGGCCGCCAGCTCGCGGAACAGCCGGTCACCGGCCGAGCGGGACGGCCGCCGGCCCTCCGCGGGGGTGGGAACTGAACAGCCGGCGGGGCGGCCGGGACGTCCGAAGAGTCTCATGCGCGCGTCCGTTCCTCCGCAAACCCTTCGCCGACAACATCATGCCGCTCCCGCCGCGGCGCAACGAAAAGATCCGACACCCGAGTCTAAAGTTCGAACACCCCTGTCCGAAACGCTGCACGGAACGCAGGAAGGCACCCGGAGCCGTCGGCAGACGCGAGCGGGCCCTGCGGGACGGGAGGAACACGGTATGGCGTCGTTCTCGGTCGTGACCAACATCGGCGCGCTCAACGCGCAGAATCAGCTCATCCGGACGCAGGGCGGCCTGCAGACCACGATCGGCCGGCTGTCGTCGGGCCTGCGCATCAATGGCGCCAAGGACGACGCCGCGGGCCTCGCGATCGCGGAAAACCTGCGCGCCGACGTGATGGGCCTCAACCAGGCGGTGCGGAACGCGAACGACGGGATCAGCGTGATCAACGTCGCGGACTCCGCGATGCAGGAAATGGGCAACCTGCTGGCGCGCGCCATGACGCTGGCCGAGCAGGCCGCGTCCGACACGTCCGGCGCCGCGGGCTCCACGTCGAAGACGGCGATCGACTCGGAGTACTCGCAGATCCTGGACGAGATCGACCGCATCGCGGCGACCGTCGAGTTCAACGGGCTCGAGCTGTTCGCGGCTGGCGGCCAGACCATCGACGTGCAGGTCGGGCTGGGCAGCGCCGCGACGGACCGGATCACGCTGCGGACGAAGGAAGTGACCGCGAGCGGCCTCGGCCTGTCGAAGGGCAATCTCCAGAACAAGGACGACGCCCAGGCGGAGCTCGAGCTGATCCAGACCGCGATCGACACGATCTCGGCGAACCGCGGCGAGCTCGGCGCGTTCAACAACCGCCTCGAGAAGACGATCTCGGTGATCACGACGCAGGCCGAGAACCTGATGGCCGCGAAGAGCCAGATCACCGACGCGAACGTCGCCGAGGAGATCGTGAACCTGACCAAGTACCAGGTCCTGAACCAGACGGGCCTGTCGGCCCTCGCGCAGGCGAACTCGTCCGCGCAGAGCGTGCTGAGCCTCCTCAAGGGCTGATCGAGGCGTAGGTCCGCAGCATCGCGCCGTTCACCGCGCGATACCGTGAGTTCCCGTTCGGGCGCCGCCGGAGGCCGACTCCGCGGCGCCCCTTTTCATTTCGCGACAGTTCCAGTCGCGTAAGGGACTCAAGCCGGCACGCGACCCGCCGAAGAGTCCTTCGACCGGCGATGCACGCAATCGAAGCCTTGGAAGGAGGTGGCGGCAAGGGGGAGGGCAGAGCGGCAGGCCGGCGCGGGACGGCAAGACGCCGTCCATCGACGAGCAAACCACGGGGCAGCTGGCGCACTGACGCGCAGGCCGCCCGCCAACACCGACCGGGCATGGACGCCTGGGCGGGCCGGCACGGAAGCCGGCCCGGAACGAATCAGGGAGGATACGATGGGTCAGTTCTCGATCGTCACGAACACCGGTGCCATCAACGCGCAGAACAAGCTGATGAGCAACAGCCTCGGCATGAGCAACACGATCAGCCGGCTGTCCTCCGGCCTGCGCATCAACGGCGCCAAGGACGACGCCGCGGGCCTCGCGATCGCCGAGAACCTGCGCGCGGACGTCGCCGCCCTCAACCAGGCCGTGCGCAACGCGAACGACGGCATCGGCATCGTGAACACGGCCGACGCGGCGCTGGGCGAGGTCGGCAACCTGCTGCAGCGCGCGGTGACCCTGGCCGAGCAGGCCGCGTCCGGCACCTCGGGCTCGGACAACGGCACGGCCAAGACGGCGCTGAACGACGAGTACGGGCAGATCCTGGCGGAAATCGACCGCATCGCGAGCACCGTCGAGTTCAACGGCGTGAAGCTGTTCGCGACCGGCGGCGCCACGGTCGACGTCCAGGTCGGCACGACCAACACCGCGAACGACCGCATCCAGCTCACCACGTCGGCGCTGTCCGCGACCGGCCTGGGCCTCACCGCCGCCACCGGCAACGTCCTGAAGACCGCCACCGGCGCGCAGGCCGAGCTGACGAAGGTGCAGACGGCGATCGACACGATCTCCAGCCGTCGCGGCACCCTCGGCGCGTCGTACAACCGCCTCGAGAAGACCATCTCCGTCATCACGGTCCAGGCCGAGAACCTCAAGGCGGCCGAGAGCCAGATCCGCGACGCCAACATCGCGGAAGAGGTGGTCAACCTCACGAAGCACCAGGTGCTGAACCAGACCGGGCTCTCCGCGCTCGCGCAGGCGAACAGCAGCCAGCAGAGCGTGCTCAGCCTGCTCCGGTAAACCATACCGGGCGCGGCGGGCGGTCCCGCAAGGGGCCGCCCGCCGCCCTCCGGCATCGCGTCCTCCTCATCCGAGGGGGCGCACGCCGGGGGAGCAGAGAGAGGAGGGCCGACCATGGCTCTGGAGATCAGGCCGGCGCTGCCGGCGGCTCCGGTACCCGAGGCCGTCCGGGTCGAGCGGGCGCCCGAACCAGCCCCACGCGAGCCCGACGCCCGCGCGGTCGCCGAGCAGCTCACCCGCGAGACCGAGGCCCAGCTGGAGCGGGCCGACAAGCAGCGGGCGCAGAGGCACCGCGAGGCGGCCGGCGACAACGCGATCCGGCAGACACGCCTCGACATCAGCGTCACCGACGACGGGGAACTCCTGGTCAAGGTCCGGGACGCCCGGACCGATAAGGTGGTCAGGACGATCCCACCGGATGAACTGGTCGAGTTCGGCCGCAAGATGAAGCAGTACATCGGCCTGATCCTCGACCGCCGCGGCTGACGCCACACCGCACGCGGGTTCTTCCGGCCCGGGGGCGCGTCCGCGCCTCACTGGAGGAACCGCGCATGGCGGGTTCGATCACGTTCGGGACGGGCACCGCTTCGGGCATCGACTGGAGCGCCGTGGCCGACGCCATCATCAAGGCGAAGAGCCGGCCGATCACGAACCTGCAGAACCAGGTCTCGATCTGGAACGGCGCGAAGAAGGCGTTCAGCGCGCTGGGCAGCGCGCTCGACAACTTCGAGACGAAGCTGCGCGCCCTGCGCGCGGATGGCGCCGTCGGCGCGAAGAAGACCACCCTCGGCAGCCTGCCCGCCGGCGCCACGACGCCGTTCAGCGCGAGCGCCGGAACCGACGCGCTCACCGGCTCGTACGCGATCGAGGTGCACGACCTGGCCAAGGCGCACCGCGTGCGCTCCGCGGGCGTCGCCGACGCGTACTCGCCCATCGTCGCCGACGGGACGATCTCGATCCAGGCCGAGGGCGAAGAGGCGATCACGATCGACGTCTCCGCCGCGAACGGCAACAACTCGCTGACGGCGATCGCGACCGCGATCAACAGCGCGGACAAGGGCGTCCAGGCGTCCGTGATCCGCGACGGGTCGAACTCGATCCTGGTCGTGAAGTCGGCGCAGACCGGGACCGACCACGAGCTGGTCATCAGCGACGCGACGAACCTCGGCCTCGACGACGCGCAGAACGTGCTGCAGGCGGCCCAGAACGCGTGGATCACCGTGGACGGCATCGACATCCGCGCGCAGTCCAACACGATCGACGACGCGATCGCCGGCGTGTCGCTGAAGCTGACCGCGGAGACCACCGGCGCGGTGGCGCTCGACGTCGCGGACGACCTCGAGGGGACGAAGAAGGCGCTGCAGGAGTTCGTGGACGCCTACAACGCCGTGGACAAGGTCTTCCAGGAGGAGATGGGGTCGAAGAACGCGCTCGCCGGCTCGTCGGTCGCCAGCAGCAGCGTGTTCCGTGGCGTGCGCGACCGGCTGCAGGCGCTCGTGACCTCCCGGATGCAGGGCATCCCGGACGGCAACGTCCGCTCGCTGGCCGAGCTGGGCGTCGAGATCGCCGACGCCTCCGGCACCCTCAAGTTCAACGCCACGAAGTTCGACGCCATCGTGGACGCCGGGCGCTTCGACGAGGTCCGCGCGGTCCTGCAGTCCTCGGGCTCGACGTCGGACACGCTGGTCTCGTTCGTCAGCGGCCGCACGACGACGGGCGCGGGCACCTACGACGTGCGGGTCACGAAGGCCGCCGAGGTGGCGGCGCTCGGCGGGTCGACGGCCCTGGCCGGGGGCCTCGCCACGAACGAGAACCTGACGATCACGCTCGGCACGGCCAGCCGGTCGGTGGCGCTCGCCGCCGGCGACGACCTGACGACGGTGCTGGGCAAGATCAACGCGGCGCTCGACCAGGCCGGGATCGCCGCCACCGCCGTGAACGACGGCGGCCGGGTGCGCCTCGCCTCCGACGAGTACGGCTCGGCGCAGGTGCTGAAGGTCGTCAGCGACGTCGCGGACGCTGGGGACGGCCGGTCCACCGGGTTCGGCACGACCGAGCAGACGGACGCCGGCGTGGACGTCGCGGGCACGATCGGCGGCGTTCTCGCCGTGGGCCTCGGCCGCGACCTCAAGGCGGCGGAAGAGTCGCCGGCCGCGGGGCTGATCGTCCGGATCTACGCGACGGACGCGGCGATCGCGGCGAAGGCGGGCAACTTCGGGACGGTCGGCTACAGCAAGGGGGCGGCCGACCTGTTCCTCGAGCAGATCGACGCGGTGACGGATCCTTTCGACGGGACCATCAAGTCCGCACAGGACGGGTACGACAAGTCCATCAAGTCCGCGCAGGAGAAGATCACGCGCCTGCAGGACATGCTCGCGGAGAAGCGCGACCAGCTGCTGCGGCAGTTCTCGGCGGCGGAGCAGGCGGTGGCGCAGCTGAACGCGATGATGGCCCAGATGAGCGCGCAGACCCGGTAGGGAGTACGGCACGCTCGGGCAGGATCCGGCGGCAGGCAGGCGGCGGGGCACAGGGGAGAGACGAGACGATGAGCACGGCGGTTCTCACGGAACGGGCGCGCAGGGCGTACCAGACCACGCAGGTCCAGATGGAAGACCCGCTCGGCCTGGTCGTCCGCCTCTACGACGGCATGCTGATGTTCCTGCGCCGCGGGGCCGAGTGCCTGGCCACGGGCCAGCGGGTGCAGGCGTCCGAGCAGATCCGCCGCGCGGCCGACATCGTCGGCGAGCTGCAGGCGGTGCTGGACCTGCAGGAGGGGGGCGAGGTCGCCGCGAACCTCGACCGGCTGTACGCCTACGTGCGGCGCCGCATCATGGAGTCCCACCTCGGCTCGGACCCGGCCGGCCTCGAAGAGGTGGTCCGCCTGCTCACGCCGCTGCGCGACGCGTGGGCCGAGGCGCGCGGCAAGCAGCTCGGGATCGCCCCGTGAGCGACCCCCGCACGCTGTCCCTGGTGCAGGCCCTGCTGGCGCTGACCCGCGAGGAACGCGCGCTCGTCGAGGGCGGGCGGCTCAACGAGCTGACCGAGCTGTGCCTTCGCCGCGCCGAGGTGATGGCCGAACTCGACCGCGCGCTCACGCGCCCGATCCCGCCGGAGGTCGCGCAAGTCTTCGCCGAGGTCCGGGAGGAAGCCGTGCGCAACATGTCGCTGCTGCGCGTCGCCCAGGACGAGATCGCGCGCGAGCTCGCCGGCGACACCGCGCGCAGCCACGCGCTCGCCTCCTACACCCGCTGACCCCTCGAGCCCCGCGGGGTCAGAGGTCGTAGGTCGGCTCGCCGCGCTGGATCCGCTTCAGCTTCTCGACGAACGTCGAGGTCGTAGGTCGGCTCGCCGCGCTGGATCCGCTTCAGCTTCTCGACGAACGTCGTCCGCTTCAGCTCGAGCAGCTGCGCCGCGCGCGCCTTGTTGCCGCCGGTGATCTCGAGGCTCTGCAGGATCAGGTTCCGCTCGACCTCGGAGACGACGCTGCGGAAGTTGATCCCTTCCTCGGTCAGCGTGTACGGCAGCACCGACGAGAGCCCCTGCCCGTTCAGCTCGCCCGGCAGGTCGCCCGGCTCGAGCAGCGTGCGCCCGCCGGACATCACCGTCGCGTACTCGATCGCGTTTTCGAGCTCGCGGACGTTGCCCGGCCACTCGTGCTTCATCAGCGCGCGCATAGCGTCCTGCGACACTTCCTTGGCCGGCAGGTTGTTGTGGTGGCAGTACTTCGCCACGAAGTGCCCGGCCAGGAGCGGGATGTCCGAGCGCCGATCGCGCAGCGGCGGCACGTGCACGGGGATCACGTTCAGCCGGTAGAACAGGTCCTCGCGGAACTCGCCGCGCTCGACCTTGGACTTCAGGTCCTCGTTGGTCGCCGCGATCACGCGCACGTCCACGTCGATGTTCGCGGTGCCGCCGACCCGCTGCAGCTGCCGGCTCTGCAGCACCCGCAGCAGCTTGACCTGCAGGTCGGGCCGCATCGTCCCGATCTCGTCGAGGAACAGCGTGCCGCCGTTCGCCAGCTCGAAGCGGCCCGGCTTGTCGCGGTCCGCGCCCGTGAACGCGCCGCGCGTGTGGCCGAACAGCTCGGACTCGATCAGGTTCTCGGGGATCGCGCCGCAGTGCACGGCGATCAGCTTGCCGTTCTTGCGCAGCGGGTGGCGGTAGTGCAGCGCCTGGACGATCAGCTCCTTGCCGACGCCGCTCTCGCCCGTGATCAGCACCGTGCTGTCGACCTGGCTCACCTTCTCCAGCAGCTGGAACACGCGCTGCATGGGCGGGCTCTTGCCGATGATCCGGTCGAAGCTGGTGCGCTCCAGCAGCTCGGTGCGGAGCCGGGTGTTCTCCTCGCGCAGCTTGCGCGTCTCGACGGCGCGCTCGAGCGCGAAGCGCAGTTGCGCCAGCGCGAACGGCTTCGGCAGGTAGTCCGCCGCGCCCTCGCGCATCGCCTCGACCGCGTTGTGGATCGAGGCGAACCCGGTCATGATCAGCACCACCAGGTCGTGGTAGTGCTCGCGCCCCTGGCGCATCAGCTCGAGACCGCCGATGCCGGGCAATTTCATGTCGGTGATCAGGACGTCGGCCGGCTCCTCGACGAGCATCTCCCAGGCGCGCTCGCCGTCGGAGGCCCCCCGGACCGTGTGTCCGACGCTTGACAGGTACTCAACGATGGTTCGCAGGAGCCCGGGGTCGTCTTCCGCGACCACGATGTTCCAGCGCTCGGTCTCGATCGCCATGCGTCCGCCCCCGCGGTCCCCTGAACCCCTCTATCCGGCGCCCGTTGGGGCGCTTGTCCCGGCTGGCGCGGGCGACTCCGCCCGGTCCGGCCTGGGCGAAGACTATACATAGTCGGCCCGGGTAAGGTGTCAAGGAATCGTCCTTGCCGGCCGAAACGTTCCCGTCAGGTGTCGGAACTCCGGCGGAACCGGAAGAGATTGCCGGGGGGCGAAACGGAACCGTACGGCGTCGCCAAAGCCCGAAGATGTCCGCGCAGGGGGGGCGCGCCCGACCGTCGGCACGTGGATTGCTGAATGGGGTCCCGGGACCGGGGCTCATGCCGACGAACAGACCGCGGAGTTCATTTATCACGACGATCAGGATGGCCGCGCGCGCCGCGGCGATGGCCTTCGTCGTCCTCGCGGTCGGTTCGGCACAGGCCGAGGAAGAGAGCGCCGAGCAGCCGGGCGGGGCACAGCCCCGCCCCCACGACATCAATGAACAGAAGTCCCCGGCCGGTGTCCGGAAGTCCGCACTCAGTGCCGAGCGCGACCGCTACCGCGCGGCCACGGATCCCTCCGAACGGCTGCGGCTCGGCCGCGAGCTCCTCCTCGCCCTGGACGCGGCCGGCGAGGGGCGCTCCGCGGACGCCGCCCGTCTCGTCGACGAGCTGCTCGGGGTCGAGCCGGGCGACGCGGCGCTGCTCTGGCGCCGGGCCGACACGCGGCGGCGCCTCGACGACCTCGAGGGCGCCGTCGAGGACCTCGAGCGGCTCGCGCGCGACCACGCGCAGGAGCCCCCGGGCGTCCGCGCGCGCCGCGCGCTCCCCTCGCTCTACCTGCGGACCGGCCGCCGCGAGCAGGCCGCGCAGGCCGACGAGGCGCTGCTCCGGGACGGGATCGCCGATCCGTCGGCCGTGCTGGTGAGGCTCGCACGCACCTACACGCTGCTCGAGGACGTCCCGCGCACGCGCGACGCGCTGCGCCGGCTCGAGCAGGCCGCGCCCGAGCGGCTGCGCCTCGACCGCGAGCTCGCCTGGCTCGCGGCCGACGCCGCCGACCGCGCGGGCACGCGCGAGGAGTCCGCGGCCGCGTTCGTGCGCTACGCCAACCTGTTCCCGCGCGACCCGCGCCGCCCGGAGGCGCTGCTGCGCGCCGCGCGCGCGTTCCAGGCGCAGGGGCTGCAGGAGACGGCGCTCAAGTTCATGGAGGAGTCGGTCGCGGCGGCGCGCTCGCCCAACGTCGAGGTCGCGGGGCGGCTCGGCCGCGGCGAGGTGCTGCAGGAGATCGGCGACCGCCGGCAGGCGCGCGAGGAGTACCGCGCCGTGTTCACGGGCGCGAAGGATCCCGCCACGGCGGAGCAGGCGCTCGGCCGCGTGGTCGACCTGACGATCGAGATCGAGGGGCGCGAGCGCGCGCTGCTGCTCGTCGCCGCGACGATCGCGTCGGGCGAGCGTCTCGCGGCGGACGCCGGGCGCAAGGAGTTCGCGCGCCTGGTCGCCGACATGGGCGAGGACCTCG